>Ga0307513_10013391_pt1 | contig 10066 bp, 9 predicted proteins | sample 15_EM_MG_FD_202174 | JGI IMG/M metagenome (GOLD analysis project Ga0307513, IMG submission 202174) | Populus trichocarpa ectomycorrhiza microbial communities from riparian zone in the Pacific Northwest, United States - 15_EM | ecosystem: Host-associated > Plants > Roots > Unclassified | place...
CCCCCCACATGTACCTCTTTTGCGCTACTTAACCTCAATTTGCTCACGCACCGACGACGACGACGACGGCGGGCAGACATCGTCGAAGTTAATGGCCACATCGGGCAACGTCCTCCGCGCGGGCCCCACGCGAAAGCACCGCGATGTGGGCAACCTGCTCGCGTCGCTGACCTGGACGTTCGGGGGCACGCATTCGGTCACGCCCACGGCGCTCGCGTCCGCGACAGAGTACAGCAAAGTGCCCGACCCGCCCGTGCCTGAGTTTTCGGTCGTGCAGGTCGAGCTGCCCCCTGGTGGGCGGGAGGCGCACCACGGGTTTGACGGGCGATCGGACCTCATCGTCACACAAGGCGTGGGGACGCTCGGTGCGCCTGGGGAGGACGAGGCCGACGTTAGGCTGCAGGAGGGCAGGGTGGGGTTTGTCGGCGCTGGAGTTGGCGTTGCGTTTACAAGTGGGAACACTGGTCGACTTGTGCTGTACCGCGGGTATTACTTGGGAGGAGGGAACCGTGAATATTTTTCTTGGGGTTACATATGTCCATGGAAGTTCTGGGAGCGGTGAATAAGAATACAAATGCGATTTGGCTTGCTCGCTCTATGGCCCGAAACCGATATACAGTACCCGTAGAAAAGAAAGAAAGAAAAGACATGACGTTCGTGCGGGCTCTGGGGCTCCCACTTACCAACCCCTCCTCGGACACGCCTTGACGATGGCTACCGTTCCGGGCTGCACAATCGCCACGTCCTCGAGCGCACCGACAATATCGAGCACCCAGTCCTGGTGCGTATGCGGTTGCGTCTCTGGCGCTGCAGGGCCGCAGGACGGGGGCGCATCCGCGTGCGTCTTGTTGTGCATGTTGAGCACGTCGATACCCGTCTCGCAGCAGTCCCTGAAATATGTGACCGAGTCGGTGGCGGAGAGCGCGCCGAGGTAGATGTGGCCCTGTGCGAACGTTCCTCGCGCAGAGAGGGTGCTCATGCGGAGCGGGACATCGGGTGTAATCGTCATGAAGTATTGCCCCCCGTCACTACTACTACCATCACCACCGCTGCCGCTGGCGGTTTCCCCTAAACTTGAGGCGGAAGAGCCGGCGTCCGAGGCGTCGTCGTAGCCTTCTGCCTGTGTATAGATGAAAGAGAAATGCACTTTAGAACGGTGGGGATATACACAGAGAGGTAAAGCCGAACCTGGTAGGCAGTCCCAGACGCAGTTTCGTCGCTGGAGAGAGTGAGGAGGAATGCCCAGCTCTTGAGAGAACCTGGAGTGGGAGCGCGGTACCACACCATCCAGAGATGGGTCGTGTCGGTGGTCTTCAAAGACGCGTTGGACATATCATGCACTGGAGTTGGGGGGTAGAGGCTCGGTCGGTGGGTCGCACGTAGTAGAATACCTTATGAGAGGTCTTATAGAGTGGACCCATACTGCACAGGACGTTATATCCTCAGCCACAGTGCCTGAGATATCTGGATGAAGATCGAGGGACAGGTCACACCAAGGCACGATGCTGGCACTGAGCCTATCTGGTCGTATATCGCCCAATTCAGTTCCCAAACCGCCTGCCCAGACCCTGCCCGAGCGCTCGCAGCACTTCATTCGCCAGGGCGGTTTACGTATTCTGGAGTGCGTTTCATTAATTCCGGCTAATCCCCCACGTCCGTCCCTTATTCGCCGACTGCTAGTGGAATGCCGGTTCCGGCACCACCGTATCGTCGCCGCTTCGGCTATAGTCTCCGCTTCGGCTATAGTCTCTTGCAGGCGTCAATGAATTGGAGCCATCAAAGTCAGGGGTACCCATTATGCTCGCTCATACCACATATATGGTTTTTACGCTCACCCCGCCTGTGCCTTGGTCTTTTGCGGTGAGTTGTACCCAACGCTCACTACGAATAAAGTCAGATATTATGTCGGAGACCCACGGCCCTCTCCCGACATGTCTTATCAACGATATACTTCCAGTAGAAATGTTCGGGTCCATTTTTGAAGAGCATGCCAAATTGGAATGGAGAGCGCCAGCAATTGATGGACGAGTGTGTCGTCTCTGGAGGCAGGTCGTCCTCAATACTCCACGAGCCTGGGCATATCCCGAAGTCCACAGTCACGATAGGCCCACCATAAGCGAATTACGCTTGTGGTTGCATCGGTCCGGTACAGCGCTGCTTCATATTCGCGTTGACTATAACATTCCACTCCTCGGGCCCAACAATACCCCCTTACTGTACAATTTACTCAGTGATTACCACGCAAGGATCGCATCTCTAGATATAGTCAATGCCCCGCTGTCTTTCTTGGTACGGAAAGCCTTTCCGCGCATGCAATTTCTAGACGTCAGACGTTGGGACAGCTACCCGTATTCCACCCTGCCTCCAATTCAGTGGGGTCCGATGCCTCAACTTCGATCTCTACGTCTAGGCCCCACAAGCTTTTGTGTGGCGCCGTTGGATGGCGTTGCCCCACTAAAGGTGCTCACTCTCCATAGGGTTAATTGCACCCCGCTCCCACGACACACTCTATCACTTACAAAATTGATGCTTGAGGAGGTCTCCCTTGACGGCATCATCTCAGGCCCACTCGCTTTCCCTTCGCTCACTTTGCTCTCCTTGTTCAACGTAACCGGGTTGAAGAGGCATATCGAAGCTCCCTACCTTTCTACTTATCATGACGGCGGGAGGTCGATAGGAGAGTCATTTTCGGCTCCCCTGCAGTCACTTGTAGAATACGGAATATACAACGCAGACCCCAGTCGTCTAGAACCCAATGGTTTGGACCCCACAGTGTGGAACTATTACTTTCCCAACGTATCACGGTTATCCATGCGGGTGCCTTTGGATACCCTCGAATCGTTGCTTGACGCTATTTTTGGTGATACGCACTTACTGCCCGCATTAAAGGTGATAAGCGTGAGGAACATGAGTCTTATACCCCTAATAGAAGGGCAGAAGATCATGGAGAGTCGCCTTCGGCGACAAGACAAGGCTTGTCGCACAGGCGTCGTGCTGTATATCGAATATAGACTGCCGGACCCTATTCCGCTTTTCTTTGCAAGAGTAAGCCGTACCTTATTGGGTGATTTGTGATTCTCTGACGCACATATATCATGTTAGCACCCTGAATATCCTTGGTGAAGGCCGTCGAGTATCGAGCTGCCTCTGTTCACCCAAATACAGTCCACAGAGAAGGCGTACTGGAATTATTAGTTCATACGTGTTTTGTTTGTTTCACTGTCTATTAAAAAGGGCTTCCTGCATGGTGCGCCTGACCTCACTGTCACACTTATGCCTGAAGCCAACCCACATCCCCCCCTGATCCATAATGAATGCCCAGCTCTTGAAAGAACCTAAATGAGGAGTGCGATATCACACCATCCAAAGGCGGGTCGTGTCGGTGGTCTTCAAGGACGCTTCGGGCCACCCACCGGAGTTTCGGACTGAGGGGGGTATGGGCTTGGTGGGTGGAGGGGGATGTGTTTCGTAGCATACTTCGAGTGGCTTTTATGGTACAGAGACCTCTAGACAGCGTCAATAATGTACAAGGCTACAAGCACCCACACAGGGCGGGGAATGATTTATGAAGAGAAAAAGAAGGAATTGAACCCCGGCCTCTGCGAATTTAGCAGAAGTGCCATAACCACTGGACTACTGGACCAACAATGGGTGAGGAATCATCAACTCAACAACGGTGCCTGAGATATTTGGGTGGAGATCGAGGTTGACTCACGGCGGCGCGACATGGTGATGGCACAGAGACTATGTACCTCGTCCAATTCAGTTAAATTTGCCGGTATCTGGATGGACGTCGTAGTTCTATTCGCCGACTGCGAATGGAGGCAAGTTGTACCCAACCAATAAAATCAGATATTATGTCGGAGACCAACGGCCCTCTCCCGACATGTCCTATCAACGATATAATTCCAGTAGAAATACTTGGGTCCATTTTTGAAGAGCATGCCAAATTGGAATGGGGAGCGCCAGCGATTGATGGACGAGTGTGTCGTCTCTGGAGGCAGGTCGTCCTCAATACTCCACGAGCCTGGGCATATCTCGAAGTCTACGGCCACAATAGGCCTAGCATCAGCGAATTACGCTTGTGGTTGCATCGATCCGGTGCAGCACCCCTTCACATTCGCGTTGACTACGACATTCCACCCCACGGGGGCAGCAATACCTACTCACTGTACGATTTACTCAGTGATTACCACACAAGGATCGCATCTCTACAAATGGTCAAAGCCGAACTGTCTTTCTTCGAACGGAAAGATTTTCCGTGCATGCGACTTTTAGACGTCCACCGTTGGCCCCTGGTGCATTCCCCTTTGCCTTCAGACTGGTGGGGTTCGATGCCCCAACTCCAGTCTCTACGTCTAGGCCCCACCGACTTTTCTGTGGCGCCGTTGGATGGCGTTGCCCCATTAAGAATGCTCTCTCTTCATAGCGTTAACTGCACGTCGCTCCCACGACACTCCCCATCACTTACTAGACTGATGCTTGAGGATGTCTCCCTTGACGGCATCATTTCAGGCCCACTCGCTCTCCCGTCGCTCACCTTTCTCTCCTTGTTCAACGTAACCGGTTTGAAGCCGCATATTGATGCCCCCTACCTTTCTACTTATCATGACGGCGGGAAGTCGATAAGTGAGTCATTCTCGGCTCCCCTGCGGTCACTTGTGGAATACGGGATATACCACCGCCAGCCCGATGGTCTAACCCTGCAGGTACTTCGGGAATACGGAATACCCTACCAAGACCCTTATGGTCTAGACCCCACAGTGTGGAACCATTACTTCCCCAACGTATCAAGGCTGTCCGTACGGGCGCCTCTACATATCCTCATATTCGTGTTTGACTCTCTATTCGGTCATACACACTTACTGCCCGCATTACAAATGATAAGCATGGAGGTTTTGAGTGGTACACTCATGGAAGAAGAGTGGAGGTCCATAGAGAGTCAGCGTCGAAGACGAAACGAGGCAAACCACACGGACGTCGTGCTGCATATCGAAGATCTACCGCCATACCACATTCCGCTTTTCTTTGCAGGGGTAAGCCGTACCTTATTGGAAGATTTGTGATTCCCTGACGCACACATTAGTAGCCGGACCATTACCGGTGAAGGCCATCTAGTCCAAGTCTGCCTCTGTTCACCCAACCGCAATCCATCTGGCATACTAAAAGAGTCTTCTTGCCAGGGTTATCATATTCTCCATACTCATTTTCTTACCTTCGCATGACTGGTCGTGAGGCTAGACATCATCCGCATTGAAATCGCGGTCTAGTCTTGTATTTGAAAAAGATCCACATCCTCAGGTGTCTCCTGGCCCCCCTGATCCCGATTGCTTCTCGTTGGAACAACCTCAGAGGGCGGCCAATTCGCCAAGGTCCGTGAGACGTAGCTCAGAATGGTTTCAAAGAACCTCTCGTCCCTGTCGACCCCCCAGCCTCGCAAACCTCCTTGGCTTCGGCGACGCCTTCTAGTCACTACATGGCCAACTCTGGATGTCAGTTACCTGATAAAATGGTGTGGCTGTTTGAATTAGGAGGTATCGCCGAGTCCTGTTGATTCCACAGGCGAGAGTAGCCTCAAAGCAGCATTCTGGGGTCTGAGTTGGATACATCGACATGACCCCGTCTGGGGCACGGTATCGTATGAGCCATGAGGGCGTTAGGATTGTTGCGTGGGAGCGGCCCACCGAACAATTGCTATGATCCAAGTCGTCTACGGACGAGAACGCTCAAGCAGAGGAAGAGTTCAGAGTCCGAGACGGTCGCTGATAATATCTACAGATGGGGGAGAACCGATTTAGATCATCATAAGGTGAAAGCACGAGTGTCAGTGTAGGTCAATTGAGGTAGGAAAGGGCTTGTCATCGTCGTTGAGTGCCTAGCGTGTCTCTGGTTGGCGGATGCACTGGCGAGACCAGTTGACAAATTGACGGTGACGATGGCTCGACCGTCAGATAGAGAGACCGATGAATGCGCGCAGACAGCATCTATTTAAGGTGAGGGTTAAGAAACTGGAGCAATGTGAGGGAAAAGGGTGGGAAATGGCCAGAAATGATTATTTCTTGAGCGTTCCTTTGGCATTATCTACAGGTTGCCTGAACACTTGGCTTGCGGGACCAAAAAATATGGTCAGTTAAGTATCGCTACTAGCGGAGGAGCGCCCACCAAGCCACTTGCTGCCATCCAAGGTGTCTGCGGACGAGAGCTCTCGCGCAAAGGAAGGGTGCAGAGTCTCAGTAGGTCGCTGGTGACGTCTTCGGAGGGAGAAAATCGATTTGGTCGTCGATCATAGGGCATGACAGAGCGGGACGATCGAGGCACATCAGCTTGGTTGGGAGGCCGAAGCCAGAAAAAGGCCTTGGAATCGTCGTTGGGCCGCTAGCGGGTCGCTGTCTGGCCGGAGCGCTCCCGAGAGCGCTCAACAACTTGACGACGGCGATCCAGATCCAGAGAAGAGTCATTTGGACGCTATATACCAAGGTTGAGAGTTAGGGGGCTAGATTAATAACCTGGGTGGGTCAAGGAACATTGGGGGAGGATAATTTCCTGAGCGTCGCTGTGACATTATCTCCAGGTTGCGTTGCCTTGGAACTTATCCTGTGGGAGCGAAAGGTCCAGTAGGGCAAGGGAACGACAATACCACATGGGTACTCAACATGGAAAACCCCTTACTTTTTCTGTTATATCATGACATCAAATAGTCCTCGATGCTTCCGAAATGAAGCTGGTCTGTATGCTGTCGGTATTCCATAAAACGATGGATACCGCCTATCAAGTGCAAAAGGCGTCAGTTTTGTGGACATTAGCCAAGCAAGCCGTACTGGTAAAGTTGGGGTTGGCCAATACGCGCCGGCAAGGGCGCTCCTACGCGCACATGAGACGTGATGCGCAGGACCGGAGCCGGTGATCGACGCAGATTGCGCAGGGGCGAGAGCCATGACTGGGGACAAGGTCGTCCAGCTGCTCTCATATGAGTTGGAACGAATGTTCCAACTGATACTGATACAGTTCTACTACCAACTTTATACATTTATTGGTATTTATTATTAGCTGTGCACGAAAGATCACAGACGGAAACCAGGGCTGCCTTTACTGGGAAACGCTGACCGCAGACCGTCGGGGAAGTCCCAGGTTCGCATGTCGACACAGGGGGACCCCTGGCGGGGTTTAATCGACACAGGCCGTCATCGTGCCTCCCCTCTTGGACGCCTCATAATGCGCATTTTGTCTTGTTAATGAACGAGATAAGTACAGTGGCTCCGTTTGCTCCAAACTTCTGTGCCCTTGTCGTAGTCGTCGTAGTAGTTTGTTGACGCCGCCTTGGCATAATCAACGGACCAAGTCTTTTACCGCAACCACCTGGCGCGGCTTGACCTCTCTCAACGCCTTCCACTCCCACTCGTATTCCTGGTGTAGTACTGGGTAACGACATGTTGGTCCTCCACACCGCCGCGGGAAAACCTCTGCACATACCGCCGGATGGACCAGGAAGTGGGTCTCCGTGCTGGCCGCCGCGTTGCTCTTTGGCAGCTTTGTCTTACACCTCTCGGCTCCGGACGAGTGGAGAGGGGCTGCAATAGAAATTTTTACCAAGATCCAGGGTCCGTTCTGGCCGGGCCGAAGACCACAAAGTATCTGGGGTGAGCGGGCTCAGCGCGTAAAGGATGCCTTCGTTGGCGCCTATGGTCACTACCGAAAATACGCATTCCGAGCGGACGATTTGGCCCCTCTCAGCAACCTGCCAAAGAACAAGTACGCGCAAATCGCCCCATAGTTGCTCTAAATTACCTTAGTTTCAACGGATGGGGTGTATCGATCGTCGATTCTATTGACACGATGATTCTCATGATTCTCACGCCTCATCCGAGCAAGCGAAGTAGCACGTATTGACGATAGATTTCACCTATGGCGCAGATATCCTTGTACCATCCTTTGAAGCCACCATTCGATACTTGGGTGGTCTCCTTCTGGCATATTCACTTACGAAGGAGCCCATCTTCCTCAGCAAGGCGGATGATCTTGGGCGAGCTCCTCCCGGCGTTCAACACGACCAATGGCATACCTGCATTTGCTATTGACCCTATTACGAGGTCCATAAGGAACCAAGGGTGGAACAGAGGGACTACTCTGCTCTCGGAGGTGGTGAGTCCGGGTCTACCTCTAGGCTCTGCTTCTCGCGCAAGCGCGTCTCAACCAAATCATACAAGGCTTCATGTCAGCTTGAGTATAAATATCTCCCACACCTGATGGGGAGGAAGGAATACTTTAGCGCTGTACGTTTCGGAGTACCTCGTTGGAACGAGCAACCGGATGCCGCCCTCGAGAAAGAACCCATGGGTGCTGCTAGATGCACTTCAAATATCCTATCTCCATGTGCTAAAAAAAATTGCGTCTATCGGCCGTTTATTCATTGTCTACGATTGAAGTCACAGGAGACGGCACAGTGATCCCTCGCACTCGCACCGTTGTGCACAGGATATTCATGTCGCCTTTAAGCGAATCCATCGTCCTCCTCCAGACCACCACAGACATCCATCCGCCCAAGGCTGATCAGATCCTCTCCAGACCTGAATCCGTCGAAGTCGCGTGGTGGCTCCCCAAATCAAACTCACAACCCCGCCTCGCGTGTACCGCATCCCTCCTTCCACACCCCTCCCTTCCTTCGTGGACCGAGTTCCCCGCATGGAAGTTGGCCCCAACGTCGACTCGGAAGACGAACGGCTGAAGGCGTACGATGCCCTTTCTCGCGTCCTGCGCGCCTCATTCTGTAGCCCCATACCTGGGTCGAGGCTTGAGAACCCCGAAGACGTCAAGAACTGGCCCAGCGAGCTGACCAAGCGGGCCGAAGCGAAGGAGAGCAAGGAGAAAGAGCAGGTGGACGAGGCTCTAGTGAATTACGCGGTGCTCTTGCTTGAACCTAGAGGGGTGGATGTGGTTGAGCTCAGGGCAGTTCCGAACTTGAGGACAAAATATGTCGAAGTCGAGGATCGATCACCTGTAAGAAGAACGCGCGGAAGATCTCCACGTCTCCCTGGAACTGCTCATTTAACTCCAAATCCAACTCGACCGTGATTTCAATGTGGATGTCCAGCCACCCGACCAGTCATGCGAGCCCCTCTGAATAATAGAAAAGTGAAAGGTAAGAAAATGAGTGTGGGAGTTGTCCAACGGGTATCTGACTCACCGGCACACCGCTCTGGAGTCCCACACACGGCGCCGATCGATCGGCGCCACGGTGCATGAAGCATTTCCCTCCTTTCCCCAAACAAAAAAAGATAAAAGCAAAAAAAGAAAATGAGTATGGGATTTATGACAGCCTTGGAAAGAAGACTCTTTTTAGTATGCGAGATGGGTCGCGGTTGGGTGAACAGAGGCAGACTTGGGACTCGATGACCTTCACAGAGGATGTTCTGGGTACTATGTGTGCGTCAGAGAATCGCAAACAATCTAATAAGGTACGGCTGACCATTGCAAAGAAAAGCAGAATATGGCGTGGCTCTCCAGGTTTGATTTGCAGGACAACGCCAGTGTGACATGCCTCGTTCCGTTCCCGAAGCTGTCTCCTCATGGACTTCAGATCACGTTCTGCGAGTTCACGACCCAAACTCTTCACGGTTACCTTTTCTAATGCGGGCAGTAGGTGGTTATAACCGAAGAGAGTGTTAACCGTCAATGCGAGGCGGTTTGAAGTCGCCCATATGGATAGCCTTGATATGTTGGGGAAATAATAGTTCCACCCATTGGGGTCTAGATCATCGTCGTTATGGTGGTATACCCCGTATTCTACAAGTGACTGCAGAGGAGCCGAGAATGGCTCTCTTGTCGAGTTCCCACCTTCATGATAAGTAGCAAGGCAGGGAGCATCGATATGCGGCTTCAACCCGGTTGCGTTGAACAAGGAGAGAAAGGTGAGCGAAGGGAAAGCGAGTGGTCCTGAGATGATGCCCTCAAGGAAGACATTTTGAAGCTTCAGTTTTGTAAGTGATAGAGAGTGTCGTGGGAGCGACGTGCAATTAACGCTATTAAGAGAGAGCATTTTCAGTGGGGCAACGCCATCCAATGGCGCCAC
>Ga0307513_10013392_pt1 | contig 10066 bp, 8 predicted proteins | sample 15_EM_MG_FD_202174 | JGI IMG/M metagenome (GOLD analysis project Ga0307513, IMG submission 202174) | Populus trichocarpa ectomycorrhiza microbial communities from riparian zone in the Pacific Northwest, United States - 15_EM | ecosystem: Host-associated > Plants > Roots > Unclassified | place...
ATGAAGGAGAAGTACGGCGTCGACTCGATGCCCGAAACGGCCGAGAACGTGGCCACCGATTTCAAGATCGATCGCGAAGCGCAGGACCGCATGGCGCTCGCCTCGCAGCTCAAGGCCGTGGCAGCGCAGAAGAGCGGCTTCTTCGACGCCGAGATCACGCCGGTCAGCATCGCGCAGAAGAAGGGCGACCCGCTCGTCGTCAAGCAGGACGAGCACCCGCGCGAGACCAGCATGGAGTCGCTCGCCAAGCTGAAGGGCGTGGTGAAGCCCGACGGCACGGTGACCGCCGGCAATGCCTCGGGCGTGAACGACGGCGCGGTGGCCTTGCTGCTCGCAAGCGACAGCGCCGCCGGCAAGCACGGCCTCACGCCGCGCGCCCGCGTGGTCGGCATGGCGACTGCCGGCGTGGCCCCGCGCATCATGGGCATGGGCCCGGCGCCGGCCACGCGCAAGGTGCTGGCGCTGACCGGCCTGAAGCTCGACCAGATCGACGTGATCGAACTCAACGAAGCCTTCGCCGCCCAAGGGCTGGCGGTGCTGCGCGACCTGGGCCTGAAGGACGACGACGTGCGCGTCAACCCGAACGGCGGCGCCATCGCGCTCGGCCACCCGCTCGGCGCCAGCGGCGCACGGCTCGTCACCACGGCGATCAATCAGCTGCACAAGACGAATGGCCGCTATGCGCTGTGCACGATGTGCATCGGTGTTGGGCAAGGGATTGCGCTGATCATCGAGCGGGTTTAAGGGCGATGACCTTGCCCTGGCATGCGCGTGATTGGAAGCAAAGCAAGCGCAGCGAAGCGCACAGAGCAACCCCGCAGCCCGGGTCTCCCGGGCCAATGGGGGCGCCCCTTGGGGGCCGAGCTCGGACACAAAGAGTCCAGCGGACTGTTTGTTCCTGGCGAGGAGCTGGGGCCTCCGGCCCAGCGCGGCCTGCAAGGCGGAGCGAAGCGACTGGGAGACTCACATGAGTTATGACTACAGCTCCGAATCGAAACTGCTGGAGCTGCCCAATCCGTACCGGCTGCAGAACCGGTTGTTATGGCTGTGTGCAGCAGCGCTGGTGATCGCCGGCATCGTGAGCCTGTGGTGGGCGCGCAATGCGATGCAGGAGCATTCGGTCGGCATGGCCGGCGCGCCGCTGTTGGCCGGCCTGCTGATGCTGGCCGGTGGCCTGGCGTGTGCCGCCACCGCGGCGCGCCGGCTGCGCTTCTTCTTCGGCCGCGGCCGGCCGGCCTCGCTGGCGCCCGAGATTCCGGCGAGCGCCGTCGGCGGCTCGAAGGCGGCCGACCATGTGAAAGACATGCTGCGCCAGGGCGGCCTCACCTATCCCGAGCCCAAGGGCGCGCTCGAAGGCCTGCTCTACCACTGGGCGCCGACGCTGATCACCGCGCCGCTCGAAGTTCAGCTGCTGGCGCAACGCTACATGTTCAACCTGGCCGCCATTGCGGCCACCTTGCTGAGCTTCCTGTTCTCGTGGCTGCTGTTCGGAACGCCGGCCACGCGGCCGTGGATCGGCATCCTCTACTTCGCGTTCGGCGCCTTCTTTTTGTTGAAGCCGGTGCTGTCGCAAGGCCGCGCACGGCTGACGGCTGCCTCGCTGATCGGCCTGATCGCCGCGGCCATCCTCGCGCCGGTGGCGCTGGCCCTGCTCGGCGGCAGCCTGCCGCGGCTGGGCAACTTCTCGCTCAACACCCAGGTGTTCGTGATGCTGTGCGCCTCGCTGCTGGCCTGCGGCCTGGCCATGGCCGCGGTGCTGGCGCAGGTGGACGCCGCACCGCAAACGCGTGCCAGCGTCGAGCAGCAGCGCCTGTCGATGAACGCGCCGCCGGCCAGCCTGATGGACGAGCTCGACCGCACGCTGCAATCGCAATGGACCGAGCGCATTCCCAACCGCCGCTATGCGCGCATCGAACCCGTCACCTCGGCCGCCACGCCCAGCGGCAGCTTTGCCGGCGAGTTGCTCGAAGAAACGCAGCCGCTGCCCATCGCCGGCACCAAGGCGCCGACCTTCGGCGCGGCCTTGAGCGAGCGGCGCCATCGCGCGCTGTTGTTGCTGGACTTGTACGCCGTGCTGCTGATCCTGGTGTCGGTGGGCTTCGCGCTCTACTTCGTGCGCGAGTTCAACGTGATGGACGGCTGGCAGCAAAACCGTTTCTCGGTGGCCGGCACCTCGGCCATCCTCGCGCTGGTGGCGGGCTTCTGCTTCCAGACCTCGAGCCAGCTGTGGGGCCGCTTCAACTTCGAGTCGGTGCTGACCTGGGTCGAGCTGATCGGCAATTACCAGACCTCGCGCATCGGCACCGGCAACCAGTTCAGCAGCCGCATGAACACCGAGAACGACGTGGTGCGCACCGAAGCAGCCACGCTGCGCGTGTGGCGCGCGCGCATCGAGTCGGTGGCGTTCGGCAAAGACGACGCGCGGCAGGTCACGGCGATGTTCTCGACCGAGAAAGACGCCAAGGCACTGGCCGTGCACCTGATGGACTTTGCGCAAAGCCAGAGTGTGCTGGTCGCACCGGGCTCCGCCACCGACGAGGCCCGCATTGCGGCGCTCAACAGCGGCGAGCAGGGCCTCGGCCGCCCCGACACCGCAGCCGCCCAGCTGCAGCGCGAGCAGCACATGGCCGCCGCCCTCGGCTCCACGCCGCCGGTGGCCGTGCATTGCACGCAATGCGGCACGGCAGCCGCTGCAGGTGCGCGCTTCTGTTCGAAGTGCGGCGCGAAGCTGGCGCCGTCGGAGGCCTGAGGAAGATCAGGCCGTCAGCTGGCGCTGGATTTCCGCCGCCACCGATGACAGCGGGATCACCCGCTCGGCACCACCGCGCTTGATCGCTTCCTTGGGCATGCCGAACACCACGCAGCTTTCTTCGTCTTGCGCCAGGGTGCGTGCGCCCACGTTGCGCATCTCCAGCAGGCCGGCCGCGCCGTCGTCGCCCATGCCGGTCATGATCACGCCCAGCGCATTCGCGCCGGCGCTCTTGGCGACCGAACGGAACAGCACGTCCACCGACGGGCGGTGGCGGTTGACCAGCGGCCCGTCGATCACTTCGACGTGATACTGCGCGCCGCTGCGCTTGAGCAGCATGTGGCGGCCGCCTGGTGCAATGAGGGCGCGCCCCGGCAGCACGCGGTCGTTGTGCTCGGCCTCCTTGACGGTGATCTGGCACAGGCTGTCCAGCCGCGCGGCGAATGCGGCGGTGAACTTCTCCGGCATGTGCTGCACGATCACGATGCCCGGGCTGACCCGCGGCAACGCTGTCAGCACCTCTTCCAGCGCCTGCGTGCCGCCGGTGGAGGTGCCCAGCGCCACCACGCGTTCGGTGGTCTGGGTCATTGCCCGCGTCGCCGGCGACAGGATGGCATCGGCCGTCTGCTTGGTCGGCGGCTGCTGCAGCGGGCTCGGCCCGGCCGCCAAGCGTCGCACGTTGGCACGAGCGGCTGCCCGCACGGCGTGGATCAGTTCGTCGGCCGACTCGCTGAGAAACTGCTTGAGCCCCAGCTTGGGCTTGGTGACGATGGCCACCGCGCCGGCTGCCAGGGCCTCCATCGAGGTTCGAGCGCCCTTCTCGGTGAGGGTGGAGCAGATCACCACCGGCGTGGGCTTCTGCTGCATCACCAGCCTGAGGAAGGTGATGCCGTCCATGCGCGGCATCTCCACGTCGAGCACGATCACGTCGGGCCAATCGAGCTTCAACCGTTCGATGGCCAGCACCGGGTCGGCCACGGCCGCCATCACCTCGATGCCCGGTGCCGCCTCGAGCAGGCCGGTGAGCACCTGCCGCACCACCGCCGAGTCATCCACCACCATGACGCGCACGTTGGTCATCGGCTCTCCAGTTGACCGAAGCTGGAAGACGGCTGCATCTGGCGCGACCACACGTCGCCACTCGCCACGTCGAACACGATCTGCCGATGCCCACAACCGAACAGGCTTTCGGACTGGACGGCAATGCCCAGCTCACGCAGCAAACTGCGAGCGCTCTCGCCATTGCGCCGGCCCACATGCAGTGCGCCCGGCGCGGTGGCCTCGGGGAACATGTTGGCGCCTCCGAAAATCTTGGCCTGGCACTGCTGGGCCGACACGCCGGCCTGCGCCAGCTCGCGCAGCATGAGCGTCAGCGCCTCTTCGCCGTAGCGTGCGTCCAGCGAGCCGCCTGGTGCCGAGCCGCGCGCGGCGAGCAGAAAGTGCGACATGGCGCCGACCCGGTGCTGCGGGTGCCACAGCGTGATCGAAACGCACGAGCCGAGCACCGTGCGCATGCGGCAACTCGCATCGCCCACGGCGTACTCGCCTGGCTGGAGTACCAGCTCCCGAATGGGGGTGTCGGATGGCATGACGGCGTCTTACCGCTCAAGGCTTGCGGTAGATCGACGGCGCCACTTGCAGCAGCCCGGGGTTGATGTCGTTCAGGCTTTCCGAGTGGCCTATGCACAAGTGCCCGCCCGGCTTGAGCGTGGAGACGATGCGCGCGACCACCTGGCGCTTGGTCTCGCCGTTGAAGTAGATCATCACGTTGCGCAGGAACACCATGTCGAACGGTGCCAGCCGCGGCAGGTCGACGTTGAGGTTGACCTGCGCAAAGCTCACCCGGCCGCGCAGCGCGCGGTCCACCAGCAAGGTGCCCTGCTGTTCATCGATGCCGCGCAGGCAAAAGCGCTTCAGGTAGGCCGGTGGAATGTGGCGCGTGCGCTCCATCGGGTAGTGGCCCGTGCGCGCGCGCTCCAGCACCCGTGTGCTGATGTCGGAACCCATCACATCCCACGGGCCGTCGCCCAGGGTGTCGGCCAGCACCATCGCGATGCTGTAGGCCTCTTCGCCGCTGGAGCTGGCCGCGCTCCAGACGCGAAACGGCTGGACGCCGCCTGCCGCGCGCTGCGCCACCTGGCGCAGCAGCTCGAAGTGCTTGGGTTCGCGAAAGAAGTAGGTCTCGTTGGTGGTCAGCAGGTCCACCGCCGTCTGCACCTCGGCGGGCGCACTGCCGCTGCTCAGCAGCCTGAAGTATTCGCTGTAGCTGTGCAGGTTGCAGACCTGCAGGCGCTTGGCCAGCCGGCCGGTGACCAACGCCTTTTTCGCCGACGACAGCGTGATGCCCGCCGCGTCGAAGATGAAGCGCTGGAAATGCCCGAACTCGACGTCGGTGATCACGTTCATGGCTACCCTCGCTCGGGTCAGAAGCGCGAGAACTTGCTCTCGTCGACTCCGGCCGCGCTGAGCGCAAAGCCGTTGGCGTGGCCGGCTTCGGCGGCACGTCCGTTGGGCTTCCTGGAGATCGCCGGCTTGGCGGCGGGGCTCGACACCGGCCTGCGGCCCTTGGGCTTGGCCGGCGGCTCACTGGCCAGAGCGACCTTGAAGAAGCTCATGGTCTGCTGAAGCTGTTCGGCCTGGCTGCTCATCTCTTCGGCCGTGGCCGCCAGCTCTTCGGACGACGAGGCGTTCTGCTGCGTCGTCTGGCTCAGCTGGCTCACCGCCGAGTTGATCTGGCTCACGCCCGACGATTGCTCTTCGGACGCAGCCGTGATCTCTTGCACCAGGTCCGAGGTCTTCTTGATGTTGGGCACCATCTGGTCAAGCAACCGGCCAGCCTTCTCGGCCAGCTCGACGCTGCTGCCGGCCACGGTGCCGATCTCTTGCGCTGCCACCTGGCTGCGCTCGGCCAGCTTGCGCACTTCGGCCGCCACCACCGCGAAGCCCTTGCCGTGTTCGCCGGCTCTTGCCGCTTCGATGGCCGCGTTCAGCGCCAGCAGGTTGGTCTGGTAGGCGATGTCGTCGATGATGCCGATCTTCTGTGCAATCTGCTTCATCGCCGCCACCGTGGCCCGCACCGCTTCGCCGCCTTCGGCGGAGTCGCTTGCCGCCTTGGTGGCCATGCCGTCGGTGACCTTGGCGTTCTCGGTGTTCTGCGTGATCGAGGCGGTCATCTGCTCGATCGACGCGCTGGTCTCTTCGACGCCGGCGGCTTGTTCGCTGGAGGCTTGACTCAGCGACTGCGCCGTCGCGCTCACTTCTTCTGACGCCCCGGCCAACGCCTCGGCACCACCGTTTACTTCGGTCACCACCTGCGATAGCTTGTTGACCATGTTCTGCATGGCTTGCAGCAACTGGCCGGTCTCGTCGCGCGAAGTCACTTCGAGCTGAACCGTCAGGTCGCCTTCCGCCAGGCGGTTGGCCACGTTCACCGCGCGGATCAGCGGCTTGCTGACGCTGCGGCTGATGAAGAAGCCGAGCAAGATGCCGATCAGCACGCCGGCGCCGATGATGCCGATCATGATGGTGCGGCTCGAGTGGTACAGCGCCTCGGTCTGGTCGGCCGCCTGCTTGGCACGGGCCTCTTTTTGCTGGATCAGCTCGTCGAGCATCTCGTCGAGCTTGTTGGCCTTGTCGCGAACCGATTCCAGCGTCTGACCCAGCGTCTCGTCGCGGTCTTGCAGCTTCTTGGTAGACGCCATGTCGAGCGCCTTCTGCATCTCGCGCTGGTACTCCACCGTCAGGTTGCCGAAGGCCGAGAACACTTCCTTGGCGCGGTCGCTGACGAACAGGGGCTTGGCCTTCTCGATGTAGTCCTTCATCGTCGCCAGGCTCTTGGTGATGGAGGCGAGGTGCTTGTCGCGCTCGGCCTGGGACGTGGCCAGCAGGTAGTTGGAGCGAGCCCGGCCGATGTAGATCAGGTTGATGTTGGCCTCCTTGATGTAGGAGACGCCCAACAGTTCCTTGTTGTACATGTTGTCGGCCATGTCGTTCATCTGGCTCGTGTTCGAGATGCCGATGAAACCGACGACGGCGCTGATGGTGGCCACGAGCATGAAGCCCGCGATGAGTCGCACACCGATCTTGAAGTTGGAGAACATGGCTGGGTCTTTCAGGTGGAACGTTCAGAAACGGCTCAGGCCGGCTGGATCACGCCGGGTGCTCGCCCGGTGTGGGTGGATGTGCCGGCACGCTGCATCAGCGCAGGCACATCGAGAATGAGAGCAACTTCGCCGTTGCCCAGGATGCTGGAACCACTGATGCCCTGCACCTGGCCGAACATCTTGGAAAGCGGCTTGATCACGGTTTGCGCTTCGCCGAGCAGCGTGTCGACCACGAGGCCGAATTTCTGGCCTGCATGCTTGACCACCACGATGTTCGGGCGGGCACTCACCGGGCCTGCGATGTCGAACAGCTGGCGCAGGCGGATGAAAGGCAGCACCTCGCCGCGCAGGTCGATGTAGTCGTGGCCGGCCTCGGCCGAGAACTCCACGCACTCGTCGACCATGTCGAGCGGCACCACGAACACCGCTTTGCCGATGCCGATCTGGAAGCCGTTGATGATGGCCAGCGTGAGTGGCAGCCTCACGGTGACTGTGGTGCCCTGCTCGGGAACGCTGGCGATGGCCACGCTGCCGCGCAGCGCGACGATGTTGCGCTTGACCACGTCCATGCCGACGCCGCGGCCCGACAAGTTGGTTACTTTCTCGGCAGTCGAGAAGCCGGGCTCGAAGATCAGCCCGTAGATCTCGCCATCGCTCAGCACCCTGCCCGGCTCGGCGAGGCCGCGCTCGACGGCCTTGGCGAGAATCTTCTCGCGGTTGAGGCCACCGCCGTCGTCGCCGACTTCGATCACGATGCTGCCGGAGTCGTGGTACGCGTTGAGCCGCACCGTGCCCATCGCCGGCTTGCCGCGCTGCGCACGCACGTCGGGTGAATCGATGCCGTGGTCGATGGCGTTGCGAACCAGGTGCATGAGCGGGTCGCCGATCTTCTCGACCACTGTCTTGTCGAGTTCGGTGTCTTCACCGCTGACGACGAGGGTGATGTCTTTGCCGAGTTCGCGCGACACGTCGTGCACCACGCGCTGGAAGCGGCTGAAGGTGGCGCCGATCTTGACCATGCGCAGCTGCAGCGCGCTGTCGCGAACCTCTTCCACCAGCGCCGACAGCACCGAGTTCGCCTCTTGCAGCTCGACGTTGCGCGCCTTGCGGGCAATCAGGTTGGCGCCGGCCGTCGCGATGATGAGCTCGCCCACGAGGTTGATCAGGCGGTCGAGCTTGTCGGCATCCACGCGGACCGACTGGTTCTCCTGCGCCTTGACGTCCTTGACGCGCTTCTGTTTCTCGAGCGCGGCGGCCACCACGGGCGCAGGCACGCTGGCCTGTTCGACCAGCACCGCGCCGATCAGCGGCGCCGCCTGTTCCGGGTTGGCCTGCGCGCCGGCTTGCAGCTGCAAGGCCGACTGCAGCTCATGGGCGGTGACGGTGCCGCAGCGCACCAGCATCTCGCCCAGCCGAGACGATTCTTCGGGCAGGCTGTTGATGACGGCGATGTAGTCGTCGATGCGGCTGTTGGGCGGCACGATGCGCAGCACACAATCGTCGAGCACGAAGTCGAACACGCCTTCGATGGCGGCCTTGTCGGCCTGGCTCTTGAAGGCGATCTCGAAGCCGAGGTAGCACGACTCCGGGTCCATCTCGGCCGGTGCAGGCATCGCGTCGGGCAGCGTCACGATGCCGGTGACCTTGCCCTGCGTGCCGAGGTAGCGGATGAAGGACAGCGGGTCCATGCCGTTGCGCAGCACGTCGGGGCCGAAGCGCACCGAGATGTGCCACAGGTCGGCATCGCCGTTGGTGTTGGCAATGCGCTCGAATGCGGCGCCGTCATCGGTGGCAACCAGCGCATGGCTCGGAACCACGGCCGCGGCGGGGGCGAGGCGCTGGCGCAGCTGCACGAGCAGCGGTTCGCCACGTTGCGCGAGTGCGGCATCCACCTTGTTCGGGTCGGCCTCGACGGCATCGACCAGCGCGCGGATGTGGTCGCCGCACGAGAGCAGCAGCGCGATCAGCTCGTCGTCGACAGGCACACGGCCCTCGCGCACTTCGTCGAGCACGCTTTCCACCACGTGGGTGAAAGCCACCACCGGGTCGAGGCCGAACAGGCCCGCCGACCCCTTGATGGTGTGGGCCGCGCGAAAGATGGCGTTGACCGTCTCGGCATCGCTTTCCTGGCTCAGGGTCAGCAGCGCCGACTCCATGTCGTCCAGCAGTTCGCGGCTTTCGACGAAGAAGGTTTGCAGGGCCTGGTCGAGATTCATGGAGTTATGTATTCCGGGTGAAGCCGCTCAGGTCGAGGGCACGACCAGCGGGTCGCCGAAGAAGGCGGCCAGGTCGAAGAGCTGGAACACTTCCAGCACGGCCGGGCTGTGGCCCACGAGGCGCAGCTCGCGCTGGCAGGCTTGCGCCGCGCGCTTGGCCAGCATCAGCAACTGCAGGCCGGCGGTGTCAATCTCGGTGACGGCCGAGAGGTCGAGCTCGACCTTCGGCTGGGCCTGGACGGCATCCAACAGGGTCTGCTTGAGTTCGAGCGCGCGGTAGATCGTCATCTCGCCGTCGATACGCAATGCGTGCACGGCAGCAGCCGGCTTGCTTTTCTTGGCCATGGGTCAGCTCCGCAGGGTCGGCATTAAGGTCAGGGCAGCACGAGCTTTTGCACGACGCCCAGCAACTGGTCGGGCTTGAAGGGCTTGACGACCCAGGCCTTGGCGCCGGCGGCCTGGCCCTGGCGCTTCTTTTCTTCTTGCGACTCGGTGGTCAGCATCACGATGGGCGTGAACTTGTAGGCCGGCATTTCTTTCACGGCCTTGACGAGGCTGATGCCGTCCATGTTGGGCATGTTCACGTCGCTGATGATCAGGTGGACCTTCTGGCCCTTCAGCTTGGTCAGCGCGTCCTTGCCGTCCACGCCTTCGATCACCTCGTAGCCGGCTTGCCGCAGGGAGATGCCCACCACCTGCCGTACGGAGGCGGAGTCGTCGACGATCAGGATGCTCTTGGCCATGTTGTTCTCGGTTGGTTCGTGCTTAAAAGAAGGTGATTTCTTCGGCTTTGGGCGCACCGGCCGCGCCGCCACCGCCGTGCGTCTGGCGCTCTTCGGCCATCGCGTAGGTCTGTTCGAGTTCGGCAAGCAGCGCGCGTGCATCCACCGGCGCGAGCACACCGTTGCGCTCGTAGCCGATGCGGCTCTGCGAGAGCTGCTCTGGCAGCTTGGCCATGTTCTGGCGCACGTGCGTCATCACCTGGCTCACGCGGTCCA
>Ga0307513_10013393_pt1 | contig 10065 bp, 4 predicted proteins | sample 15_EM_MG_FD_202174 | JGI IMG/M metagenome (GOLD analysis project Ga0307513, IMG submission 202174) | Populus trichocarpa ectomycorrhiza microbial communities from riparian zone in the Pacific Northwest, United States - 15_EM | ecosystem: Host-associated > Plants > Roots > Unclassified | place...
AATTTTATTTTAAAGATGCAAATGTGTAAGAATCGAATGTAAATGAAAAGGTGCTTAGTTTATGCATGTAGAAGTTTGTCATGCAAAGCTGATTCCATGTGTTAATATGAACAAGAATAAAATTTCATATTGATAGGCGTAGTAGGATTTACACCGCTCATGAAAACATGAGGTAAGCCCTAAGCCCAAATTCTAATAAGTCATGGAATGAATCAAGGGTTCAAAGCCCGCCTTTGTGGATCCAGGTCCATGCGACTCAACACTCCACTAGATCTATGATAGGTGACACAATCTCCAAAAATCTAACCTTACCTCATTTGCTCATAATCAAATTAAAAGGATAACTAAAATAGGTCAGTTTTTCACTTTACATAACACTAACACTATATTGTGGATTATAATAGAATAATAATTATTTTGTTATTTTAGAAGAAAAAAAAAGGAATTAGCTATTAGGGTTAATATGATATTTTTACAAGATCCATTAGTTATTTTTAGATTGACGTGGGACAAATTAGTTTTTTTATATCTTTAAAACATATGTAGTAAAATAACTAAATTACACATAAAAGCAAATTTTATTTAACTGAAAGCTAGGGCTTTTCAAATTTTTACTTTTTAAATCACAATAAAATAAATAAATTACTCTTAAAAGTAAAAAAAATGAACTAGTATATATTCAAGGGTTTTTTTTATAATTGCATCCTAGTTTTTTTGTTATAACCAAGTTGATTGAGGAGGCAACGCATGAGGTGTTTCTCGATAGATAAACACCGCCTTTCGTGAAGGCATTGAAAGCATCTCAACATCCTTTTTATAGTGGTGGGCAAACGTGTGTGCACGAAGGAGTAACAGTTGGGCTTTGGTGAACTTTTTTCTTTTCCTCTCTCTTTTCTCTCCCTTTTAAAAATTAAATGTATTTTGTTAGTTTGTATTTCTATCAATTTTGATCCTAATTATTTTTATTGTAGGTTATTTTGCTTTTAATGCTTTTTAAAGTTGATTTGGTTTTTCAATTTTGTCCTCCAGTATTTTGTTTCATTTAATTTTTGTATCCAATTTGGTCCGTTTTATTTTCATAACTATTTTTTTTGTTTTTTTTTTATCATTTTCTTGATTTTTTTTATTTTTAATTTCATCCATCATTTTTTTATTTTATTTTTTTATTAGATTTAATCCTCAATATTTTGATTTTTATTTTTTTTAATCCTTTTATTAATTGATTTTCTTCAGCTCTTCCCTTCGATATTTGAATGATTAAGGATTTTGATTTGTGATTTGTTTTTGTTTTTGTTTTTGCCTTGTATGGGATAATCCTAGTCTCATGACCCAGGTCACAAGTTTTGAAGATTAACCTGATTTGACTTCAATTTTTTTAGGTTCTTTTTTAAATTAATTTTTTTTCAATTTTATCCTTATACATTAGGTTATTGGGCCTTGATTTTCATGATTTTTTTGCTTTTTTTCATATGAAGTTATCTCGATCTCATGTCCTAGGTCGTGGATTAATTGATTTAACTCGGGTTGACTCTGATTTCTTTTATGTATTTTTAATTAATTTTTTAATCCTTTTATTAATTTATCTTCTTCAATTTTATCTCTCGATATTTGGATTATTGAGAATTATGTTTTATGATTTATTTTTTATTTTTTTCTTCTATGGGATAATCCTTGTTTCATGTTTTGAGTCACGAGTTTCAAAAATTAACCTGATTTGACTTCAGTCTCTTTTTAGGTTCTTTTTTTAAAATTAATTTTTTTTTCAATTTCATCCTTCTGCATTAGGTTATTAGGCATTGATCTTCATGATTTTCTTGCTTTTATTTTTATAAAGTTATCTCGATCTCATATCCTAGGTTATGGATTAATCGAGTTAACTTGGGTTAACTTTGTTTTTTATGTTTTTCAATTGATTTTTCTTTTAGTTCGCTTTTTATCATTTAGTTTACTTGAAAATTGACATTCATTGTTTTATTCAATTTTTTTATAAGGTTATCCAGGTCTCATGACCGGGCTGCGAATTCAGCGTGATGACTCGAATAAGATATATTTTTTATTTTTTAAAATTGATTTTTTTTCAATTTCTCCTTCAGTGTTTGATTTGCTGGTGATTGAGCTTTGAATTTTGTTTTCTTTTTTTGAGGTTATCTCATTCTCATCTAATTTTTGTTTTGTTATTAAATAAGATTGTTGAGACATGTTAAAAATATTTAGAGAGTATCTTTTTATAATATTTGCAAGCGTTCAATTTTTTCCACTAGTCATTGTCTTTTTTTAGTTTTTTTTATTATCGTTGCCTTTTTTTACCTTTTAAAATGCTAACATTACCCAAACATCTTTTTTTTTTTTACTCTAGGATAAATTTGATCTAGCATGTAGCGTAGCATGAATCATCTATCTAGTAGTATCTAAGATGGGTCTAAGGTCTCCACCTGGCCCAACAAGACAACGCACGTAGGAAAAAAGACGAGTTTACATAAAGGCATAAGGTCAGCTATAAGAGAATTTTGATCCTGTCCACTTACTCGCTATATAGATGGTATTTTGCATTAATACTTCCACACCCTCCTATCATAATTAGACCCATATAATAGTGTTAGGGATAACCATACATAGTAGATGGCCCATATGAAAATATCATTTTTACTCAATAATGCACCACCAACCATTAAGGATTGATACCTTAAATGATTGCTATTAAATCAGGTATCATAATATTTTTCTCAATGTATCCTTTTTCCATACAAGTTTGTGTGGTTCATGATTATATAAACATCAATGAACCACGAGTTAAGGCAAGTTCTACTCTGTAATTTCTAATTATAATTCTTTAGTGTATACTTTTATCATCTTATTGATTCCATATCTTCAAACAAAAACATTGTATGACCTTAAAAGCTTCATTACACTTATATCTTTATTAATTTAAGTATTGGAGGTCCTCTAAACCCAATAAAATTTTATTTTATAAGTGTTTATGATTCCTAGTGATCTCCTAGTCCAACCATCCATCTTTGACGCCTTATTCTATTTATCGACTTTCAAAAGAACTTGATTTATTTGAGTTTCTCTCGGAACATCCTCACTTATATGCTCAATGTGTCATGCTCAATGTGTCCTGGAGAGTTACTAGTTTGCATCTCGTGCTATGTTGCAAGTAAAATTTTAAGTTAATTTTTAAAGTTAAAAAAAAAGGTGTTAAATTATGTTTTTGTTTTCGGGTACCATGCTTTTACTAAACTAACAAGTGGGAAAATGTTGTTCATGCTTAACAAAAAAAATAAATTAAAAAATATATGAAATGATAAACTAAGAAAGAATTGTTAATGTTAATTACATGCTAAAATAAAAGGCTAATTTTTCTCCTAAAAGTAACAGATAAATGAGTACACAAGTATTTAATCTCAACTTTTCTTTTTAATTAATACACTTTTATTTACTTTATCTTAGAGGTTAATTTTTTTACAAAGAATAAATAATTTTTATTTATATAAATGCATCATGAAAATATAATTTATTTATATAAAAGAAAAAAGAAAAAATCTCAAGATAAATTAAAATAATATTTTTAAAACATTATAAAATTGAAAAGTAATTAAAACATAACTACTATTTTTAAAAGCAAGTGGACTAAACATTTTTGAAAATAAGAAAGAGTACAAATTAAAATTTAAATAAAAAATTAATGCAAAGTAAAAAATACAAAAAAAGAAGGAGGGTGTTAATTAAAATTAAAAAAAACAAAAAAAAAGATCAAACGTTGCTGGTCTTAGTGGACAAGGTTCGTGCACATGTCCAATAATCCAAAAGCCCCGACCTAAGAACATAGGCTGATTTTTTTTTTACCGGATAATGCGCTGTAAGCTCTAGTTTTTTTTTATATATAATGGACATTAGGTCCTTCGTTGTGGCAAATGACATGTTGTCTTCTGCACTAATTTTGTAATTCAAAAACCTTTTTTTGGGCATTTGTTTTCCACCTAAAAACACTTTAAAAACACATTAGAAACCTTTATAAACATGCTTCCAATGTAAAACAAAAGGCTTCCAATCTCTCTAAAAATAATATAAAAAAAATTGAAAAAAAAATTTTAATAGCCCTGATCCACCTTTTCTGTCATAGTTAGGGTGCGCACCACCTCCATTAAACTCATCTCAAAGAAACAAATTCATTGACACCATGATTACCCTTTTTAATTATCACCCTATATTTTTCTACAACTTTATATCTCCTCTATCAACATCTAGAGATCGAAACATAATAAAAATAAAGTTTAAAACCGAAATGTAAAATGTTAAATGAATAGGGACCAAGCAATAGGGAAACCACAAACTATATGGATCAAATTTAAGTTTTTTGTATCAATATCAAAACAACGTCAAGTTTAATTTTGAAAATTTGTATTTAATTTATCACCAAGACATCTTGAGAATTGGTGTTTAATTCATCACCAAGACATCTACGGACACTTTGTATATGTGAAAAAATAAAGATAAATTAGTAATTAAAAAAGTTTGATGGCCGAAACAGAAGAAAAAATAATTACACACTATTCATATGAACATTGAACACCCATAGTATATTTGTTCATGTTATTGTTAATTAATTTATAGTAATTTAGTTATTTATTAGCATATTGGCTCGCGCTTCGCAGCGGGTCAATATCAAATTTTTTTTAAATGTACAAAAATATTAAAAGTATAGAAAATATTTTAAGCGCCTTAAGTCTGGTAGGTATGCCAGACCCAAGTCTGAGCAGGTGATAATTAAAATATTGAGACTTATATTTTTTTATTTTTATAAGAAAAAACATTTAAACTATCCATGAATTATCCTAAACAGAAATTCAAGTTTAGAAATGATTTATAAACAACTAATCATCACAAAAATCTAATTTAACGTTTTAAGTCTAAAAATTCAAATCATACATTCCTAATGAATAGTTCATTTTTTATGTTTATGAATTTGTTATTCCTTCAATAGAAATTCTATCTTCTCTTTTTTTTTTCTCTCTTCTTGTTTTCTATGCTTTAACTATATTTTTTTTTAACTGAATGCCTTAGTCTGACAACCATGTTAGACCCAAGCAATGAACATGTGATAATTAAAATGTTGAGACTTATATTTTTTTTATTTTTTATAAAAAAATATTTAAATTATCCTTAAAGTATCCTAAACAGAAATTCAAGTTCAAAAATTATTTATAAACAAAAAATCATCGTAAAAATCTAATTTAACATTTTAGTTCTAAAAATTCAAATCATATCTTCCTATTGAAACAATTCATTTTTTATGTTTATGAATTTGTTATTCCTTCAATAGAAATTCTATCTTCTCTTTTTTTTCTCTTTTTTTTATGATTTTTTTTATATTTTTTTAATCAAACTCAATGCAAAAAAATGTTTATTTAATGGGTTGTCCTTTGTGATTTTTCACCTATGACAATATTATTTTATATTTGTTTTAACAATACTGGACTATATGTGTTTAGTTTTATGATATATATTTTCATGTACAATGCACACAAAAAAGAGACGTTTATTTTTGAAGACTTGAAATAAATCACTTAGAACTCAACATTTTTATTTCATTCTTTCCTCTTCAAATATAACAAATTTATAAAATAAGTTGCATAAACAAAAAAGAGTTTGCAGTTAAGTTCTCCTACATATTAATGAAAAATCATGCTTGAATGAGGCAGCATTTGTTTTTGCAGTCCAATTATGCTTTTGAAAAATTTTCAATTTTCAATTTTTTGCAGTCCAATCATGTTTTTTTGGGTCTAGCAAAAAAGTCTGACAGACCCGCACATGGGTCTGGCAACCATGTCAGACCCAACCATGGTTGTCAGACCCATGGCGCTTGGGTCTTGAATGGTTGTCAGACTCATGACATTTGTGGGTTTGATATTTTTGCAAGACCAAAGTACCTTGGGTCTGACATGGTTGTGTCAACCAAGCTAGATCCAAGGCACTAAAGTGGCAGAGAAGAAAAGAAAAGCTAGAAAAATATCTCGTGAAAAAATTAAAAATGAAACTACTACTATAATTTACAATAATTATTTTTTCATCTATAGTAATCTTTCCGTATTATTTAGCTAATGTTATAATAAGAGAATTTGTTGAGGGAGTACCTAGCTATTGTGTTGTTTCACGCGGTATCTCTTAGAATGATGCTTCGTGTAAGACTAGCATACAAGAGGTGCATGGTTCAGAGAATGTTTCTTGATTTTTTGTCGTAATTGTTCAATCGAGAAAGTGATTTGCGGTGTATCATATTTGCTGCTTTATGGAGAACTATGAAGGTATTTATTACTTCCTATAAACCTTTTTTTTTTTTTTGTAATATAATTTTGGTTGTTGTTTTGAAATTTAGATAGCGGTTCAGGGGCGAAATTAAGGAGGGCTGGCAGGGCATTGGGCATATATGGAAAATTATTTTTTAGCTCTTTTCTTTTAATAAATTAGATTTTTAATCTTAAAAAAAAAAATTACCCCCTCTAAAATATTTTCTCTAATTTGACCCTCCCAAATTAAAATTCCTAGCTTCGCCCCTCACGGTAGCAATAATCTAGGTGAAAAGAATGAATGTTTGGTTGAATTTTTTTTCCAAGTTGTCAACAAGTATAATATCTTGAGAAATATTGCATTAATTGATACTATAGTAACTCCAAAGTGCTTGAAAAATATTTGCAAAGATCACAAGCTTGTAGGAACTCCAAAATGACAAATCCTGCTGTGGATTAATATATTGGTGCCACTCATAACTTCTCTGGGATATACATCTAACATTATGAGAATGGTGCTTGTATTGATGCCATACAGTCACAATACAAGTGGGTAGGGTTAATTTATTTTTTTTAATGTAATAAAAAATATGAAAGTCATAAAAAAAACCATTTAATATTGTTAATAAATATAGCTCAAAGGAATCAATATTGAAATTTATCAATGAAATTAAACCGTATGAGAGTTGTTTCGATATGACCCAGTCAACTTGATCAATCTAAGAGTAACACAACAGATGATCGGTAAAAACAAGTCTAAGAATGAAATTAAAAAAAAATAATAACATTAAAAAAAAACATCTCAACTCAACTTCTTGCTTAACCCGGGTTTAAAATTAAACCGAGTAAAAATTACTCTAACGTGATTCAGTCGACTTAACTGGTCTAAAAGCAATCCAACCTACTGGTAAAAAAAATTTAAAGATGAAAATGAGAAAAAGAAATGATGAAATTGACAGAAAAAAAAAATTTCTTGATCCGACTCCTTACCTCAACCAAGTTTAAAATTAAATTACATGAAAGTTTTTTTTAGCGTGATCTAATCGATTTGGTCAATCCAAAAGGGACCTAGATGTTGACTATTAAAGAAAATATAAGGATAAAATTAAAAAAAAAATAAAAAAAACAATAGAAGTCAGAGGAAGAAAAAAAAAATGTATGCTAAGTCTTTTAGAATAGTAGGGTAATGTAGAAAACCAACTAGTCCAACATTTTTTTGAGTATTTCAATGATGATGGAAGGGAACGAACCCATTTGGCGTCCACAAGCAATATATTAGTTAAAAGTATTGTTTTATTTATGGTTTAATTAGTAATAAGCTGGATATGAATAGGGCTCCACTAATTAGGCCAGTAGTTGCAACCTTCCCTAGTCAATATTACTAAAAGGCAATTTCAAAGTCTTTTTGTACATAAATTACTATGAAGTAGCTAGTGAAAGTTGATGCCCATTTTGCAGGAGGACAAGTGGAGGCCACAGACCTCACTTTGAATGCACGATGAGGATTTAGTTGTCGCATATTTCTGTGGCTATTTTGCTGTGATGCTAGTTCTTGAGGCCAATAATTTTAATGCGAACAAAGAGTGGGAGGAGCATATGCAAGACCATTGTTCATGGCTTATAGTGGCTGCTGTGTTGACCCACTATCTTCTTCCTTGTTAAGATTCTCTTCGTTTGCCTGCCAACTATTTATGTAATTTACATAGAGAATCACATAAAGCTAAATCCCAAAGAACTCCTAGTGTATATAAGTACCCCTCCCTCTCCGTGCTGTGTGCTCTTAGCTCGCACTTCCCACACCTTGTATTTTTTCGCATTGAGATATCGATGGTGCGGCCTTTGAAAGGGGTGCTCGCCGTGGATGGAAGTGGTGGTGGTGTTGACGGTTCATGCCTAGTACTCTTGTGGGCAGTTTTGCTAACCCTTTGTCTGCTTTCAGCCATAGTCTTTTCTTGTGCTGAAGGGGTATCGAAGGACAAAACATCTGAAGCTGATTCGACCCTTTACGGTGGAGGATGCGCTGCTGGATGCGGTGCAGCCTGTGGTGGATGACAGCATTTCTTCCTTCTCCGACTACAATACAAACTTAGCTTGAAAACGTTCCGCCCTTTGGCAGGCTGCAGGTAGCTTCAGCTTTTGTACACTGAAGAGGTGAATTAATTGGCTCTTCAGAAATTCAAAGCAACGGTTCTTTGCTGTCTTGTTGATGTTTCAGATATATTCTGCTAATCATGGAAGACAATGTAGAACAGCATTTTGTAACCGCTTTATCCAATAATTGTAACTTTGGAATTATTCTCAATTGCATACACAAGCATCTCTCCCCAATGCAGTACAATGTACATCCACCTAGCACTGTCATAAAGTTTGTCAACGATATGCAAACAACATTTCATAAAAATTTAATTTTTTTTATTTAATATTAATTTTTTAAAAAAAAATTATGGTAATGCATTACCAAATAAAAAACACTTTGAAAAACAATTGCTACTACATTCTCAAACACCATCTAAAACCACAAAACCTTAGCCAACAACTGTGACCCCGTTTGTTTCATAGGAAGTGGTTTTCTAGAAATTACTTTCCAAACTTTTTTGTATTTATTTATCATTAAAAAATTGATCAACGGAAAATACTTTCTAGTTAAAGAAAAATTTGACTTGGTTTTCAGGAAAGTGTTTTTCATAAAAGTTATGGAAAATTCATAAATAAATTTTTATTTGTTAATTATATCATATATGATCTCTATTTTTTTTATTGCTATTTATTTTTATTTGAAATAATTCATGAAATTATAATTATTTTTAATTTCATCATCTTTCAACTTTTTTATTTGTCATATTTGATTTTATTATTTTAATTATTATTTATTTTATTTGAAATAAATTATAAAATTATATTTTTTTAATTTCATCCTCCAACTTTTTTATTTATCAGATTTAGTTCTCATTCTCTTAGTAAAATTGAAAAAAAACATAAAAAATTAATAAGTTATTTTTCAGCTTATTTTCTATTTAATCAAATACTAAAAACAATTTTCTAACTTATTTTTCATGACACTATTAAATATTTAAAAATAATTTATTTTTAAAAATTTATTTTTCAAGAAAACCACTAAAAAACCTATTTTCCTAGAAATATCTTTATAGTGCTATTTAAAATAAATAATGGATTTGAAGTTTGAACTACAATTTACGGTAATGGAGGATTATTTCTCGTTGTTTGTGGCATGGGTTAGTAACTCTATGTTGGCTAAGTAATTTAGTTATATATTGTCTATAATGAGGCAAATCATCAATGTCAAGATGGCCGAGTTGGTCTAAGGCGCCAGTTTCAGGTACTGGTCCGAAAGGGCATGGGTTCGAATCCCATTCTTGACAATATTTTTTTTCCGATTTATTTTATATTTTCCCTTTTAACTCCTCTAAATAAAAGGATTCATAACATTTATATTATTTCTTCTGATAAACCCTAGTAATAATAAAAAACCAAATCGACATTAATCAATTGGAACCAAAGTTTTCAAGTATATTTTTATTTTCTTGCATTAATTTTTCTTTTTTTAGTAAAAGAGTTCATAAATATAAATGCAAAGTTCGGTTTCATACAACACAACTCATCCATGTATAATTTTGTTGCAAGTGAGCTAGCTAAATCATTCAATAAGAATTTGTGTGATTTGTTGGAAAAGATGATGCTATGAAGCCTACAAGAATCTGTGTAATTTAAAAAAAAGTTCATCTTATCTCCAAGCCTACAAGTATCCCCTTGGAAAGGC
>Ga0307513_10013394_pt1 | contig 10064 bp, 10 predicted proteins | sample 15_EM_MG_FD_202174 | JGI IMG/M metagenome (GOLD analysis project Ga0307513, IMG submission 202174) | Populus trichocarpa ectomycorrhiza microbial communities from riparian zone in the Pacific Northwest, United States - 15_EM | ecosystem: Host-associated > Plants > Roots > Unclassified | place...
GACGGGTGTGGACCGCATTTTGCCGTCCCGTCCGGTCCAGGGCTCTTGGCAGTCCCCCCGTCGGGCCCTACGGGGGCCCCGGACCGTTGAGAACACTGACCCAAACCAACCCCCCCCTCATGATCCCCTGCCGGCCTGCTTTCCCCCACCGAAACCCCTTCCCCCAATGCCTAGACCCCTGTCCTTGTAACTATTCTTCCCTGCCTCCTTATTTCCTCCTCCTCAATCCTTCTCCTCTATTTCCTCGCTCTCATCAGTCTGTTTGTCTCCCATTTTATTACCATCATTTCACACTCGAGTAGGTGATTGCTATATTCTACATGCGTAGTAGATTGGGCAAAAGGTTACTACTCTTCGTTGGATATATAAGGTGGAATATGGTCCATAATTTCTACTTCTTTGTGTTTTTTCCCGTTACTTTTTTCCATTTTCTTTATCTCTCACTTGTACAGTAAAACACCATCTATCTCCTTTCATCACCCATACACTCATTTTCCCCACTTTATTGCCCGGACCTTTCCTTTTCTCTTTCTTTTAGCATACTCTATCATATAAACCCCTTGTGCCATCGCCTCTCCGTTCTTCAGTATTCTGCCACTCACAATGTACGGTATCACAGACGGCCGCATTTGACATCTTATATGAAATAACCCAATAGAAATCCCGCAACCTCACTCCCTCCCCCTCGTAACCTCCATAGAAAAAGTGACACTGGTGGGGCCTATTTTCAATCACCTATACCCACCATGTATCACGAGTCCCTCGCCCCGGTAACGGGCACACACCCCGGCCGGCCCTGCCAGCTCCCACCACACTATACCACCATTGTTGAAAATAATCGGTGCGGGGGTAATGATTGACGATGAGGGTTTCACACAGCAGAGCAGAACTGCCAAGTGGAAGAGAAAGTCATGACGGTTGAAAATGGTGATGCTCGCCATACTCACGATACTTCCTTTGTTGAGATAGCTTCCGGGAGCGCGCTTGTTTGTGGCTTCGGATATGCGCTGAGGATCCGGGCATATCGCTTGGGCTTTGGGCGTTTGGTTTGTACATTCGGGAAAGTATTGCGAATGCAGGAATGGGCGATAGTTTTGGGATCGTGCAGCTTTCGGGAAAGCCGGGAAAAAAGCGGAAGCACTGTAACTTAAGGCCAGCGTGAAGGAGCTGGAAGCCCGGAGGTGGGAAAGTGTTTGTTTTCCTTTTAGTCGGCCGGGAGTGCTCAAGGGGGAAGGAGAGACTCACACGGAGTAGTGTTGTGCCTTGTAGATGAATATGATATCTTTGTGATTGATATATACTCCTGTGATCGCCTTTAGTTAGTTAGTTAGAGAGAGAGCATCATAGAGTCGTTGAGCAAGAGACTGTGGTTGTTGTTAAGTTAGTGAAAGGGTTTTTTCCCCGCCTCTGAAGTGTGCGATCGTTTAGGTTGTGAGTTGCTTGGCGTTTGGTTTCACCGCCTGTCACTCGCCGTATCTCGTTTCGCCGTTGTTGGAAACTGTAGTTATGAGTGCGCTCTCCTCTCATCTGTTGCTGTAGTTACGAGTGACACCTCGTGACCACTTACGTCACCCCCCCTGTTCCCTCTCAAATCCTCGCTTCTCTTCTCTCTTCCTCTTCTTCCTTTCCTTCTTCTTTTTCCCTCTTAACAGTCTTCTTGTTCAATAAGTAAAAACAAGTCTTTTGCTTTCTCCGGTGACTACTTTGCCTTTGAACCTGTGGAACTACTCGCTTGCCCTCTTCTGCACCCGATAGTTCTCAACAGCCGTCGAAGTCCAAAAATGACAGATTGTGACAAGTTGATGGAAAATAAAGACTTGAGGAAAGTTGTGCACAGGAAGAGAGGCGCAAAGCAAGAGAGAGTAAGAGGGGGGAAAGGACGCGGTGGTGAAAGCATTTTCAAAGCTTGCCCGTCGCTTCGCTGATGCATACGTGTGCCTCTAGGGCAATAGAGTGCGGGCATCTCCCACACAAAGTGCGGTCATTAAACTGCTGTTTCCAAAAACCATCCCCAGAACACGAACAAGGACGAGTGATCAGTCATGACGGTCTGCACCGCAAGTATCTTCACACAACCTACCGAGACCCCAGCTCGCAGAAGCACTCATGGAATGAACGTTTAACCGTAATTGCTCATAAGCCAATAAAAAGGAATCATAGTGGGAAACGGCCCGGTAGTTCACCTTCTACCCTTTCCCCCCTGTTCTAGATATAGTATACTGTACAGTGCGTGAGCGTCATGAATTCCTCCTGTGAGAAATTCACCTCACACTCCACATATAGGATACCAAATACACTTCACACCTTTTGTTCCTTCTTCTCATTTTGCATTCCGACTCACAATACTAGAGAGTAACTTATCGCGCTCTCCCTCTCCCTCTTTCTTTTTCTCTTTCAGAAATCTATAGTTCTTTGTGATAGCTGGAATCCCAGAGTTGTTAGGGTATGATAGTCAGTTTGGGGTACGATCGGTTTAAGGTCGTGACTGCCGCTTGTGGGTTTTTCCCGTTGTGTGGGTCTTTCCTGTTTAGTGCGTTTGTGCGCTCTCTTTCTGTACCTAGTCTAAGCTACCAGTAGAGAGCTTCCTGTATTGTGCATCGAACATCACACATACCACAACCACCACTTACGTGCTTTTCTCCTGAGCTTTGCGCCGTTACCTACGCTACCCCAGTCATCATTGGGTTGTGAGCAAGCTGCCACCAGAGTGTCGCTATCAGCTTGTGTGGTTTTCCTTTCTAGTTGAGATTGCTTGAGAGTGACAGTTGTTTGCCCGTACCTCTTTCGTTCCGCAGAGTAGATACTGTTCCCCGGTTATTTTGTTTTCAGTACCTCAAGTTCATGTGTCCTGGAACTTTCTCCAGCTCGTGGCCTTGCCCAGTCCAGACACTCCTTGGTTGACAATGCTTCTTGTTATTGGGAAAACGCACGCACGAGAAGAGCAAAGACCAAGAGTGCGATACCGCTTGCACTCCGACATCCGGTGGATTTGAAGAGCATATACCCACTAAGTTTCACTCCCCAGATTATTATCAGGATATAATATATACGTGGTGGATCCGAAGCCATCCGGGGCTCAGTCTTAGGCATTTTATGGAGCCCCACTCAACCGTAATATCCTGGATGGGCGAGATATCTCCTACTTTGTTGGCGATGAATGAATGGGACATTAATGCATCAGACACCTGGGGTCTCACGGAGGACGACAGGGGACGGTGGGGGCTGCCTGGCAGCTGGGAAGACACGAGTGATATCTCATGATGCTATCATGATTCCTTCTGTGTATGATTTCAACTTGGGCTAGTACTGGAGGTCCAAGCTCGAGGGCCATAGCCCCTCACAGTCCATCCGGTTGCCACCTTCCCGAGCACTGTCCATCTTGGAACCCCCAAAAGACAAGCTATGAGGTATTGTCGGTCCCGTCCCACTCCGAAGACGAACCAACTAGAAGGCTAGGAAAACTGATTGGAAAACCAGATATCAATCCCAGCACTGTAGGTGCCGACTATAATTAAACCCCAGGGTGGTGAGCTGCGAGGGGCGGAAATGAATGGGTAACACAAGGCTACTAGTGCGAGGATATCAATCCCAACATTTAAGGTTCTGACTATGGTCAAACGAAGTTCTGGTGGTCTGTGATGGGTGGGTATAAGGAATAGTAAATATGCTGTTTGAGCGACAGGATACTGTTCCCAACACCTGATGTGGCCGAATGCCACTCTTGTGGGCTGCGCAGACCGGCCATGCGGGAATAGTAATGTTGCTACTGGCAGGAGCCGATCTCAATCCTGATACACCAGGCTTCACCGGTGAAAATGCCCTTGAATTAGCTGCATCCCGGGTACACACAAGAGTTCTGTAATTACTCTCCGAACCTAATCCCCCCCCCTCCCTCTCTGATAGATAGAGGGAGCCGTAATGACGGGGTGGGAATCTCTACCACAAGGGGCGCCTTCAACAGCAAAACAAGAAAAATCCATCTATGCGATGAAGGAACCCAGAGAAAGAAACACACGTCCTACCCTTGCCTAAACAGCCAGAGCTGGTTCCCACTCCCTTTCAAACCTCCCTGCTAGCCCGCTTTTCAGCATCGGTGGCCCTTCCCGCTTCACTCTTCGATTTTCTCCTCCTTACCAGTTCTTCCCTATTGGCCATTTCATTCCTATCGCTTTATATATGATTTCTACATTATTCATGTCGACCAGATGTGGGCTAAAACGCATCTACTTTCGTTTGATACATAAATCCAAGCCTATGCACAAGCGTTAATGGGAAAAAGTCCAAGGAATTGTGTGTGGCTGTCTATTGCGCATCGCCTATCCTCTCCCCATGCCTTTCCGTTGCCCCCCCCCCCCCAGCCACGGTTTTTTCTTTCTCTCTCACCCACGTCATGCAACACCGTTGCTCTCCTTTTATTACATGTAGACCCATTCCCCCGTTTCACTATTTGCATTATTTCAGTTAGAATGCTTTATCATAGGAATGTATCGTACCCCTTAGTAATCCACCCCCCACAACGAATGAGATAAAACGTGAATTTTTGACACAAGTTGTGCAATCTCGCTCACCACTCCCCCCTCATATGATACCTTGAATAGCTAGAGTACTGATAATGAGGCTTATTTTCAACACCTATACCCGCTACAAATCGGATTGCCCCCATTTTGATAACAGACAGGCTCTAACGGGAGTCTCTGCTAACCCTACTTGAGCTCAGGAACGGGCACACGGTAATGATAGGGTTTCCCATAAGCAGCTCCGCACAACTTGACAGAACCACGGGAACATTAAAAATATACAGGATGGACGAGCAACCACCGGGGCAGATAGATTGGGTGGCTACCATCGCCACAGAAAATAGATTGACCCCCAGCCCGCCACTACCTTTTTCCAGCTATCCTATGTGTAGTATTCCGGACGGGTGGGATGGGCCATTAAGCACTCAAGAGGGAATCCAGATTAGGCTTTATGTGAATTAGCTAATAAACTCCTTACTTTTTTCATTCTTCCTGGTTGGAAATCTCAGTGCCAAGTAGGCTAATTGATCAATAGGCTATCTCATTGTCAAGGGTTTTAAACGGATCGACGGATCGGTGACTGCAACCAAACGAAACGCCAAGAGTTCACACAAAAAGATACGGTCGCTAGCGCACGGCTTTGGAGTGGGGAAGTTCTTTCGTTTTCTTCTTCAACACTATCTATCAACTAACTAACGGCAAAGACAGGAGTATATATAAACCGCAACGAAGTCCTCCTATCCTTCCACAGATCGCTACACATACCCATTCTCCTTCGCCGTACGTATCTCTTTCCCCTTTCTATACTCACGCGCTAGCAAGGAAAGACAAGACTCCGACTATTCGTAGCCTCCGGGCATCCAGCTCTTCTGCTTTCTTTCCGGTGCGTTGGAAGTCGTGAGATGCTGCTCGGCATGGTCTCATGATCATCGCTTTGTTGTTCGGATAGTCTCGGAGAACGCGCTTAAAGTTAGGCTTTAGGAACGCTTTGGCCCGGGAAAGCATTTCAACTGCAGGAATGCACTTAGGTTCTGGATCGATGCATCCGCCGAAGGGAAAGCTGGAAAGCTGCCACGGAAGTGAAAGAGTCTAACGCGCGGATGTTGGACGATGCCGGAGGCTATGAGCGGTAGGAGCGCCTGTATTTCCTTTGTTAGCATGAGAGTAGAAAAAAGGGGAAAGGGAGACGCACAGTGAAAGGGACTGGATATGTGTAGCGGTCCATGGAAGGATAGGGGGATTATGTTATTGTTGGTTATAAATACTCCTGTCTTTACTGTTAGTTAGTTGTACTCGTACAAGCAGTAGGGGGAGCTTTCTCATTCTGAGTTTGCGATCGCGTTTTCTTTTCGTATATGAACTCTTGGCGTTTCATTTGGTTGTCTTCGGCATTGATCCGCCGATCCACGCCTAACCCTAAACGCATTCCCAGAGCCTCAGCGCACTCCCGGAAACTATGCGAACAATGAAACAATAGTGCCAGCGTGCCGAGCAGCGCCTCACGTTTCCAACACAGGTGATTCACCTTACGGTTACAATATCCTAGTGATAAAGTAAGCTCTAGCGCGTATTCAGTATGAAGGAAGCCGTTCGTATATGGTTTTTTTCTCCTCTCAAATGCAAATTTCAGCTCCCTGTTCTTAAGCTCGGTGGTAATGGCTGGACTGAACTTCTAGACTATAGCCGGGCTATGTCTTTCTTATTGCTCAATGGATGGTCGTTGTCGCAATAAGAATCCTTGGCAGTTAGCTATTCGAGTTGCCACTTCTCTGTCCGAGCCTAGACCGTATATTGCAACAAAGCCTGTTGGAGCGTCCTTCCATATCTGGTAGGTTGCCCGCGGGGCGGTAGCAGGTCAGCTGATCATGCGGCGGCAATGTGGCGGTGATGCGGGAGCGAGTGAGCCTCTGTGAACTGGGGAAATCGCGACTGCGTCTTTTCTTGTTATGGTGCTTTGCGCGTAAAATGTGCACCAAGGCCGTTGCATCATGTAACGCCCAACCCTCTGAGGAATTAGGGTTGCACCATGAAAAGTATGTTCTATCATACAGGGTGCATATGTTCAATTCGCATGACTAGCCAACCCTTTTCTTTTAAAGCCGGATTTTCCCTTTTCGGGGCCGACTGCGGAGGGTTGACTTTTCAACAGGTGGAGTGAGAGCGGCATTATGGTCAAAGGCGGATGATGGGTGGAGGGAGAGCGTCAGAGATATTTCCATTCCGAGGAAAATAAAAAATGAGGCACTGAGTGGACAGGTGTTTAAATTGGCACTCTGGAATAACGGGGAAATCATAAAGAATTGAACGTATAATATTGTACACTCTTGGCAAGTTACATATCCCATCATAGCCCTAATACCTCTGAGGATTGAGCGTTACATGATGCAACGGCCTTGGTGCACGTTTTACGCGCAAAGCACCATACATAACCGGGGCACCCCCCACCTTTCTCTCTCTCTCAATCAATACAACAACAGTTGTTTCAACAAAGCCTGTTGGAATTAGGCTTTCAGATATGCACTGTCTACGCATTAGAGTACGACAAGGTCGCTCATTAAACCTTGGTTCCAGCCTTCTACTTTCCAAGCTGGACTTACTGCATTTGGTTTTTCCCCTCTTGTTACCGCCCAATCTGTCGACTGGTTATGTAATTCTGTTCTCACTTGTTTTTCTCCTGTCTTCCAAATTGGTTCAAGTTCCTTATTATCTTTCCTACTGCGGATATATATGTTGCTGTTTCGCTGTATAAATAGTAGGCCTTTCTGGCCCTCTGAGATTGAATGAAGTTCCTCAGCATCTCTGGCACGCACAGGATTCCGGTATACGGCTTGACAATTGAATCGTTTTTCAATAAAGCCCGAAGTTAAGTGAGCGAGTGATCAGCCATGAAGATGAACATGTTGTCATTGCTGGGGTGCGAATTAACCACTCAAAATTCCTGTGGCAACGGCGGCCCCTCTTCAGAAATCTTGCATTAACATCAACAATGAACCATCAACATGTAAAAGGTTATGCAACTTAGTTAGAAAAAATCATAAAAATATTTACCCAAGATAGGAAAAGTGAAATGAAACATTTTCTGTTGTGAGCGTTGTGGTGGTGGTGGTGGTGGTGGTGGTATGCAACAGTGGGGTTGTGGAGGTAGAGGTGCTGATGGAATGCTGACAAAATTAACCGCCTAGCGACAATAGATGACACCACAACCTTCCCCGCCTAATGAGATTCCTCCAGATCAATTTCTACTATGCATTCTACTACGTATTTAAATTTCTAATTCGTAATTTTTCTTTGGTTTACAAGATTGTGGGGTTGGTGGGGAAGTGCGGTTGTCATGGTCGAAATTTCCCATGTTGTATGTGGGCTGGCAATTTTGTCCAGGGACAATAGGATGGTTGGCGAGGGACGGCAGACGGTCATTAACGCTCTTTCCAAAGCTTAACTTGTACCCAAGTAGTTCCAGGTTCATCGCAAGGTTTAGGAGAAAGGGCGAGGGAAGGGGAACAAAAAAATACCTGCGATCTGATTGGTCGACAGAATCCGCCTGTGAATCCTACATCTATCTGGCACAGTCCGGCAAAAGTCCGATTGGGGCTAAGTCGAATTAAAGTAAACTAAGGCAGCACCAAGGACGTCAGCTAGTAACAGTTTGCTGTAGTGGTGGTCAGGCAGGGTCGGGGAGATTTTTGCTAGATAATTCAGTATGATACCCGAAGAGCTACAGATTCGGGCATCACGTGATTAAGGTAACCGTACCAAGTTTGGAGCCATTTCGAACTACGTTAAGCGACCTTCGAAGCAGGTGGCACTCCGAAGTAGTGCCAATCGGTTCAATGATAGATTCACCAAAGATGCCAATAGTGGAGTTGGGCTTGGCGTATACTGTGAGTAGAGTAGGAGCTGTTGAGGGCATTGAAAAAATGAATGTAGCCACCCTTACCTGCTCTCGGAGGAAAAAAATACAAGATAGGGTAAATATGAGCAGACTGTTTTGTATATGTTGGAAAATCTAGATCGATAACCTCACAGAAGGTGTGAGAGAGCCCCAGGAAGCAAGCGAACAGGGCCCGGCAAAGCCGTAAGAGCTGACAGAAAAGTGGAAAAAAGGGTCCAAATGTGGTTGAAGAAAATATTAAAAAATACCAGATGATAGTGACAAAGGATTGGAATCAGAATCTCAAATTTTATCAAATTTTAATTGATAAAATTGGTGGTTTGTGGAATACATTTCTCATTGTATGTAATATATCTATAGTTGAGCCGATTCTATCTTTGAACCGATTGACACTCCTTTGGAGTTCCACCTTCTTCGAAGGGCGCTTAGCATCGTTCGAAGAGGTGGGAACCCTGGTACGGTTAGCTTGGGCGAAACCTGAATTGCGGCTTCTTCTTGCGGAGTTTTCTTAAGTAGGTTTCGCCAGCATTTCCAGACGTTATGCCAATGGATCATACCCCAGAGGCCACTTATTATCTCTTGATACTTCTAAGTGTTCACTTCCCATTTTTCCGCTAGCGGTCTGCATGCGCGGCTGTGCGTGATCCTGTTCGTAGGTTTATCCCTTTTGATAGGTAGTAGAGTCGGAGGGAGACCCTGAGTGTGGTCTCTCTAACCGGTCAACGTAATTCCCTAGACTTACATCTTTGGGGGACGATAGGGATATAGAGAACTTAAGTCACCATGAGCTACTATTAGGAGCGTGTTCGGGGTATTCATGACATTAGATTTACTTTTACTCAACCGGGAATTAATGCTTATCCGGCCAAGTGGGAAAAAAAAATCAAATACGAACCAGTTCCATTGCCTAAGATCCGAACCCTTTAGATAGCAGATGTGTCTCTGTTGTAGCATGAACAAGGCAGAAGGGACAGCGTGAGCCCGGCCTCACCACGAAGAGATAGCTACTAGATCGGGGCAGTTTAAGATACCCGGGCTGATGGAGGTCAAAGAGTCGCTCAGTGGTGTTGATGAGTGGAGATGCTGCGGCATGCATTATTGTTGAGTGTAATAGGGTACGGGCAACCACCCTAGTTGTGTTGTGGAGAAGATAGGACGGCGTTGAAGGCAAACCACTGGTTGAGCACACATGTTTGTTAGTCCTATTTAATTAGCAGCGGCGCGCATCTGAGAATAGAACAAGTTCTCTCACATCCACCACGTCCACCTATCCAACAATTATCAATAAGAGATCTGGGATGTAAAACTCTTGGCTCACAGTCATCAGTGTGTTGATGTTTACTCAGCAGGAGATGATTGGATAGTAGTTTTACCCGCTGGAGTCCCTCTTTTTTTCAGCCTGACTTGTCCAAATCCAAATCCCATAAAAGCTCCACTATCGTTACCGCAGTTATCGCTATAACATATCTACGCTGGCCGGACACTTTGGACACACCATGGAAAGCATAGTGTATCGACACTCGACCTTGATTGGTAACAACAATGTCAACTGCAATAACGTAACGAATAGCCATAACAGTACCATCAACGTGAACAATCTCATAGCGGATGAAAACCCAGAAATAATGAAGTGGCTCTCGCCACTCGACCCCAGG
>Ga0307513_10013395_pt1 | contig 10064 bp, 4 predicted proteins | sample 15_EM_MG_FD_202174 | JGI IMG/M metagenome (GOLD analysis project Ga0307513, IMG submission 202174) | Populus trichocarpa ectomycorrhiza microbial communities from riparian zone in the Pacific Northwest, United States - 15_EM | ecosystem: Host-associated > Plants > Roots > Unclassified | place...
TTAAAATCCAAAAGTATTTATGGTTCTTAATGGAGAAGAAAACAAACATGGGACCTCGTATTAAATTGGGTATTCAAGGACGGTGGATCACTAATTAATTAAAGGACAACTATTTTCTATATATATAGATTAGTCTTATATATTATGTCTAACATGTTATTCATAAGAGATCCATATCTCAATGCATCATGTGTTCTTTTAATTTTATAAAGATTTTATGTGTTTTAAGATTATGTTAAACATCAAATATTTTAATCTTGAAAATATATTTTATTTGGATTTAGTGTTATAAAAAGTGTAAAAAATCTTATTTTCTTTTGATCAAATATTAACCGTCTTGATCTAATCAAAGTTTCTTAATACTTATTTTTATTTCAATTTTATTGTAGTTTATATTAAACCTGAGTGCATTAGATTCATGTATATATAAACCATTCGTATAATTACTGGATTCATAAAAACATCATTATTATAAAAAAAACAACATTTGTCCTCAATAATAAATATAAATCCATTTAATACTAAATAAAATGGAAACAATATCTTAAAATACTGAACAAAATAACAATTATAAAGTTATAGTATTAACCTATTAGGCAAAACAAAATAACTAGTTCATACAACTAATGCGACAACATTTGCTTCTTTACTACGTTATAATTCTACTTTGTCTTCAACTAATCTTCTATTTTTTTTAGTTCATATATGCAATTACAAATGTTAAAACCATATTCGATATCCAATACCCAAGAACTACAATGCAAAGTAGTGAGATACTTTTTCAATTATAAACATATCTAAAGTAGAAGCTTCATTAAACTTCTTTACCTTTATAGTTGTAAGGTATTCCTTGTAATTCCTCCTCTAATGTTCTTCCTTGCCACAATAATAACAAATGTCTTTGTCTTTCTTGATGCCCCTAATAGGTTTGTTTACTTTAGAGACATCACTCTTATTCTTCTTATCCTTCTTCTTAGACATTTTAGAAGACTGAAGTAGAGGGACTGTGCTTTTTTTTTTAAAGACCCCTTCAACAGTCTTAAGCATATTAAGCAATTATGACAATGTACTATCCAGCTTGTTCATGTGATGGTTCATAATGAATTGTGAAAAGCTTTGGGGTAATGACTGCAAGATCAAGTCAACATTTAACTCATGGTCCATGAAAAAAACCAATTGGCCCAATCAATATAGCCAATCATTTTCAAAACATGGATGTTCATTGAAGAACTCTTTGTCATCTTCCAACAGAACAATTCCTTAGAGGTCTCATACCTTTTAGTTCTACTGGCCTTATCAAACAATTATTTGAGATGCATAATCATAGTATGAGTATCAATATTCTCACGTTGTCTTTGTAGTTCATGTGACATACTGACTAACATCACACATGCAGTCTGTTGATTGTCATTAATATGACGCTGATGTTCATTCCTAACTTTTTCTTCAACATCCTAACAGGGCATTTAGAATTGGATTTTCTAGAACATACCTTTTTTCTTGCTTTAGATCAATTCTCACATTTCGATGTCAATCCAAGTAATTTGGTCTAGTCAATTTGTTAGCATCAAATATGTTTTGTAGTAATATATTACTACTCATTTTGATCTACCAACCTATTTATATAAAGATAAAGAGTATTAGTTCCATGCATATATATTTAAATTTCAAATTTAGATAAGGTCTTCAATTTTAATTTGGTATCTCAATATTTTTTTGCAAATTAATAGCTCTTCCTATTAATTTGAAAAATCTCGTTTAGATATTTCTAGTGGGCAAGGATTCCATTTAATTTATCCAACCTCGAGTGACTCAACAAATCAAAATAAATTAAATTAGGTAGATAACATAATTTATTAATCACATCTTTATGTGACTCCTAAATCAGTTAGGTAACAACTCTTTGTTTAAACATATCTTATATGTTTCACTTAACATATGCCTCTAATCTCATATGATCATGAGTGACTCATTTAAATCATATATGTTAGTTTAGTAAAATCTAATTTTACAGCATTAAATATATTTGAGTAACAGTAACCTTGAGTGACTCAATAAGTTATTCATGAATAAAACTCTGGTTTTATGCATATAAAATTAAAGGGTAACTATTCATGTTCTCAACATGTACTTAATATATTAATAAGGGATTATTATCAATTAATTAGGTCTCATACATAACATGACATAACAAATATACATTTCATACATAACAATTTATATATAAACATATACCCCTAGCATGTCATTTTAATTGGGTGATTATGAACATATCTAAGCTAATTTCCTCAATCCATTAAATGAAATTAGATGGTCAAATCTTAGGTAGTTGTAGAAAGTCTTCATAAGTCTATTACTTGCATAATTAACTCAATCAAGTCCTTGCTTTTTCTAAGTTTAAAAATATAATCTTTGTATTAGTTATATTCTAGTACTTAATTTTTAAAATATATTTAATCAAGTAATACTTAATTAAATCATCTCAGTTTAATTTCTAACTAATGGTTCTTAATGTGTGTGACTCATTTGGTTCCTAATATGTTAGTCTAAATATAAATTATAATTATAATTAAATAGAATTAAATAAAATAAATAATTAATTAATTTTTATTTGGAGATCATGTGCATCATCTAGAAACGTGTCATGATCTTTAAAATATTAGAAATGTTATTAGTGATTTGACCTAACCTTTTAGTGACCGATTTCTCAGTGTAATTAATATCATTTCATCAATAATGTTCCAATTTAACATTAAAGCATGAAGTATGTCTGCCATGTAAAATCATGTTTGTTATCTACATAATAGTCATTAATCATTTGAATAAGATTTGAAACTCTTTTTAAATCTCATTCCACATTGACCAATGATTTCTCATTTTAGGCCCCGTTTGTTTGCTGAAAAATAGTTCCCTTTTGGAAAGTGAATTATTTTTCGATGATTGGTAGTGTAATGGAAAATAAGTTGGAAAATATTTTCCAGTGTTTGGTTATGTCATGAAAAATAAACTGGAAAATAACTTATTAATATTTTATTTTTTTCAAGTTTATTAAAATAATGAGGAACAAATCTTATAAATTAAAAAGTTGAATGAGAATGAAATTGAAAAAAAAATATAATTTCATAAATTATCTCAAATAAAATAATAGAGATCAAATCTAAAAATAAAAAAAATTGAAAGATGAAATAAGTAACAATCAAAAGAATGAGGACCAAATTTGATAGATAAAAAATTTCAATTAAAAAATGATAAGGGAAAAGCAAATAACAATTATAAAAATGAGGACCAAAGTTATTATAAGTGATGAAATTGAAAAATAAATATTCAAAACAATATATATATATATATATATATATATATATATATATCAATCAAAAGTTTGAGGATCAAATTTGATATAATCAGCAAATAATATGACATTTCTAAATTTTTCACAACTTTCGAAAAGTGTTTTCCGCCCAAAATAAAAGGAAAACACTTTCTTAGAAACCAAGCTAAATTTTCCTTTGACCGGAAAGTGTTTTCCGTTTACCAACTTTTTTAATGGCAAACAAACACAGGAAAGTTTGGAAAGTGGTTTCCCGGAAAGTCCTGTGTTTGGAAAGTGGTTTCCCAAAAATCACTTTCCGGGAAACAAACGCACCCTAAATATTATTTGAGAAAAGATGAAATATTTTTTCTAATTCATCTAAGGTGATAAATCCTCTCTAGATCACTCACGTATCTTCATATAGTTCATGTTATACCCAATGTTTGTTCCTTCGTTACCTCAATTAAAATAACATGTAACAGGATCAAAGCATAACATTCTCTATATAAGATAACTTAGTGATCTCAAGTCTAAGAATCACTTACACAACCGTCACGTGAATTTTTCCATAGACATAGGTGATTTCTCCATATGAAATTCTTATGCGAGTCAGTTCGGTGTACATGTCTTATGATAAGCACCTACATAATAGTTTTAGATATCTCTTATACCTCAGTTTATAAGAACAATTGCTTCCTTTTATAAAAGAAAGAACATAATATATATTAGTTTCTACATATCTAATGAATATCCAGTATCTAAGAGAGTACCAACCAAGAATATTTTAGTAACAATACTTTGTTACAATGTGAATCCCATAATTATTACAACTTTATAATTTTCTTAACAAAATATTTTTGTCCCATGAACTTTATCTTTACTCTAGATCATAAATCAAATATTAGATTCATTAATATAATATTATATAAGTATTAAAGATAAATTAAACCTTTATTAATAATAAATATATATTGACTCAAATATGAAAATGCCACGTGTAACTAATCAATTGACTACATAGTATATTAAATTAACAAATAGGGTTTAGAATTTAGGTATTTTCACCTTCTTCTCTCATATATCTTTTCCTTCTTCTTTACTTTATTTTTCTTACTTTCATACATCTTTTTCCCCACTAACTTATTAATTATAAGAGAGTCCTCCTCACAATCAAGATAACTCATTTTACATATATACCAACTACTTTTCTTACCTTTAATCAATTTTCATCTAGCATTATGAAATTGGTCACTTCATCCTAAAAGTTGCATGAACTCATCAATATTAAAATTATCTTCACATTATTCATCTCCCTCGTCATAAAATTATGTAATGAATGATTTATTATTGTATTAATTTATCTCTATTAATCAACTATTTCATTAACATGAATCCATTAATATTAGAACCAACTAAATATTAGTGTATAGATTTTTAATAGTAACAAGATCAAGCTTTCAATCTATCGTTTTTAATTATGTTTTTTTATATATTTATATATATTAGTCAACTTACCTATACTTTGTCACGGGTTAGATGAAAAGTTAGTTTTTAACATTAAAAAAAAAGAATATACAAGTGTTGTCATTTTTTATATTAAAAAATATTTTAATTGTCAAATGAAAGTTTGATGTTTGTATTTAATAAAATAAATTAATAATTATATGCACAAATAAATTTTAAAAGAGTTGTTAACGATAATAAAAAACTAAATCAAAAAACTAGAAGATATATACAAATTAAGATATCTGATCTCGAGCCACAAAGAGCTATGCAATTTTTATCATTCAATCATGTTAATGGATTACTAAATTGACTCTCTATAAACTATAGGTATATGGCCCATCCTATCGAGTGGTTGACTTGGTCCAAGATTTTTTAAGAGGAATAAAAACTTAAAACGAAGTTGTTTTGAAAAAAATAAAGATTAAAACTTATGTTAATGGATTACTAAGTTGATTCTCTATAAATTATATGTATATGATCCATCCCATCCCGAGATGGATCCAGTCTAGGTTTTTTTAAAAAAATTAACAAAATTTTTACTTTTTTCAATAGAAAAAAAAAAGTGAGTGGATCTTAAGTGATGATATATGAATTCCAAGCATGTATCTTGTCATTATTAGTCTGGTTTGCAACCTAGTTAAAAGAATTAGCCTAACTTGATAAGTTAACTTAGTAATTCATTGACCTAAAGCTTGATCCCCTTTTTTTTCAAAACAACTTTGTTTTAAAGGTTTTTTTTTAAAAAAGCTTGGACGGGATCGTTACCAGGATGTGATGGATCATATATACATATGGTCCATAGAGAATCAACTTAGCAATCCACTGACATGAACTTTGATCATTTTTTTTCAAAACAACTTCGTTTTAATTTTTTTTTCTTTTAAATAAGCTTGGACCAGGTCGACCTTGAGATAGGATGGGTGATATGCCTATAATTTATAGAGAGTCAATTTAGTAATCCATTGACATAATTGAATGATAAAAATCGCACAGCTCTTCGTGGCTCGAGATCAGATATCTTAATTTGCATATATCTTCCAATTTCTTGATTTAGTTTTTTATTTTCGTTAACAACTCTTTTAAAAATATTGAAACGATAATGTTTTTTGCTGACCCTAATTAGCCCGTCAAACCTGGTCATGAGCTCGGTTGTCTAATAACTTTATTTTTTTAAAATCTATTTTTATTTAATTATAGAACAATAAAATAGATATGTACAATAAACTGATCAAATAAAATTTAAGAAAAACACGAAAAAAAACCATGTAGGGTTATACAAAGTGAGTGGTTGCTAGTAATAGAACAAAAGAATGCTTTAATCTCATTCAAAAATAAAATAAATGCTAAATAATATTTGATAAAATAGACCCCAAATATATTTTATTATTTAATAAAATAATATTTAAAATATATTTTTATTCAATTTATCTTAATGAATCTCAATTAAAATCAAAGACGTTAACGACTCTTGCTTGGTCTAGGTTTTAAATTGAACCAGATTAGAGTTAACCTTATGTAACCCAGTCGGCCAAGTGAGTCTAGGCGTGACCTAGTCAACCCATATATAACTTGATTTGACTAATTTGTTTTTCAAGTTGTCGATGTTCAACTTTTTTTAAATATTGAGTTTTGGATCAACTTGAGTTAACCCGATCAACTCGAGTTAACCCAATGAACCTGATAAAACACCCAACTTAGGTCATGGGCTCATTGGGTAAAAAAATTTGTTTTTTTTAAATCTAATTTCTTTATATAATTATAAAATATTCAAAATAAGCATGCGTAGGAAAGTGATCAAATATTTGTTTTTAAAATGAAAATATATTATGAGGGCTTGTATAAAAAGAGTGTTTGTTAATATAATAAAAAATGTTTGACAGGAAAATATTTTTTAGATTTTTCTCTATTTGTTTCTAGAAAATATTTTATTTTGTGTTTGTTTTTTGTAAATTATTTTACAGGAAAACCGATCAATGTAAAATATTTTACAGTTAACCTTCAAACTAAGATTATTTGCTGGAAATTATTTCCAACCCATGAAGTTTCATAAAATATTTTACAAATAATAATTTTCTTTCAATATCATCCAACTATTTCAACCATCAACACCATTTCACAACTACCACCACCTCCATCTCACCACCACTATCAACATTATCTCCTTCTTTTTGACCAACATCACCTCCTCTTTAACCGCTACTACTACCACTATTTTACCGCCACCATCTCCTCCACTGCCACCACAACCACCCCCTCCTCTACCACTACTATGATCACCTCAACACAACAACTATTAAAAAAATATTTTACATGTAAAATATTTTATGCAAAATAAATGCACTCATAGTGAAAAAAAAGTAAAAAAGTAACATAATTTAGCAAAAACAACCACAAATATTTGAGACCCGATCTGCTTTTCTTAGAAAGATGACAAGCAAAATACAGTTCAATGAAATTCCTCGTCAAATAAAACACATTGAAATCAAAATTGATTGTTTTGGCGATTGAACTGTAGGTAATAAACAACTTTCTTTTTTCTCACATGTTTTCTGGCAAGTTTCTTGCTCATCTCTCAAACTTGGGGATTACAATGTGAATAAAATAAAATTTTTGGATAAAAAACTAAAATTAAAGGGATCAAAATGTAATAAAAAAATTTACGAACTGCAATGTGAACAAAATATATTTTATGGATAAAAAGCTAAAATGAAAGGGATCAAAATGTATGTCAACGAATATTGCAAGGGTAAAAGTGCACTTTGTCGCGTGAATTCAAGAAATGGCATGCTAAATTTGTTTAATTTTCATTTTGATCCCGTTTATTTTAATTTTATCTTTATACGATAAATTCAAGCTTAATATGACTAATTAAGCCTTCAATCAAGTTCAGAAATCTTATTGAAACCTTTAATCCTCAATCAAATGTCAATGTAAGAGACTATCAATTAAAAAACATAATAAACATGGCATGAAAGAATGCAATCAAGAAAAAAATATCTAAAAAAAAAAAAACTTACACAATGTAATTCATAATACGTACGTATGTATGTATGTACGTATGTGTAGAATGCTTTCATTGTGTACATTTTCGGAAGTGTAAACATAAGCGATGGGCATTGGGAAGCAGGTCCATTTTCAGTGGTGAATAAATGTTTACCCAATCCAAAATTGAAAAGTATATCTCATATCTGCTGATATGATTCTGCACAGAGATTCGTTGGAGGTTGAGCATTAAATATATACAAGTAGGATAATTTTAAATTATTTTTACGTATTAATATTAAAAATAAAAAAAAATATTTTTAACTACTTTAACATAATAAATATTTTTAAAAATAATTTTTAATCATCTAGTAGCTAGTTAGTACATTAATAAAAACTTGAGATTAAAATGTTTGCTTTTCTTGTAGTTTCAGGTTCGAGTCTTGTGGTTGCTAATATGATAGCCATTAAAAGATTATATGGTCGTTAACTTCAGGACATGTACGATTAGTTGAGGTGCACGCAAGCTGGCCGAACACCTACATTTAAAAAAGAAATAATAATAATTTTTCTTTAAAATATAACACGTGTTGACTTCTTGGTCGTGTCACATTCAAAGGTGAAAGATAGCACGTCTTATCTCCTAGGAACGCTGTCCACCATCTCTGTACTCATTGACCATTCATATCACGCCACATCAATTCCAACACGTTTTTTTACTTCGGTTTACTACGCACTGCACTCTATTTAATATTATTAATAACTCGTGTGTTCAGTAATTTTCTTTTTGTTATTGTGTTCCAGCTTGTATTTTAGAATTATTTAATTTTTTTTAAAAATATTAAATTAATATTTTTAATATTTTATTATTATTTTAATAAGTTGATATTAAAAATAAAAAATATTATTTTAATATATTTAAAATAACAAAATATTTAAAAAACAATTTCAATCTAACATTCATATTGTAAATCTATAAAAAACCGTTTAGGAATGCGGTGCAAACCACGTACTTAAAAAAATTTTAATTTTTTTTTGCTAAAATTTAATATGATTTGTATGTTTTGAATCGTTTTGATGTGCTAATATTAAAAATAATTTTTAAAAAATAAAAAAAATCATTGGCATGTATTTCGGCATAAAAAATTATTTGAAAAGCAACTGCTATCACAATCTTAAAGCTATTCATTATTTTTTTATGCATTATTTTCTTTTTTTATATATAATAAATAGTTAATTTATATGTTATTTAAAAATCTCAAATACAAGAGAATTTTCTTAATAAAAATCTCAAATTTTTATTTTCTTAAGAGGATGTTTGGAAATGCACAACTAAAATACTATTTATTCAAAATTTAAAATTATTGTTTTACTTAAAATTATTTTTTTAGTGTTTTTGAATTTTTTTATGTATTAATATCAAAAATAAATTTTAAAAATAAAAAAATATTATTTTAATAAATTTATAAGTAAAAAATATTCTAAAATATAACTTCCAACTACTAAAAAGTCATGAAATAGTGGATTACTTATATACATCTTTTTAATTAAAAAAAATATAGATAAAAGAAACAAAATTTAAAAGAAAAATTGTTGATCGAATTAATGTCAATCTCAATTTTTCTTCTTTAAAGAAAACATTTTCACTTTTTTATTTTTTTATTTTTTTATTATCACCACTCCCCTTAGAGCTCTCCTCCAGAACAGAGAACTGAGTAACAAAACTTTTTTTTATTTTCAGCGCTGTTTGGAGATTTTATGAAAATTTAATTTATTTTTTTATATTTTAAAATTATTTTAATATATTGATAAAAAAAATAATTTTTCAAAACTAAAAAATATTATTGTAATATATTTATTTTTTAAAAAAAACAATCACTGTACTTTTCCAAAAATAAAACAAATCTCTGCTAAAGCATTATCTCTCTCCGTCTTTCACTTTGGCCCAACTTTTCATCTTTATCTTCTTTCTCCGCCGTCTAAAAATCTCTAAAGCTAATTTGATTTCTCCGCAACCCTCTTCTTCTGCTTCCATGGAGTTCAAGTTTCGAGCTGGAGACAACAGGCCACCGGTATGCTTCTCCCCGTCATCTAGTATCGGTTATTTTTACGAACAAGCATTGCGAGGTCCGTGCAATTTTCTTTTCTTACCTTCATTTTTTCTAAACCTCTGTTTGGTTCCTAAGAAACTGAAAGGAAAGAAAAGCATAATAATAAAAACAGCCTTGATCAATTCTTAAGTTTTACAGTACCGCTTGATTTTATT
>Ga0307513_10013396_pt1 | contig 10063 bp, 8 predicted proteins | sample 15_EM_MG_FD_202174 | JGI IMG/M metagenome (GOLD analysis project Ga0307513, IMG submission 202174) | Populus trichocarpa ectomycorrhiza microbial communities from riparian zone in the Pacific Northwest, United States - 15_EM | ecosystem: Host-associated > Plants > Roots > Unclassified | place...
CCCGGGCCAGCAGGTCGTACGTCGGCTTGTCGTCCAGCGGCAGCGCCAGCAGGTCGAGCTTGCGGCCGTGGTTGAGCTCGATGTTCTTGACCGCGTCGTCGATGATCGTCAGGTTGCGCAGGCCGAGGAAGTCCATCTTCAGCAGGCCGAGCGTCTCGCAGGTCGGATAGTCGAACTGCGTGATGATGGCCCCGTCCGCGTCGCGGCGCATCAGCGGGATGTGGTCGATGATCGGCTCGGCGCTCATGATGACGCCGGCGGCGTGCACGCCGGTCTGCCGGATCAGGCCCTCGATACCGCGGGCGGTGTCGATCACCTTCTTGACGTCGGGATCCGTGTCGTACAGCGCGCGCATCTCGCCGGCCTCGCCGTACCGCTTGTGGTCCTTGTCGAAGATGCCGGAGAGCGGGATGTCCTTGCCCATCACGGCCGGCGGCATGGCCTTGGTGATCCGGTCGCCCACCGCATACGGGTAGCCGAGCACCCGGGCCGAGTCCTTGATCGCGGCCTTCGCCTTGATCGTGCCGAACGTCGCGATCTGCGCGACCTTGTCGTCGCCCCAGCGATCGGTGACATACCGGATCACCTCGCCGCGCCGGCGCTCGTCGAAGTCGATGTCGACGTCGGGCATCGAGACGCGCTCGGGGTTGAGGAACCGCTCGAAGATCAGCCCGTGCGGCAGCGGGTCGAGGTCGGTGATGCCCATCGCGTACGCCACCAGGGAGCCGGCGGCGGAGCCACGGCCCGGGCCGACCGCGATGCCCTGCTTCTTGGACCACTGGATGAAGTCGGCGACGACCAGGAAGTACGACGGGAAGCCCATCTGGATGATGATGTCCAGCTCGTACTCGGCCTGCTTGCGGTGCGTCTCGTCGATGCCGCCCGGGAACCGCCGCTTGAGACCCTCGTAGGCCTCCTTGCGGAACCAGGACTCCTCGGTCTCGCCCTCGGGCACCGGGAACCGGGGCATCAGGTTTTTGAACGTGAACATCCCGGTGGTGTCGACCCGCTCCGCGACCAGCAGCGTGTTGCGGCAGCCCTCCAGCCAGGCGTCGGATGAGTCCACCGCGCGCATCTGGTCGGCCGACTTGACGAAGTAGCCGCTGCCGCCGAACTTGAACCGGTTGGGGTCGGCGATGTTGCTGCCGGTCTGCACGCAGAGCAGCACGTCGTGCGCCTCGGACTGCGCCTCGTGGGTGTAGTGCGAGTCGTTGGTGACCAGCGGCCGAATGTTGAGCTTGCGCCCGATGTCCAGCAGCCCCTCACGAACCCGGCGCTCGATGTCGAGGCCGTGATCCATGATCTCCAGGAAGTAATTCTCTTTGCCGAGAATGTCCTGATATGCCGCCGCCGACTTCAGCGCTTCGTCGAATTGGCCGAGCCGCAGCCGGGTCTGCACGGCACCCGACGGGCAACCGGTGGTGCCCATGATGCCCTCGGCGTGCTCGCCGATGATGTCCATGTCCATCCGGGGCCACTTGCCGAGCTGGCCCTCGATGGAGGCGCGCGAGTTGAGCCGGAACAGGTTTTTCAGCCCGACAGCGTTGCGCGCCCACATGGTCATGTGGGTGTAGCCGCCGCTGCCCGAGACGTCGTCGCTCTTCTGCTCGGGCCGGCCCCACTTGATCCGTGATTTCGTCAGCCGCGACTCGGGCGCCACGTAGGCCTCGACACCGATGACCGGGGTCACGCCGGCGGCCGTCGCCTGCTTGTAGAAGTCGTAGGCGCCGTGCATGTTGCCGTGGTCGGTGATCGCCACCGCCGGCATGCCGAGACGACTCGCCTCGGCGAAGAGATCCTTCAATCGGGCGGCGCCGTCGAGCATCGAATACTCGGTGTGCACATGTAGGTGCACGAACGAGTCAGACACCCGGGCCCCCTCTCCCCGCGACGGATTCAGCGGAGCTGAGCCTAGTCGGGACCCCCGACAAGAACCACGGGCGACACCCGGGTCATTCCGCGAATGGCTCGATCATCAACGCGGCGGCGCGCATCCACGCGGCGCGGGTCTCGGGCTGCAGATCGGTGTACTCGATCGACGAGCCGACCTCGAGTGCCGGGTCATAGGGCACGACGGCGACGCCCCGGGTCCGGGTCGCGAAATGCTTCGTCAGGTCGTCGAGCAACGGCAGCTTTCCGGGCGACGGGCAAGAGATCAATGTCACTGCGTTCGCGACCAGCTCGTCCATGCCGGTCTCGTTCAGCAAGTCGAGCATCCAATCGGCGGTGAACGCAGCGTCCTCGCGCGGCACGGTCGTGATGACCAACTGGTCGGCCGCCTTCATCACGGTCTGCCAGTTGACGCTTTCGACGTTGTTGCCGGTGTCCACGCAGATCACGTCGTGGGTGCGGCGCAGCAGTTCCATCACCCGGTGCACGGTGCTCGCGTCGAGCCGCTGGGCGAACCGCGGATTCTCCTCGCCGGCCAGCACGTCGTACGACCCGTCGGAGGCGTGCCGCAGGTAGTCGTCCAGCTCGCCGAGCAGGGTCTCGCCGTGCATGTTCTCGATCTGCATCAGGTCGCTGATCAGGTGCCGGATCGTGCGGGCGTGCCGGGCGCTGCCGGCCCGCAGCCCGAGGGTGCCGCGCAGCTCGTTGTCGTCCCAGGCCAGCACACCCCGGCCGCGGACGCTGCCGATCGTGGCGGCGGCCAGGACGGTGGCGGTGGTCTTGTGCACGCCGCCCTTGGGATTGGCGAACGCGAGCACCCGCGGCTTGCCGACCTTGCGCCGGAGCACCTGGATGGCCCGGTCGACGTCCTGCTCGGGGCGGGCCTGGCGCCACTCGATCCGGGCCGGCGCCGGGGAGGTGGGCGCGGGCGGGGCGGTCGGCGCGGGCATGACCTGCGCCGAGCCGACCGACGCGGCGGCCCGGGCCGGCGGGTAGCCGGGGTCGCCCGGGACCCGGGGCGGCGGGCCCTGCGGGCCGGAGCGGTTGGGCGGATTGAAGAAGCTGTGCGGCTGCTCGGCCTCGGCGCGGCCCTGGAAGCCCTCGGGCAGCCGGGACGGCCGGCGGGTGTCGAGCGGATTGAGCGGGCGCTCGATCGGCCGCTGCGCCTCGGCCGCGCGCTGCGCCTCAGCTGCGCGTTGCGCCTCAGCTGCGCGTTGCGCCTCGGCCGCGCGCTGCTCGAGCCGGGCGGAGCGACGGTCCAGCGGATTGACCGGGCGGCGATCCAGCGGATTGACCGGGCGCTGCTCGGGCCCGGGCCGGGGCGGCTGGTCGAGCGGGTTGAACGGGCGCCGCTCCAACGGGTTGACCGGGCGGCTGGGCAGCGGCGGCGAGCCCGGGGCCATCCGGGGCTCGGACGCGGGCGTCTCATGCTCCTCGTCGGGCTCGTCGGTGGTCTGCGACCCATGACGTGCGCGACCGAGCAGCGCCCGCCATCGCGGGGCTGGTTCCGCAGGCCGGCCCCAGCCGGTCTCGGTCCCATCCACGGCTCGTCCTCCCTGCTGGCCTGAAAATGCCTGCTCGCCTGAAATGCCTGCTGGCCGGAAAGTCTTCCGGGCGGGCGTCGCCGCCCTAACAGGCTACGGATGTGAGCCCGGTTCGGGCCACCATCCGAAGCTTCGTTCTTGCTGCGCCAGTGCCAACCTCGGGCCGACGCTCACCGATTCAACGTCCGAATGCGCCCACGGACGTTCCCGCCGACGCGGACGGCACGCGAGAACTTGAGCCCGGGGCTGGTGCAGAGGGTACGGCAGTGCGTTCCTCCGATGCCGGGAAAGAGGGGCCAGACGTTGAGCCGGGGTCCTCAGGTGAGGCGGATGTCACAGCGGCCCCGAGGGACGAGGGTAGCGGCGTGGAGGTTGCCGGGGCAACAGCCGGACCACCACCGAGTGCCGACGGCGTCACCGAGCGCGTCTCCACGGGGACGGTCGTGTGCTGCTCGGGCAACGGCGGCCGGAACTCGGCGCGATCCAGGGCGTGCACCTCGGGCGCCGGGTCGACGACCCGGACCTCGGCCCGCTCGGCGATCTGGTCCAGCACCGTGGGGCCGCCGCGCACCACGGCGGCAAAGACACAACGGCAATGCTCCCTGTACGCCACAGCCTCGGCGCCAGCGACGGCGGCCGCGTCGTCGTACGCCCGGCGCAACCGCATGTCGTTCGAGCTGGGTGTAGTCGGCGCGCTCCCGGTCCCGGCTGACGGCCGCGTTCAGCATCCCGGCCACCACGTCGTCGGGCAGCTGGTACGCCGGGATCCGCACCACCTGGGTCTGCGTGGCGCCGAGCGGGGCCCGCGCGTACACCTCGGCGACCGTCGCCCCGCCCAGCACGGCCGGCAACTGGTCGGGCGACACGTACGCGGACAGGCTGACCAGCGCCCAGGTCTCCCCGGGAGAGGGGGCCCGCACCAGCGCGGCCAGCTCGCCCCGGCTGGAGTTGAGATAGCCGGGCACCGACTGGCCCTCGACGACGCCGACCCGCACCACGTCCGCGGCGCCGTCGTCGACGCCCGGATCGGGACCGCCGACCCAGATGACGGTCAGCAGCAGGGCGCCCGCCGCGGCAAGGGCGAGACCGGTCGCGATGCGCAGCCGAACGGGGCTGCCGCGGCGGGTCAAGCCGCGGGGTAGCGGCATCCGCAGGTGCCCTGGCCCCATCTCGACGTCCCTTTCCCCGACGACGTCAGCTTCCGTCGCGGAGCACGTCAAGCGCGTGCTCCAGGTCCTCAGGGTAGTCGCTGACGAAGCGAACCTCGTCGTTCGTACGCGGATGCAGGAAGCCCAACTCGCGCGCGTGCAGCCACTGTCGGTGCAGCCCAAGCCGCGCCGAGAGGGTCGGATCGGCCCCGTAAGTGAGATCGCCCACGCACGGGTGCCGCAGCGCCGAGAAGTGCACCCGGATCTGGTGGGTGCGGCCCGTCTCCAGCTTCACGTCGACCAGGCTGGCCGACCGGAACGCCTCGAGCGTGTCGTAGTGGGTGACGCTGGGCTTGCCGCCGGACATCACCGCGTACCGGTAGTCGGCCGTGGGGTGCCGGTCGATCGGGGCGTCGATCGTGCCGCGCAGCGGATCGAGGTGGCCCTGCACCACGGCGTGGTAGCGCTTGTCGACCTCGCGCTCCTTGAACGCCCGCTTCAGCGCGCTGTAGGCCAGCTCGCTCTTCGCCACCACCATCAGCCCGGTGGTGCCGACGTCGAGGCGGTGCACGACGCCCTGCCGCTCGGCCGCGCCGCCGGTCGCCACCCGCTGGCCCATCGCGGCCAGCCCGCCGATCACGGTCGGGCCGGTCCAGCCCGGGCTCGGATGCGCGGCCACGCCGACCGGCTTGTCGACCACGACGATGTCGTCATCGTCGTAGACGATCTTGAGACCGGCGACCGGCTCGGCCACCACGGTCGGGGCGGTGGCCGGCGCGGGCAGCGTGACCTCCAGCCACGACCCGGCGCTGACCTTGTCGGACTTGGGCCGCGGGTAGCCGTCGACCAGGGCGTCGCCGGCCTCGACGAGGGAGGCGGCGGCCGTGCGGGAGAGCCCGAACAGCCGCGAGACGGCCTGGTCGAGGCGCATGCCGTCGAGCCCGTCGGGCACGGGCAGGGAACGCTGTGCGGTCACGCGGCCTTCTCGTTCTCTTTGCCGGTGGAGCGTTGCGCCCGGCTGCCGTCGCGTTGCCGCCCGGTCAGCTCGAGCAGGACCGCCAGCACCACGCCGACGCTGAGGCAGCTGTCGGCGATGTTGAAAACGGCGAAGCCCTGCCCGTACGGCGTGAACAGGCTGATCATGTCGACCACGTGGCCCTCGAACGGGCCGGGGGCGCGAAACAGCCGGTCGGACAGGTTGCCGAGCGCGCCGCCGAGCACCAGGCCCAGCGAGATCGCCCACGGCACCGAGCGCAGCTTGCGGGTCATCCAGACGATCCAGCCGATCACGGCCAGCGTGATCACCGGGAACACCCAGGTGTAGTCGCTGCCGAGGCTGAACGCCGCCCCGCCGTTGCGCAGCAGGGACAGATAGATCAACCCACCGAGGACGCGTACGGGCTCGCCCTCGGTCAAATGCTCGGTCGAGAGGTACTTCACCACTTGGTCGACCAGCACAGCGAGCACAGCGGTGACACCGAGCGTCGCCACGGCGGCACGCGTGAAGCCCGTCCGGGAAACGCCCGCCTGCTCGGTCACCGCCTCATCGGCGTTCAGCGTCGTTCCTCCAGCTGCTTGCAAGACACGCACAGGGTCGCGGACGGGAACGCCGCCAGCCGCTCGACGGGGATGGCGTTGCCGCACCGCTCGCAGTAACCGTAGTGCCCCTCGCCGAGCCGCTCGAGGGCGCGCTCCACCTGGGTGATCCGCTCGAGGAGGTTGTTGGCGAGGGTGATCTCCTGCTCGCGCTCGAACGTCTTGGTCCCGGTGTCCGCCTGGTCGTCGCCGGCGGAGTCGGTCAACCGGTCCCGCTGCAGCTCGGTGATGTCGCTGATGGTCTGGTCGTACTCGGACTGCAGCTCGTCGCGCCGCTCGGTCAGCGCCAGCCGGATCTTGTCGGTCTCCGCCGCGCTGCGGGTCCCCTTGGTGGCGGCCTTGGCGGTCGCGGCGGACCGGGTTTCGGTTGCCTTGGCCATCGTCGCTCCCTCGGCCGCGGCAAGCGCGGCATCAGCGGTCTGCTAGTCGGCACGGCCGTCGGTGCGGCCGGGCCGTGGTCGGAACGGCTGCATGGTCAGCCGCGCCCACCTGCCCCCAGTACGGTGCCGGGCACACCCCCTTGCGCGCCCGGCCGACGTGCGGACAGCCAGCCATCCAGCCAGCCGGCCACCGCCGCCATGATCCCTCAATGCACGTTCCCCCACGTGCATAAACAGCGCGACGGTTAACGCCGCGCACCCCCAGAGGCTCGCAAGGATACGGAACGTGAAGAGCAGCGACAACACGGCGCACCGTCCCGGACACGGCCAAACGGCGATGAATCTCGCATATCTCCGGTCGGATACCTGACTCCCACCACTTTTCCCACTTCTGACCCGCTCACACCCGCGGACAGCCACCACCTCAGCCCCGGCCCAGGCCGTGCTCCAGGCCCGGTATCGCTTGGAGTTGTAGCGACCATGCACCCAGCCTGACCAGAATTCCGCTTTAAAGATTTCCCTCCTCGCCGAACCACCGGGCCAACCGGCCGCGCCTGCTGACCGCCCGCAACCGGCGCTCGGCCGGGTCCCGCGCCGCCGCCGTCGCCACGATGAGCAGGGAGTCGCCGGTCCGCAGCCGGGTGTCCGGCCCCGGCACGAACCCGGCCGAGTCGCGCACCACCAGCGTCACCACCGCGCCCACCGGCAGGCGCAACTCGTCGATGTGCACCCCGGCCAGCCGCGAGCCGGGTGCCACGTCCATCTGCAGCAGGTCGGCGTGCATGTTCTCCAACGGCGCCGTCTCCACGTGGATCTCGGTCGTCTCGCCGGGCGCGGTGATCCCGAGCCGCCGCGCCACCGGGGCGAGCGCACCGCCCTGCACCACGGTGAAGATGATCACGAGCACGAAGACGGCGTCGAACAGCCCCTCGGCGCCCCGGGTGCCGACCGAGAGCGGGATGGTGGCCAGCACGATCGGCACCGCGCCGCGCAGCCCCGCCCAGGACAGGAACGCCTGCCCGCGCCAGCCGAGCCGGCGGCGGGCCAGGAGCGCGGAGACGACGACGGACAGCGGCCGGGCGAAAAGCGTCAGCGCGGTGCCGACGACCAGCGCCGGCACCAGCGCGCCGCCCAGCCGGCCGGGCGAGACGAGCAGCCCGAGCAGCACGAACAAGCCGATCTGCGCGAGCCAGGCGAGCCCGTCCGCGAAGCCGAGAATCGCCCGCCGGTGCGGCAACCGGGCATTGCCGAGCACAACGCCGGCGACGTACACGGCAAGGAATCCGGACGCATGCACGACCGCCCCCGCGGCGTACGCGAGAAAGGTCAGCCCGACCGCGGCGATCGGATAGAGCCCGGCCGACGGCAGGGCCGCACGCCGCAGCAGCCACCGCCCCGCGGCCCCCACAAACAGCCCGATCGCGACACCCGCGGTCAGCTCATAGGCCAGGATGAGCACCTCGTACCACCACGGATGATGCTCGGACGCGGCGCTCGCCAGCAGCACGACCAGCAGCACGACCGGGGCGTCGTTCATGCCCGACTCGGCCTCCAGCGTGGCGACCAGCCGCGGCGGCAACCGCAGCCGGCGCAGCGTGGCAAAGACCGCGGCGGCATCCGTCGAGGACAGAACGGCCCCATAGAGCAGGGCCAACCGCCAATCAAGACCGAGCAGCAGGTGTACGACGAGACCGACGGCCGCGATGCTGACGGCGACCCCGACGGTGGAGAGCATCGCGGCAAGTCCCAGGACCGGGCGCAGGGTGCTCCAGCGCGCGGTCAGCCCACCCTCGGCGATAATCATGATCAGGGCGCAGAAGCCGAGCGTACGGGTGAGCTCAAAATCATCGAACCGGATCCCGAACCCGGACTCGCCGAGCACCATCCCCAGCAGCAGATAGACCAAAAGGCTGGGCAGCCCGAGCCGCGTGGACAACCGCACGGCCGCCACGGCAACGAGCAGGACCGTGGCCCCGATAAGCAGGGCGAAGTCCAGCCGACCAGTCACGCCGACCCAGCGCGCGAGCCGCCAGCCCCGCCCCCGCGTGAGCCGTCCGCGCCGTCGCGCAGGCCGGCCAGGCGGGCGCCGATCTCGGCCTCGTCGCCGGTGACCGTGAAGACCTTGTCGCGGCTGGTAGCGCCCAATCGCAGGGCGACGTCACTGGAGCGGAGGCCGAGCGCCTCGGCAAGAGCGCGCCGGACGGCCTCGGTGGCTTTGCCGTCGACGGCGGGCGCGCCAACCGCGACTACGAGCGCCGCCCCGTGCGGCCCGTCATACCGCCCGCCGACGCGGGTCCGCCCAGCCCCGGGCCGAACCCGCACGACAACGGAGACACCCGGCGACTCGGAACGTGACACACGCCGGTTTGCCATGCCTCATTGTGCCGATCGCCGAGATCAACGCGCATCGGGTTCACAGCGCAACGTTGCGTCATTCCCCACCCGAACCGGTGACCCCGCGAAGACCGACCAGACATTGGCAAGCACCAGTGACAAACCCGTCCCGAGTCGCACAAATCGCCCCGGCCGACCGGCCCGAGATCCGTCGACTGCTACTTGAGTCAGTGCCGGGCGGCTGCGGCGACCAGCCGGTCGACCGGCCGGCACAGGCCGCACGGGCTGAAGCCCAACTCGACCGCCTCGGACACCGGCAGCGGCTCGGTCAGCCGGCCGATCAGGTGAGCGCAATCCGCGAAGTGGTAGCGCGGGCGGCCGTCCACGACCAGCACCTCGGTGTCCATCCGGGCGACGCGGACGGCGTCGTTCGCGCGGATCGCCTGGGGCAGCGGCTCGTCGTCGGGGTCGTCCGGGTCCGGCTCGCCGAACTCCTCGGACAGACCCGAACCATCCGAGGAGCCGACGCCCTCGCCGACCGTGCCGCCACCGTCCGCTCCAGGCTGGTAGGAGGCGTGGGAGTCCGCGTCCAGTGCCGCCTCGGCTCTGGCTGCCGACGGGTCCGGGCCCCAGCCGTCGTCCCGATCCTGATCCTGGGCTCGGGCCCCGCCGATGAACGAGGCCGCCCGGTCATAGTCGGGCTGGGCGTCGTCGAGACCCGCACCGCTGTCGCGCACCGGGCCGGCGTCCTGGCCGGTGGCGACGCCCGCCTCAGGAGTGTCGTAAGAGTCCCCGGCATCACCGTCGGTGGCGTAGGCCGTCGCCTCGGCGTGATCCGGGCCGGCGGGCGAGACGGGCTCCGTCGCGGACCCGCGGCGGAACGCCCGGCGGGCCGGGGGCGGCTCGGCCGGGCCCGGGTCGGCGTCGAGATCCAGCGGACTCGGGCCGACCGCGGACGTGCGCCGGGCGGCGGCCGCCTGGCGGGCGCCGATGACTAGCGCGATCGCGGCCAGCAGGCTGGCGACGATCGAGGCGATCAGCAACGAACTCGACCCGCCGGTGAGGCCCACGACGAGCAGCGTCACCGCGACGAGGATGAGCAACAGACTAAAGACGATCATGGCTCATCCCCGCCGCGTGTAGATCCGGGTTCAACTGCCCGCGCGGTCAG
>Ga0307513_10013397_pt1 | contig 10063 bp, 9 predicted proteins | sample 15_EM_MG_FD_202174 | JGI IMG/M metagenome (GOLD analysis project Ga0307513, IMG submission 202174) | Populus trichocarpa ectomycorrhiza microbial communities from riparian zone in the Pacific Northwest, United States - 15_EM | ecosystem: Host-associated > Plants > Roots > Unclassified | place...
ACGACCACCGAGCGCGCACGCGCGGCGCCGGCGACCTTGGTTTCGAGGAAGTCGGCGACTTCGCGGCTGCGCTCGCCGATCAGCCCGATGACGATGACGTCGGCCTGGGCGGCGCGCACGATCATGCCGAGCAGCACCGATTTGCCGACGCCTGAGCCGGCCATGATGCCGATACGCTGGCCCTGGCCAACGGTGAGCAGGCCGTTGATCGCGCGCACCCCGACATCGAGCGGCTCGCGCACACGGCCGCGGTCGAGCGGGGATTGCAGCTTGCCGGCGAGCGGCCATTTGTCGGCGCCGCGGATCGGGCCGAGCCCATCGATCGGCTTGCCGGCGCCATCGACGACGCGGCCGAGCAGGGCGGCGCCGACCTCGGCTTCACCCGGAGGGCCGAGCGGGCGCACCGGCGCGCGCGGCAGCAGCGGCGCGGGGCCGCCGAGATTCATCAGGAGCGTGCGGCCGTTGCGGAAGCCGATCACCTCGGCCTCGACCTTGCCCGCACCGTCGCCGACCTGGCAGACGGTGCCGACGGGAAGGGTGAGGCCGATCGCCTCCATCAACAGGCCGTCGAACGAGGCGAGGCGGCCCGAGACCTTGGGCCTGGGCGCAAAGTCGAAACGCCCGAGCGCGTCGAGATAATCGTCGGTGAAGCGGTTGAGCATGGGGTCGTTCAAGCGTTCGGCAGCGCGATGCGGTCGATCGCCTGGGCGAGCTGTTCGAGCCACAGATCGGGGCCGTCCTCGACGATGGTCGAGGCGGATTCGAGGATGAAGGCACCGCGCGCGACGGTGGCATCGCCGACCGCGAACACCGTCTTGGGCAATTTGCCTTCGAGCAGCGGAACATCGTCGGGATGGACGCGCAGCATGGCCGATTCGGCGGCGTCGGCGAGCATGTCGGTCGCCGCCTCGATGCGGTGTGCCAGCAGGTCGGGCGCGATGCCGGTCTCGCCGATCAGCCTGGCGACGAGGAACAACACGGTCTGGCGCATGCGCTTTGCAAGCTGGGCGCGGTCGAAGCGGTCGTCGGCTTTCAGTGCTTCGGCGAGCTGGGCGAGCAGCGCCGCGTCGCGGCCCTGGCCCTCGCCCATTTCGGCCAGCACGGCGGCGCGGCCCTCGGCAACGCCGCGGGCATGCGCCGCTTCGAGCGGGTCGGCGAAGCCCGGCGACGAGTCGGCGGTGGCGGAGAACGGATCCCAGCCGGCGGTCGGGTTGCTCGCCGCGTCGGCGGGGTGGAAATGTTTCGGCTCGTTCGATTGTGGCGAGAAATGCGTCGGACGGCCGCCGCCGACGCGATCCTTGATGTCGGCCGGCGCGAAGCCGACTGGCTGGACCGCGAACGCCGCCTGCAGCGCCTGTGCCACACCCTCATTGCGTGTCGTGAAGCCAACGACGAACTCAGACATAATCGTCGTCGCCCCCGCTGCCGCCGAGCATGATCGTACCGTCCTTGGCGAGGTTGCGGGCGATCTGGATCATGACCTTCTGCGCCTCGAGCACTTCGCTCAGCTTCATCGGGCCGCGTGCTTCCATCTCGTCGCGGATGCCGTCGGCCGCGCGGCTCGACATGCAGCCGAGGAAGCGGCTGCGGACAGTCTCGTCCACACCCTTGAGCGAGCGGACCAGGATGTCGCTGTCGACATTGCGGATGAGCGTGCCGAGATTCTTGTCGTCGAGGTCGAGCAGGTTATCGAAGACGAACATCGCCTCCTCGATCGCCTTGGCGGTCTCGCGGTCGATCTTGAACAGCTTGGGCATGACGCGCTGCTCGGTCGATTTGCGCGCGCCGGACAGGATCTTGGCCGCCTCGCGCGTGCCACCCATCATCACGCCGGCCGATTTCGCCGGTTTGTTGACGCGGCCGGCGAGCACGGTGCGCAGCGTTTCGATCGCCTCGGGCGTGACCGGGCCGAGCCGCGCGATGCGGTGCAGGATGTCGGGCTGGTGGGCATCCGGCAGTAGTTCGAGGACCTTGCTGCCGATCAGCGGATCGAGATTGGCGATCATCACCGCGGCGATCTGCGGATGCTCCTGCTCGATCAGCCCGGCGATTTCCTCGGGTTCGAGCCAGTCGAGCATCTCGATCTGGCAGGCATCCTGGGCCGGCACGATGCGCGAGAGGATCGAATCGGCCTTTTCCTGGCCGAGCGCGCGGGTCATCACCGCCTCGATCTGCGGGCGCGGATCGAAGGTGATGCCGGTGCGTTCGCGCGCCTTGCCGACGAAATCGTCGAGCACGAACTCGACATCGCTCTCGCTGACATCGGCGACGGCGAACATTGCCTTGCCGAGCTGGCGCACCTCTTCCGGGTCGAGCTTCTGGAGGATCGCCGCGGCTTCCTCCTCGCCGACCAGCATCATCAGCACGGCGGCGCGTTCCACGCCGGTGTAGCTGCGCAAGGGAGCGTTCATTTGGCGTCGGCCTTGATCATGTCGCGCACCGCCAAAGCGGCGCGCGCCGGGTTGTCGCGGGTGAAACCGCGCACCGCGCCGATGCGGTCGTCATAATTGCGGGCGCCGGCCATGGCGTCGACGCTGACCGGCGGGCCGCCGGCATTGCCGCCGCCGCCATTCGCGTTGCCGTTCGCGCCGCCCATGTCGCGGCCGAGCGCGAGGCGCGGGCCGGCATCGTTGCTGCGCTTCATCAGCACCTTCGACAGCGGCCGCACGCCCATGATCAGCACCAGCAGCGCGATGACCACGGCGGTGACGTTGCGGGCGATCACCGCGACCCAGCCGGATTCATACCAGGGCTGGGCGGAGCCGGTCTCGGGCGCGGCGGCGAACTTGCGGCTGATCACGGTGACCTGGTCGGCGCGGCTCTGGTCGTACCCGACCGCCGACTGGACCAGCTGGGTGATCTGCTGGATCTCGACCGGGCTGCGCGGCTTGCCGGTTTCCGGATCGCGCAGGAGGACGGCGACCGACAGGCGCTTGATCGTGCCGGGCATATTGTGGGTGACCGAGACCTCGCGGCCATTGTCATAGGCGCGGGCGAACTGGTCGCTCTGCTTCAGCGCATCGCCGACGGCGCCGGCCAGCGCTGTCGCGGCACCGGCGGTGGTGCCGGGAGTCGGTGTCGCGCCGGGGGTCGGTGTCGGCGTCGGGGTCGGCGCGCTCAAGGTCGAGGCGGCGGGCGGGGTGTTGGACAAGGCGCCGGGAATGCCGCCGGGCGCACCGGTCTGGCCGGCCGGCTGGTTGCCGGTCCAGTTGCCCTGCTCGGCGCGGGTCGGGCCCTGCTTGTCATAGGATTCGCGGGTCGCCTGGGTCTCGTCGAGATTGACGTCGGCCTGGATCTCGGTCGAGAAATTGCCCGCGCCGACCAGCGGTGTGAGCAATTGCACGACCTGGGCGCGGTATTTTTCCTCGATCTGGCGCTGGAAGGCGATGCGCTGATCGCCCGAGGCGCCGAGGCCGGACTGGCCGCCGGCCTTGCTGAGCAAGGCGCCGAGCTGGTCGACGATGGTCACCGCGTCGGGCTTCATGCCCGGCACCGACGAGGCGACGAGATTGACGATCGACGAGACCTGCGCGTCGCTGAGCGAGCGGCCGCCCTGCAGCTTGAGGATCACCGAGGCGGAGGGCTGGGCATTGTCGCGGACGAACACGCTGGCCTCGGGCGTGGCGAGATGCACGCGCGCCTCGGCCACCGCGTCGATCTCCTGGATCGAGCGGGCGAGTTCGGTTTCGCGCGCCTGGCGCAGCCGCTCGCCTTCCACCGCGCGGGACACGCCCATCGGCAGCTGGTCGAGGATCTGGTAGCCGGCCGGCGCGCCCTTGGGCAGGCCCTGGCCCGCCAGCAGGATGCGGGCGCGGGAATAATCATCCTCGCCGACGGTCAGCGCGCCGGTGCCGCTGTCGATGCGGGCCTTGATATTGGCCTGGTCGAGCGCGGCGGTGACCGAGCCCTTGTCGCTGTCGGGCAGGTTGGCGAACAGGACCTTTTGCGTCGGCGTCGACAGCGCCATCCAGGCGAAGATAGCGGCGGCGATCAGGCCGAGCATCAGCACCATGGGCAGCGCGCGGCGCACCGCGGGCTGGGCCATGACGTCGCCGATCTGGCGCAGCGGGTTGGCGAAACGCTCGGGAACGAGCGTGGCGTTGCTGGGGGTGAGGGCGTTCATCGCATTACACCGGCATGCTCATGATGTCCTTATAGGCGGACAGGAGTTTGTTGCGGACCTGCATCGTCGCTTCGAAGCCGACCGAGGCTTCCTGGCGGGCGAGCATGACCTTGGCGATATCGATCGTCTCACCGCGCTCGTACGAGGCGGAGAGATCGGCGGCGCGCTGCTGGCCGGCATTGACCGAGTTGAGCGCGTCGCTCATCGACTGGGCGAAACTGGCCGGCTGGGCCGGGCTGGTGCCGCCGATCGTGCCCGGCGCATTGACGCCGGCGCCGTCGCTGGCGCGGCTCAGCGCCTGGTTGCGTTCGAGGATCTGCGCGCGGAGCGCCATCACCCGGTCGACGCTCATCGCGCCGCCACCGATTCCGTCGATGCTCATGCCGAAGCCACCCGGTTATGTGCCTGTGAGATGTCGTCGCCCTGCTCGCGCGCCTTGGCGAGGCGGTAGCGCAGTGTGCGTTCGGAGATGCCGAGGCGTTTCGCCGTCTCGATCCGGCTGCCGCCGCATGCACGCAGCGTCTCGCGGATCGCGGCGAACTCGCTCATCTGGACGATGTTGCCGAGCGTCGAAGGCTGGTCGTTGGCGGCCGGGCTGGTGACCAGCGCCGGGGCCGGACGATCGAACACGATATGCTCGGCCGAGATGGTGTTGCCGGCGGCAAACAGCAGCGCGCGCTGCAGGACGTTTTCCAGCTCGCGGACATTGCCCGGCCAGTCATGCGCCATCAGCATGTCGATCGCGCCGGCATCGGGCCAGGGGATGGTGTTACGGTTGCCGGCATGGCGCAGGATCAGCGTCGCGGCGAGCGCCGGGATGTCGAGGCGGCGTTCGGCCAGCGGCTTGGTGGTCAGCGGGAAGACCGACAGGCGGTAGTACAGATCGGGGCGGAAGCGGCCGGCGGCGACTTCGCTTTGCAGATCGCGGTTGGCGCAGGCGATGACGCGCACGTCGATCTTCTCTGCCGTGGTCGCGCCGATCGGGATGACCTCGCGCTCCTGCAGCGCGCGGAGCAGCTTGGCCTGGAGGGTCAGCGGCATCTCGGCGATCTCGTCGAGTAGCAACGTGCCGCCATTGGCGGCGCGGAAGAAGCCTTCGCCGCCCGACGAGGCGCCGGTGAAGGCGCCCTTCTGGTGGCCGAACAGCAGCGCCTCGAGCATCGTCTCGGGGAGCGCGGCGCAGTTGATCGCGACGAACGGGCCGTCGCGGCGGGTCGAACCATTATGGATCGCGCGGGCCAGCACTTCCTTGCCGGTGCCGGTCGGGCCGTTGATCAGCACGGTGATGTCGGCCTGGGCGACGCGCTCGGCGAGCGCGAGCAAGGCGAGGCTCTCGGGGTCGGCGGCGGTCGGCGCGCCGGGCTCGGCGGCGAGCGCTGCGACGAAGCCGTGTCCGACGGCATTGTCGGCGCGATCGAAATCGACCCGGGCCGGGCTGCCGTCACGCGACGGAATGATGCGGCGGGGACCGTCGCCCAGCACGATGGTGCGCGCCGGGGCCGGGGGCGTCTCGCCATCGGCGACGAGATAATATTCGCCTGCCTGGGGACGGCCGCCGCCGGTACCGATCGCGAAACCCTGTGCGCGGAGATGCGACACAAGGGCATAGCGGTCGCGCAGAAGCGCGGCTGACGGGACGATCGACGGCATTGCATTCCCCCTTTGGACAAGACGGGAATGGGGCAAAGAAGGTAAACGACCAGTTAAGTATGTTGCCGGGCCGGCAGAATATTTCCGCTTCCCTGCCGCTTTGCCGCCTTTGCGCTACCCGTATTGAGCGGGCATCCCCCACCGGCCCACGCCTTGCGGCAAATCTGCTCAACAAAAATGCTTAAGGCCGGAAAGACTCTGCCGTTCTGTGCTGATGACGGCTCGGCCCTCCGCTTGGGGGCGGCGGGGATCGTCAGAGCAAACACGGAGATACAGACATGACTGTTATCGGTACAAACATCGCCTCGCTGCGCGCCGGCAACGCCGCCAACGCCGCGAACAACATGCTGCAGAGCGCCATGCAGCGCCTGTCCACGGGTCAGCGCATCAACTCGGGCAAGGACGACGCCGCCGGCATCGCCATTGCTTCGTCGATGACCGCCTCGATCCGCGGCATGAACCAGGGCATCCGCAACGCCAATGACGGTATGGCAATGGCTCAGACCGCCGATGGCGCGCTCAACGAAGTCGGCAACATGCTGCAGCGTATCCGCGAGCTGGCCGTGCAGTCGGCATCGGGCACCTATAGCGACGACGACCGCACCAACCTGCAGACCGAAGTCACCGCGCTGACCACCCAGATCAGCAGCATCCTGGACAACACGCAGTTCAACAAGGTTGCGCTGTTCGACGGCACCGCCGGCACCAGCGGCAGCGTGACGATCCAGGCCGGTTCTTCGGCCGCCGACACCGTCACTGTGTCGTTCGGCGCGATCGACCTGTCGGATGCGACCGATGTCGACATCTCCGACGCCGGCGACGCATCGGATGCGCTCGACACGCTCGACACCGCACTCGCCACGGTCAATACGGCTCGTGCGACTTTCGGTGCGGCGTCGAGCCAGCTGCAGTCGGTGGTCAACAACCTGTCGTCCAACGTGGAAAACCTGAGCCAGGCTCGTTCGGGCATTCAGGACGCAGACTTCTCATCGGAGACGGCGAACCTCGCCAAGGCGCAGATCCTCAGCCAGGCATCCACGGCAATGCTCGCCCAGGCGAACCAGAGCCAGCAGGGCGTTCTCTCGCTCCTGAAGTAAGGGCCAAGGAAACGGCCCTGGCACCGCCCCCCCAAGGGTGTCGGGGCCGACCAGTCCGCCCGTTTCGGGATGGGCTCACGGGACCCCGGCGGCCGCAAGGCCGCCGGGGTTTCGCGTTTTGTTGGTTTCAGCAAGCTGAAACGCTCTTCGGCGTTAGCCGAACAAATCAGGCCGTGATGTTCGGCGGGCCGAGATGCTGGAGGAAATCCGGCTTGCCCAGGGTCACGCCGGCGCCGCGCAGGATCGCGTAGGCGGTGGTCACGTGGAAGAAGAAGTTCGGCAGCGCGAAACCGGTGAGATACGCCGCACCAGTGAAGCGATAGCCCATGCCGTTCGGGAAGCGCAGCTCGACGGTGCGATCCTCGGCACCGGCCAGCGACGCGGCGTCGGCGGTGGCGAGGAAGGCGATGGTCTTGTCGCAGCGTTCCCGCAGTTCGGCAAAGCTCGCCTCGGTATCGGGCATCGACGGCGCGTCGATTCCGCGCAGCCGTGCGAGCGCGTTCTTCGCGCTGTCCGACGCCATCTGATACTGCGCCGGCAAGGGCTTCATGTCGGGCGCGAGCTTTGCTTCGAGCAATTCGCCTTCCGGCTTTTCCGCCGCCGCCTTGTCGAGCCAGGCACGCATGTCGCCGAGCATGCTGGTGAACACCGGAACCGACGCGTCGTAGAGAGAGAAGCTCATGCTCATATCCTGAAATGGTTGCCGCGCGTCTTTGCTCCCGGTCGCGCCACAACGCCAGCCGGCACGTATGTGAACGTCGCTCAGCGCGGTTCGACCGTCAGCACGATCGGCATGGCGACATTGGTACTGGTCCGCGGCCAGCGTAGCAGTGTCACCTTGTCGCCGGAGACCTGCGCCTCCCAGCGGGCGTAGAGTTTGCGCTTGAACCTGGGCAGCCTGACACTCTGGCATGCCACCGGCCCGCCATCGAGGTTGAGCGCGACCTTCAGACCGAGCGGCGCGACACGCAGAAAGGCTGCCAGCCGGTCGAGCGGGAAGAAGGCTTCGCGGGTCGAGCCGATGATGATGCGTCCTTTGGCGTCGCGCCCGACAAAGCTGCGATTGGCGAGCCAGCGGCTTTTGACGGCAACATGGCTCTGCCCGTCCTCGCCAATCAGCAACGGGTAGGAGACCATCGCATTGCGCGCGCCGGCAAAGGCGTGCCGCCAGTTCTCCTGCGACAAGTCCCTGACGTCGGCGGTGCCGTCCCCGGCGACGAAGGCGCCGGCATGGGCATCATAGTGTCGCGGCCCCATCGCCACGCCCTCGCTGACAAACGGCGTGTCGGGCCGGCCGGCGGTATCGAAATAGCTGCCGTTGACGATCAGGGCAGCCGAAGGGAGATCGCGCTCCCATTCGTCGAGCCCCTTGTCGCCGCGCGGGGCGCTCCGCACCACGAAACGGTAGCGCGCCGGATCGATCCGGTTGAGCAGCACGGTATCGACCTGGCGGCCGCCGACCATCACCGCCAGATCGGCGACCTCGAAACCCGGTGCGCCCTGATGCCACACCAGCGGCCCCGGCACGGCCTTTGGCGCCGGCTCGCGCAGGGCGAGGCGCATTGCCGGCGGCAGGCGCGTATCGTCCGGCGCCATCTCGGGCCAATAGGTCCCGCCATTGCGCGTCAGGACGTTGACGCCATAGGCGCCCGACCAGCACCAGAAGCCGGCCGCTCCAGTAGCGGCGAGCACCAGGCCGGCGATCATCATTCGTTTCAATCCGGTCACTCCCCTTGTTCAGGAAAGCTGACCGATCCGCATGCAGTGGTGATCGAGGCGCTGTGGATTTGCGGTGGTGACTATAGTGCGGCGAGCGCCGGCAGCAGTGCGTCGAAGCTGTCGATCACGACGTCTGCACCAAGTTGATCGGCCGGGCGGTCGGCAAAGCCGAAGCTGACCGCGATGCACGGCAGGCCCGCCGCCCGCGCGGTCTGCACATCGACGATCGAATCGCCGATCATCGCCGCCGGGCCGCCGCCGGCGCGCTCGACGGCGAGATGGAGCATGGCCGGGTCGGGCTTGACCGTGGCGAGCGTGTCGCCACCGACGATCGCGGTGAAGCGGCCGTGCCAGCCCAGCGCGTCGATCAGGCCGCGCGCCAGATGCTCGGGCTTGTTGGTGCACACCGCCAGCGCGATGCCCTGGTCGCGCAGCGCGTCGAGCGCGTCGGTCACGCCGGGATAGGCGTGGCTGTGATCGCAGACATGCGCTTCGTAATAGGCAATGAAGGCGGAGAAGCCGGCTGCAAGTGCCGCCGCGTCCATGCCCCCGGTCGCGGCGAGGCCGCGTTCCAGCAGCACCTTCCCGCCATGGCCGACCATCCCGCGCACCGCGTCGAGCGACAGCGTCGGGCGGCCGACACTTACCAGCGCATGGTTGAGCGCGGCGGCGATATCGGGCGCGGAATCGACCAGCGTGCCGTCGAGATCGAAGACGATGGTATGGAAGGGAAGGAGAGCCATGGCGGCGTCTATGCGCGGGGCTTGGCGCTTTGGCCATTCCCGGCCTAGTCTCGCCGCGAACAATGCGTCCGGGAGAGTGAAGTGCAGATCGACCGCCTGCCCCCTGTCGTCGCGTCGCTGCGGCCGAGCAACCACCCCTATCTCAACGGCGCCTGGACGCCGCTGCACGAGGAGGTGACGGCGACCGATCTTCAGGTGATCGAGGGTGCGATCCCCGACGATATCGACGGCGTCTATCTGCGCAATACCGAGAACCAGCTCCATCAGCCGCTCGGCCGCTACCATCCCTTCGACGGCGACGGCATGATCCACCAGATCGATTTCCGGGACGGCACCGCCTCCTACCGCAACCGCTGGGTGCGCACGCGCTGCTTCCAGGCCGAGCAGGAGGCGGGCGCATCCTTATGGGGCGGGCTGGCCGATCGCGCCGGCACGTCGAAGCGCCCCGGGTTCGGCGCGCATGGTGCGCTCAAGGATTCGTCGAGCACCGACATCATCGTCCATGCCGGCAAGGCGATCTCGACCTTCTATCAATGCGGTGAGGGTTATGTGCTCGATCCCGAGACGCTGGAGCCGCTCGGCGTCGCACCCTGGGTGCCGCTCGACGGGCTGTCGGCGCATCCCAAGGTCGACGAGCGCACCGGCGAGCTGCTGTTCTTCAACTATTCGAAGCACGCGCCCTTCATGCATTACGGCGTGGTCGACGCGTCGGGCGCACTGACACATTATAT
>Ga0307513_10013398_pt1 | contig 10063 bp, 9 predicted proteins | sample 15_EM_MG_FD_202174 | JGI IMG/M metagenome (GOLD analysis project Ga0307513, IMG submission 202174) | Populus trichocarpa ectomycorrhiza microbial communities from riparian zone in the Pacific Northwest, United States - 15_EM | ecosystem: Host-associated > Plants > Roots > Unclassified | place...
AGGGAGAAAATGAGTGGAAACAGGTTGGATTTTGGTGCAAGGACTGAAAGAGGATTGACAGTGAGGGATTTTAGGGTATGGCGTGTGCATAGTGTATTGAATGAGTCTATTTTTGGCGCTTGTTCTGAAATTAGTGGGAAGCAAATAACCATTGTTGGTTGAGAGAGTTTCCCGGGAAAATTAAATGACCGTTTGTTGTCTCTTTTTAAAGTTCAGTTAGTATTCCCTATTGTGAAGATATTAATAGATCGCACAGCTATTGTCATAGTTAGCACACTTGCTAAAATGCGGGGACAGATACCTCTGTACTTACCCACAATGAGAGTAGATTGCTGGATTTTTTTCGTTTGTTAGGAGGCTGCAAACTTATCAACTGTTCTTCGCTGTGCCGTGACAGGTATTTCAAGGATTGCCCTGGCCTTATTATACAGAGAAAATTTATTAACAGGGGTCATATGAAACAGAAATATTAGATTGCTTCTCTCTGGACTGGCCTTTTCAACAAAACAAAACCAGGTTGCCATAATTTGCAGCATAATGCATTCCTTTTCTGTCTTTCTTCTTCTTCCTCCTTTTGTTTTATTGATCGGGACAACAGTTATGGGGTTTCAACCCCTTGAAACCAGAGCAAACTTGAAGTCAAAATTTACTAATTAAACGCCAACGCCCCTGTTTCATCAAAATACACTGCGCAAGCATCACAACTTAACCACATTCGCACTATCGCGTAGGTTCTGGTGTTTATCAGCTGAATGAACACCCACTATAATTTACTTTTTAACAGATCATATTCCAAAAAAGTCGAAGGAGGGAGTCCTCCTTCATAGATGTTTCTCAACTCTAGTGTTAAATTATTGGAGAAAACTAATTCAATTCCATAGCCCTTCAGTGGCAAATGTATGGGCATCTTCTGAGTGGAAAATTCCATTTCTGGTATTAGTTACATCAAATAAGATACAGGAAACAAGACAAACTCATTCTGTTCTCTTTTCTTGGGGGAATAACTGCAGAACTCGTAAGAAAATTTTCTATGGAGAACCCTTTTATCTCATGTTCTTTCTCAAAAAACCCCAATTGCTGTTGCATACAACATCACAACAGTATCGATTTAAGAAGAGCAACAACTGAAGCAAGGTAACTCAATTAACAAAAATGGGCTTGTCAGTACGTAGGAATTGATGGATCGACCCTGACAGCGTATGCATGTATGCCCCCGGACACATTAAATACTCTCTTGAAACCCTGAATAATCAAGAATCAACGAAACTGTGAGATTAAAATCCGAACCACATTAACAAAAAAAAATTAGGTGCAAAAATTGTCAAAGAATCAATTCCGTGGAGTTGATAACAAGGGCAATTCTTCAGAAAAAATGCCTTCTGTAATGCGTACAGACTACAGAGTAGCATGTAAATGCATGGAGTTGTGGATATTGCAGAAAAAAATGGAAGGAAAGTAATAAATTTGCTGAAATACACAGAACAACCAATTGGACAAAAAAAAAAGGATCACTGGCTTCTTATTCTGTTTTTTTTTTTTGGGAAAGATGAAAGGTTGTCCCAGGAAATGAAGAAGAATCACTCATATGGACTACAAGAGGGGGTTGTAATGGACACTTCTGACACAATCTAAATAATGCAGAGCATTAAACAGGAAAATCAGCATGGTCTAATACAGGATCAATCAAATACTGATCGGGACCAAAGCATGTAGGGGCTAAAGCAGACCCTAGTGATCAGACAGAATGACACCTGTGGACCACAGAGACTGGTAAGATGGACTGATGTGGGATTGGACCAGAAAACGTATGAGAAAAATCCAAGCTCATCTTTAATTTGATAGTACAGATTTTAAAACAGGGAAATCAGCACAGCCTGCTTAATGCACTGTTACTTTAAAGATATAGAGATTCATGTGTAAAACTACAAAGGATGCCCGTGAATGGCGCAGAAAGATTGCCATTGCTGCATTAAAACTCAAGGAAGATGATGCATGGAAGTACTAAAACATAATAAAGAACGACTTCATGGAAGACAGAAGCAAGCTATAATGGTGGCTGTGACACAAATCCAATTTGATGACACAGAGCATCAGATAAGGAAATTATCATGGCTTTCTTTTCCCCGAAAATTGAAAGATGGCGTTTCCCAACAGGGCATTTCAACTTAAATTTATAGATGACAAAATCAAGTGCTAAGATGATATTTGATACTTCCTTCTGAAATAAGCTTCACAACATACTAAAAAGAACACAGTGAAATAAAAAGATTACAATGTTTGTTTCCTTGTGGTAGCTCACAACCCCTACAACAATTTATTTATCGATACTAAAGAAAAGAAGTATAAAAGATAAAGTTTACCTGAGACTGCAACCACTTAGCAACCTGTAGTGACCGCATCCCATGGTGACACTGGAAACAAAACATTACTTAGCATTCTAAAAAAAGGAGTGGCTTTTATCTTCCGCAAAGAGATTTGCTTTTGCAAAAAAACTGGAACTCCAGAAAAAGAAAAGTATATAATAGCAAAGAAAGAAAAATTATGGTTAAAATACATGGGGAAATATACAATGTATGAGCCATGGATAGTACATGATGAAAAAACAAATAAAAGGTCCGGCAGAATAAAAAAACCACAGAATTCAAGTAAATCTATGTTCAAACTGATTAGAAGAAAATTAACCGAACAGCATAAAGATATTAACCAGATCAATTGCTCTATCTCAAAAGTTGAGATTGTCTAAGAACAGGCATAATTTAGCAATACTATCAAGCATCCTCAACAAAAGAAATTGCTGTGATAGTAAATAGATTTTTCTATAATTCATACCAATGAAATTAAAGGCATTTGTCACAGCACTCCAGGAAGATCAATAAAGTATATGGCAAGGCCATTAGAAAAATACAAAAGAATATAAAACTGCAGCAAGATTACCACAAAAGTGACTATCTGGGTTCAGACTATAGGCTATGCATCACATTATAAACTTTGGAACACCCATTAGCAGCAATGCTCTTAAGAAAAATAGTGAATACGCCAAAAAAAATCTCCCTCTTATCAATAGGAAAGGGCATAAAAAATTGAAAAAAACCCTGTTTATTTAAATATAAGCGGAAAATCAGTACAGATAAGATGCTTCATATCATAACATGTCTTCATTTGTATGAAATAAAATTATACAATAGAGAGGAAACTTTATGCACTAAATGACAAATATACGCACCATAACATAAGTATCCTTTTCAGGATCAAACTTGGTTGTAACTTCTGGTCCCCAGCTTCCAAACTGGCGGAGGGGAAGTACTTCAAAACCTGGCAATGAAGCTTTGGCCCTATCATGTAGAGATGATCAGAGCAGTTAAAACTTAAAATGTAAATCACTGGAAAGGGATCAAAACAAAAAGGAAATGAAAAGCAAATTAGAAAAAAAAAAAAAAAAAGGATACCAAAAAATCTTAGAACACACATATTGTCATGCACCCAACAAGGAGATATGGTGAGAGCTGCCTCTCTTCCCCTCAACCAGATTTTTTTGCTTAAGAACAAACCTCAATTTCATGGATTATAAACATTTACCCATAACTCCTTATCTCGCAAGTTGACAATTGCAAGAAGACCTGCTATGTATAATCCACAAAGTAAACCTCTTAATCCTCTAATTAAACTGACTGGTGAATTAGATCCTTTTCTAGAAAAAAATACCGCAAGATCCCTAAATATGCAAACAGTGCTTACAATTCTTCATTTACTATGGATGATTGTAGGATGTACAATATCAACCTATAACTTCTTAAATCCACACAATACTTGGAAAAAACTGCTCATATTTAAATCATTACCCAAAGAATAATAACAAGATTTCGAACTGAAAATGCTATAGTTATAAACACAGTAAAATCATGAAGGATAAAAATATCAAGAATTTGGAGGACATGTCAGTCATCTATAAAACTTAATTTCAGAAAGAAAAAAAAAAAGGCTGCTTGAGTTGGAGAGTAAAATGCAAAAAGAGAGCATACACTTCATCAGGTTCTCGAACATCAATCAATTGAGCTTCTTTGGCAAATGTAGGATCTTGGATTTTTACATGGAGCTCATCCGCTTGAATTTCCCCAAGTAGAGATTCTTCCCTGGTAGCACAATTTACAGATTCAAAAGAAACAAATTAATGGAAAAGTACGAGTAGGTGCCAATACTGCCTTCTCTTTGGCACAGAAATCAAATGGAATAGGATTCTTTAGCATACCTCTCAGAAATAACTTGCAACAAATGCCACCCAAATTTAGTTTTACACCTTACAACTTTGTTCAAAGGGGCACTAAAAGCAGCTTCCTCAAATTCTGGTACCTGTGACACTTGAACATTAATTATCAAAGTAGTCACCAGGTAAAGTTGAGTTATTCGTATCTTTGGTGTCTTAAGTGTGAGTAAAGCCAATCCATCCATCTACACTTAAAATGTTTGGGCAAATCATTGAATTCATTGGGCAGTTCATTAAAACCTGAGCTTCCTAAGGTAACAGGACTTGTTTGCCAAATTTGCAGATGAGGCCACCAACTATGATATAACCACTAAACTTATTTTAACAGCATGCTCCTACCTTCCTGGCAAGAAATGGAACAGCAATGCAACTTAAAAAACCATACTCCCGTTAAACCATGTGTTCCCTGGTGAACCTCCCATTAGTGAATACAAAATACCAACCAGGAATTAAGGAATTAATTTAAAATTTTCAACACGCATGAAAATGAATTTCATCGCAATCCACATACCATTTGCCCTTTTCTAACCCAGCCAAGCATCCCCCCTTCTTCTTTTGATGGACATAATGAGTATTCCACTGCAAGGTCACTCAAATCCTCTCCTCCTTAGAATGGAAAAAAGAACAATAAAAAATGAGTTTTAGAATAAATCTTGTATAATAGTTTAAACCGCATAGCACACACTCTTTTCTATTTTTTTCCAAAGAAAGACAAAACCTTTTATCGTCAAATAAAATATCAATGCAATCTTGATATAAAAATAAAACATCAATTCAAGAAGCACATTCTGCATCGTACATCAAATGTATAATAGTGACTAACCTCCTGAAATTCTCTGTTGAAGCTCCAACAAAAGCTTGAGGTCATCTTCTTTAACAAGCAAGTGCTGCACCAATAACTCTCTTCCACCTCCAGTGCCGCTCCCAGAACTAAACGAAGCTGAAACAGAGCACAAAATAATCAAAACTTTTGATGCAAAGTCCCATTATGTATGTTTAACAGACCAAATTAGGAAAAAAGAAACATAGGGTTTTTGATAGAATTGCCCAGATGTACCTTTGGGACAAGGGTGGTGACCCAACATTGGTAGGAACCTTTTGAAGGAGATAGGAGATGAATTGGGTGGTGCTGTTTTTGGAAGGAAATTCTGAAGTGGAGCAAATGTAGAGAGTTTGTAAAGGTGAGGAAGTGAAGAAGAGAGTGAGAGGGCGGGAATCAGAGAGATTTTGAGAGCAGAGAGTGCTGGTGTTGCTACTGGTGGGATGTGAGATGCTCTTAACATTGCTTCCTTTGGGTCTTTTTTTCAAGCTTTCAGAGTTAGAGAGACAAGACAACAGGGAATTGTGCGTGTCACCCTGCAATGTAATGGTTCGACAATACCAATGGAAGTGACGAGTTCGAAGGAGAAAAGGAATAAGAAACAGTGATCATTGTATGAGCCCATGGAGATAATAGGCCCATGCTGACAGGATGTGGCCTGGTTTAGGAGCTTGTTCGAGGAGCCCATACTCTTGCATAATTTTTCCAAGTTTCTCGACCTCCATGAACATGAATCCCATCCTTCCTTCGGCTATTATGAATGGTAGCGGGTTAATTAGCACAACATTATCTACTAACGATAATTATGTCTATGTCGAGCTCACTGTCTGTCATTGTTGTCTCTTGTTACACCATGGTTGCTACAGGATAAGTTGCGGGACCTTTTTGGTTTGTAAGCCAGGCTGATAACCAGACATTTTTGCAAAACTAACAATGTTCTAACTTCTCTTACACTCCATGATTAGGCAAACAGAGCTTTCTATACGCCTCCCTTCCTCTCCAGAACAGCTAGAAGCCTCGTTTGTAGGAACTCTTCTTGTTTTTTTTCCCCTCCTTCATGGCAGGGGAATGGCCAGTAAGAATATAGTCTCATATATAAAGCGTTGAATCGTCATATTAAAGCCTGAGATAATATGCATGAATCCCAGAGAAAATAGAATTTTTAACACTGACATCTCGATCCGTTCTAAAATTCTTAATGATTGTGCCGAAAAGTAAGTTAATTTATATCTTTAACACCTGAAATGGTTTGGTGCCAATATGTTAAAAGAGATCGCATCTCTATTTTTTAGACATCTGGTAAGTTCATAATTTCTTCTTCCAAAGTGTAATCTATCTCCTTTCTGCTATTCTATTCTATTTTGATGAAATTGATATAAAGACAAATTAAAATTCATCCTAAGAACAAAGCAAACTCTCATTCAAGGATTGTGTACGGGGGCGGGTAAAAAGATAAGGTGGATACAAGTCTTACCCATGAACAAGATAAAGTGAGTTGCCTTTTCTTTGAATTTTTAATTTGGTTTTGTATATTCTTGTTATTTGTTAAAGAATTTTAGCATTTACAAGAACTGGGTCTTGATAATTTGAGATGGCCTTTAGGTAACGGTAAATTATATTCATTGGATTCCCCGAAAGGAAGGCTGGGTAAAGTTGAATACAGATGGTGCTGGTAGGCGGCAGAATACAGGCTTGAGACGGGGTAGAACCGGTTGCGAGGCGGGGCTTCTGGAGGGAGGTGGATTCTCAATCAGTAATGCATGTCATCACAGATAGCAGAGACAGCAAAGGTCCTTGTGACAGGTTATTATTTCGTTGAGTTGCTGTCCCCTTCTGTTACTCTCTGTGTCTGACTTCTCTTTCCTTGTTAGTTAAGACTTCCAAATTTGAACAAATTTACAAGCAAAAACAAACTGAGGTGCAATAACCTGTAAACATTGAGATAGTACCTGCACTAGGAGAACCCTTTTTTTTTTTTTTTTTCCTAAAACAACAAGGTGGGCAATTTCCCTGAAAGGCCTTCGCCACTGTTCCTCTACCAAATGTTATATTGGTTTTCCCTGCTCAGAAACTTATCATGGATGTGCATTAGCAGTTCTACGTTGACCAAAAAATTGCACTCGCTATTATAACAACAAAAGGAATTACAACGACAATGTCAACATTCTTCTTCTTCTTCTTTTTCCAATTATTATCTGTGACCAGAAATCCAGTCGACACCATTTTCTGAGGTTGAAAACGGAAATGATGAAAAAAACAACGATGTATTGTAATTGGGTGACCAAAAGAAGCTCTACCTGGATGGTGTCCAGGCATAGATGAGCAACCCCAAAACAAGGACGATGGCTCCTGCTACAAAGCCAGTTGGAAGGGAGGATGCGACTCCAAGATATGGCAATGGCAGTGTGAACACATACACAGCTATTGGTACTGCCATATACAACACAAGGGAAAAACCAATTATCAGTTGAATAAATTCATGATACAAATCAGCAAGAGAAAGTGTTGAACAATTATGCTCTGATAATAGCTTCATGGAGTTGCAGCAAACCTATATGAAAGCTATCTTCATTGTATTTATGCGGCAGAATATAGTAAATGGTGAGATAGAAGAGCCATTATGCAAAGTTATTCAAAATAACCTCTCCATTTACTTCCTAAGTACCATGCCGACAAGTGTCATAAAGATTAAAGGCACTTTTGAGGAGTACGTTATGCGACTGTATTGGCACTTAAATGAAGCCACGCATTTTGATTGAAGTGTTGTTTGATGGCAATGTTTAACATGGATCGTTATGGTGCTTGTTCCCAAGATCCCAAAATGACAGGATTAGGAGTGTTCCTATGAACAGTAAAAGTGGTGGTTCATTTCCCTTAATAGACTAACTAGTGATTCGTGCTGAGATATGAAACAGTTTTTTTGTTTTCGAAAAGCAAAAACAGTTGGTAATACCAAACAGGCCCTCAACGATCATATAACTTTTCTAGAACAGAAAGTGGTATCATTTGTGGCCATGTTAGGTCATTCGAGGAAAACAATTAAGCCCAAAATGATGTATTATGATTGGCTAAGGGAACACATGTTGCACAGTTTTCAACCATTCACACTGCATATCATAATGGCTCCACCTGAGGGCTTTCATGTGAAAAGTTTGTCGCCCCATCCAAATTCTCCAAAAGAAAAAAAGGGCAATAATCCCATCAAAGTACATCTAACATGGAATCCAAATGCAACTGCGGTCCTTATTTTTGGGTTAGGTGACTGATAGGCTTGCAAACTTTTGGATTAGGTTATTGAAAGTTGCAGCTACTTTGATTAGGAAAGAAAACAGAGAGAAAAATACCAGAAAATGTGGAAGCAAGGGAAGACACAACAGCAGAAGAGATCTTGAGGAGATGCAGTAATGAGATGTTAAACCCCATGTTGACAATCACAAACAACAAAGGAAGCAGAGGTGCACCATCACATCCTGTGGACAACCAAGTTTAAAAGAAATAAAATGTTACATCATCATAGCATTAGACTATAACTGTACCATTACGAAAAAGGAAGATAATAAAAGCTTGCCCAAATTTCAAACTTCATTCATGTCACAATGCTATGCTCTTCTCTATATTTTACAAAAATATATCTCTTATGCTTGTTACGGTACTGTAGAAATGAGCCCTCTGACACATGAAAGTGAGAGATTGAGATGAGGCGTAGCGTTATATCACATTCCAATTAACAGAAAGCAAAATTCTGCAATGTATAAGCTTAACCATTTAGCATCAGCTATATGAACATCAATTTAAGAGGATGCCTTTTCTAATATGTATAAAATAAATTCAAAGAGTTTTTACAATTGTATTTACATTCTATCCTCACATGCATGTTTTACTATGTTTTAAATTTTCACCTCTAATACAACAACAACAACAACAACAACGAAGCCTCAATCCTAAACTAGTTGGGGTCAGCTGTACAGATCCTTTTGCATCATTCTACCCGATAATACACCAAATCCCGAGATATAAAAAGTAAATGCTTGAATGGCAATTACATAAGAGAGGGAATTAAAATACATCACACAGATAAACACCATAGTTTCAATAAATATATTTACATAAATAACCAAGGCAGTAGAGCAACCTCAATTGTTCAAATCATTCAAAACAATGTTATAATTGAGATAGAACATGAAGAAACTAATTCTTGATACAGATAATACAATGCAGCTTTAATTCCTCTCAATAATTTCTCAAACATGATAAATGCATCCAATTAAGTTACATTTATACAGGTTTATGACACATTATACTGACTTTAGCTGTGACAAATATTGAAACAAAATTAATCAATAAGATGGTGTATTAATAAATCATAGCTTACCACTCGATAAACTGCCAATGTTTAGAAAGCAAACTGCCCCATCTTTAAGATAGTTTGGAAGCTGACTAAATGGTATACCCCATAATTTCGACATAAATGGTAGAAGAAGGCATACAAACAGTGCCTACAGAACATGTAGACACAAAAAATTTAGACTTACACTCATGCTGCAATCAAAAGACAACTGTTTAAGTGATAGCAAGAACTGAGGATTTTAAATCATCGCTGAGTACCTACTTGGAAAGCAGATCCATAGGAGTTTATTACAAATAGATCTACAGAACCCCCCTGCAATTGATGGAACAACATTGTCTTTATATAACATCAAGATCTAAAAGAAAAGGTACTAAAAGAGGCAGAAGTAGCTACTTATCCAATTTCATTTCCATGCATACAAGATAATTTGGCAGCTTCTAATCACCTATGACAATGATCATCTCTTTTTAAGATAGCAACTGAATTAAATCAGTTTTCTGTTGCCATTACTGAAAATGAAATTGAGTTTGAAAACATTGATGCCATGTTGAAATTTTACACCCCCCCCCCCGGGGGGGGTGGGAAGGGAGGGGTCGAGGGGGGGTGGTGTGGAATTAGATGGTGTTTTCATGTG
>Ga0307513_10013399_pt1 | contig 10062 bp, 8 predicted proteins | sample 15_EM_MG_FD_202174 | JGI IMG/M metagenome (GOLD analysis project Ga0307513, IMG submission 202174) | Populus trichocarpa ectomycorrhiza microbial communities from riparian zone in the Pacific Northwest, United States - 15_EM | ecosystem: Host-associated > Plants > Roots > Unclassified | place...
TTAAGTCTATGAGCGGCAACCGGTTTGCGACCGTCTGGGATGCGATCGAGGATACGCCAGCCGAGGCAGCCAACATGAAGTTGCGATCGGCGCTGATGACGGCCTTGAGGGACAGGATTTCGGCGGAGGCGCTCAGCCAATCTCAGGCCGCCGGCGTCCTGGGTGTGACTCAGCCGCGCATTTCAGACCTTCTGCGTGGCAAGATAGACCTGTTCGGCCTTGATACGCTGGTCAACATGGCGACCGCTGCAGGTCTGAACGTCGAATTGACGATCTCAAAGGCAGCTTGAGCCGATCAAGCCCGCGTGCCGCCGACGGTCATGTCGTTCATGCGCAGATGCGGCTGGCCGACGCCAACGGGGACCCACTGGCCGCCCTTGCCGCAATTGCCCATGCCGGTGTCGAGCTTCATGTCGTTGCCGATCATCGAGATGCGCTGCATGGCGTCCGGGCCGTTGCCGATCAGCATGGCGCCCTTGACCGGCGCGCCGATCTTGCCGTCCTCGATCAGATAGGCTTCGGTGCAGCCGAAGACGAATTTGCCGGATGTGATGTCGACCTGGCCGCCGCCGAAGGAGACGGCATAAATGCCCTTTTTCACTGAGGCGATGATCTCTTCGGGCGTCTTGTCGCCGGAGAGCATGTAGGTGTTGGTCATGCGCGGCATCGGCACATGGGCGTAGGATTCGCGGCGGCCGTTGCCGGTCGGCTGCATGCCCATCAGGCGGGCGTTCTGCCTGTCCTGCATGTAGCCCACCAGCTTGCCGTCATCGATCAGCACGTTGTAGGCTGACGGCGTGCCTTCGTCGTCGATGGTCAGCGAGCCGCGCCGCTGCTCGATCGTGCCGTCATCCACGACGGTCACGCCCTTGGCCGCCACCTGGCTGCCGAGCAGGCCGGCAAAGGCAGAGGTCTTCTTGCGGTTGAAATCGCCTTCCAGCCCATGGCCGACCGCTTCATGCAGCATCACGCCCGGCCAGCCGGAGGAAAGCACTACGTCCATCGTGCCGGCCGGCGCGTCGATCGCCTCGAGATTGACCAGCGCCTGGCGCAATGCCTCATCGGCGCCGTGGCGCCAGTTGTCGGTGGCGATGAAATCACCGAAGCCGCGCCTGCCGCCGACACCATAGGAGCCCGATTCCTGCCGGTCGCCATCGCCGACGACGACGGAAATGTTGAGCCGCGTCATGGGCCGGACGTCGTGCATGCGGTGGCCGTCGGCGCGCAGGATATCGACCACCTGCCAGCTGGCGGCGATCGAGGCGGAGACCTGGCGCACCTTTGGATCCCTGGCACGCAGATAGGCATCGATGTCGGAGAGCAGGGCGACCTTCGCCTCGAAACTCGGCTCGCCGATCGGGTTTTCGTCGCCATAAAGGCGCCTGTTGGTGCCCTGCGGCGCGGCGGCATAGGAGCCGGAATAACCGCGCGTGACGGCGCCGACGGCATCCGATGCGCGCTTCAATGCCGACAGCGAAAGCTCGCCCGCATGGGCATAACCCACCGCTTCGCCGGCAACCGCGCGCAGGCCAAAACCCTGGTCGGTGTTGAAGCTGCCACCCTTCAGGCGACCATTGTCGAAGGCAAGCGATTCCGACTGGCCATGCTCGATGAACAGTTCGCCGTCATCGGCGCCGGCAAGCGTTTCCGCCAGAACCCGGCGTACCGCGTCTTCGTCGCTGTCGAACAATGTGATCAGGTCGGTATTCATGGACGCGGCTCCGCTGTCGCAGTTCAAATGTGCTTGGCCCCACATCTAGGCTCCCGGAGGACCGCCGCCAAGGGCGGTAACGCCGATACCCTTACGGCAGGGCGTCGTAACCTTCGCCAAACCCCTTGAGATCGACCGGAATGCCGATGCCCTCTTCCGGTGACTGGAAGACGATGAAGGTTGCCGTCGTGCCGCTGCGGAAGGTTTTCAGCAGCTCTTCCTCAAGCACCACTTCGGCATAGCAGCCGTCGGAGAAGCAGCGGACGAAATAGGCGCGGCCGATATCCTTGCCATCGACATTCAGCCCGAGGCCGTTCGGCAAAAGCACGCCGAGCGGCGCGAGAACGCGCAGGATCTTGGCCTTGCGATCGGCCGTCTTGAGCACGACGACGGACAAACCCACTTCCGGCCGATCCTCTGCGATGACGTTCTGCATCAGCGCGCATTGTTCGGCCGCGGCGCCGGCTGGCTGGTCGCAGACGATCGACCAGGCGCCATGGTTCGACTTGACCGTGCCCGGTGTGCCGGGCTGCTGCTGGGCCGAGGCGATCTGCGGCAGCGCTGCAGCCGAAAAACCATACGCCGCGATCGACAAGAGGGCCAGGATCGGCAGGCGGGAAACGAGGGACAGGCCCATGAAAACCTCAATACGTAAGAATCAGTGCGGCTATTCTTGAAGCGCGTGCGCGGAAATGAAAAGCCCCGAGTCTCCTTTCAGCCGGGTATGGCCGAAATTGGGCGGTTGTGCACCGGTTCAAAGCGGAAAATATTCATTCTCGTTAAAATACCCTCCCCGGAGGTTGCGGAGCGGTGGAATCCGCAATTGACAGCCTATGAGATGGGTGTGATCTTGGGATCTCTGCAAAAGCCCTAAAATTGGCTGCAGATCAGGGGATACGAAGGGGAAATTGATGCGTTTTGACCGTCTTGGCCTGGCCTTGATGTTGATCTTCCTTGCGTTGTCGTCACAGGCTTTTGCCGAGCGGCGTGTTGCGCTGGTCATTGGCAATTCGGCCTATCGCCACGCTCCTGTTTTGCCAAATCCCCGCAATGATGCCGCTGATATGGCTGCAAAGCTGAAGGAGCTTGGCTTCGAGGTCGTCTGGGGCGAGGACCTCGATCTGGGTGGTGTGCGGAGCACGATCCGCAATTTCATCGACCGGCTGGAAGGTGCCGACATGGCGCTGTTCTTTTATGCAGGTCATGGACTGCAGGTGAACGGCGAGAACTACATCGCGCCCGTCGACGCGCAACTTTCCTCCTATCTCGATCTCGATTTCGAGGCTGTGCCAATCAATCTCGTGCTGTCCGCGATGGAGCGCTCGACGAAGATCAATCTCGTTTTTCTGGATGCCTGCCGTGACAACCCGCTGGTTGGCAATCTCTCCCGCTCGATGGGCACCCGCTCCGCTGCCGTCGGGCGCGGTCTTGCCAAGCTGGGCAGTGGCATAGGCTCCCTGATCGCGTTTGCCACGCAGCCAGGTAATGTAGCGCTTGATGGAGAGGGACGAAATTCGCCGTTTACAGCTGCACTGCTTCGTCATCTCGGTACGCCGGACCAGGACATTACCCGTGATCTGGTTCAGGTGCGACGGGATGTTCTGGACAGCACATCCGGCAAGCAGGTGCCGTGGGAAACCTCGTCGCTCACTGGAGATGTCGTGCTGAAAGTCCGGCCGGAAGCGCAGCCTGCGGCTGATCTGGACCCGGAACCTGTGGTCAGCGCAACGCCGGCTGCCGAAGACAAAGCCGTAGAGCTTGCCTTCTGGGACACGATCAAGACCTCTGACGACAAGGACCTGTTCGAAGTCTACCTGCAACAGTATCCGAAAGGCGCATTCGCACCGCTTGCCCGCATAAAGATGACGATCATCGATCGAGAATCGGCGAAAGTGGCGGCGGGGGAGCTTGCAGAGAAGAAGGCTGTCGAAGCCGCGCGCGTAGAGGTCGAGGCCGAACGTCGAGCGCGCGACATGGCCGCTCTGCAGCAAACAGAGGCGGTACGACAACTGGCGCAGCCTGCTCCCGACAAGATTGACGGTGGCGTCGTGCCGCAGTCTGGGGAACTGGCGGCACTCACGCCGCCATCCACGCAGGATATACTCGGCGGCGAAGCTGCTGTGCCGGACCGTGAACTCGTCCGCTCGGTGCAGCGCGAACTCAATCGTGTCGGCTGCGGCGCCGGCTCTGCGGATGGTTTGTGGGGAAACGACAGCCGCAGAGCGCTGGAGCAGTTCGTCCGCCACGGAAGCGCGCAGTTTGCAGCGCTTGAACCGTCCGCGCAGGTACTTGGACGCCTCCAAAGCGAAAAGCGAAGGGTCTGTCCGCTTGTCTGCGACCGTAATCAGAAAGAAACCAACGGTCGCTGCGTCAAGATTGTTAAACTCAAGCCAGTCGAAAAAAAACGTTCGGTGGTTGGCGTTCCGCCGGCGATCGTTTTGCCTGAAAACAAGAAAACAGCTGCTGGCAGTTGTCCGGTCGATCCTTTCAAGGCGGCGCTTCAAACAGGGAAGGGTCGTGTCGGTTGGAAAACGAATTTTGTGGTCGATACCCATTCTTGCGGACGTAAATTCGCTTGTCACATGCTTAGCCGCAAATGGTATTGCCAGTGGATGTAAAATCTCCCGGGCACGTCGTTGCTTCCAGACTTTGCCAACCGCATTCGCGGTTTTCCAGCCTGTAATCCCCGAATGCGGTAGGCCCTCGTTTGCCTTTTCATGCTACAAAAACCGCGGTTGTTCATGCGGGCGGGCTTGGAATGCGCGTTTTGCGCAAAAATGCCGCACGGAGTGCCGTGGACAGATGTTGCGGCGACCTTCAAACTGTGGTTTGAAGCGCGACAGTATTGCAGGGATTCTGCGTTTTGGTTTGATCCCGATCAAGCGCATGTGGGAGACACGATTGTGAAAAACAAGGCTTATGCAGTTTTGGCGACGATGGCCTGTCTGCTCTTTGCTTCGAATGCCTGGGCGGACAAGCCTGTGCCGTGGCAGACGAATTTCCAGACCGCCGCCACCGGCATCATGGAAGAGATCACCTGGTTCGAGCACTATACCCTCTGGTTCATCATCCCGATCACGCTGTTCGTGCTTCTCCTGCTCGTGCTGGTCGTCATCAAGTTCCGCGAAAGTGCGAACCCGGTTCCTTCCAAGACCAGCCACCACACCGGCATCGAGATCGCCTGGACGCTGGGCCCGGTCATCATCCTGCTTTTCCTCGCCATTCCATCCTTCCAGCTTCTGACCGCGCAGCTGACGCCGCCGCAGAATCCGGACTTGACGCTGAAGGCGACGGGCAACCAGTGGTACTGGTCCTATGAATACGAAGTCGGCGAGACGCCGCTGTCGTTCGACAGCCTTCTCCTGAAGGACGAGGATCGTGCCGCCATCGGCAAGGCGGATGTCGCCGCCTATCCGCGCCTGCTCGCCGTCGACAACGAAGTCGTCGTGCCCGTCGGCAAGACGGTGCGCGTTCTCGTGACCGCTGCCGACGTCATTCACGCCTTCGCCATGCCGGCCTTCGGCGTGAAGATCGACGCCGTTCCCGGTCGCCTGAACGAAACCTGGTTCAAGGCCGACCGCGAAGGTCTGTACTACGGCCAGTGTTCCGAGCTCTGCGGCAAGGACCATGCCTATATGCCGATCGCCATCCGCGTGGTCAGCGAAGACAAGTATGCGACTTGGCTTGCTGCCGCCGCCACCAATATCGGCGATGCGAACAAGGCGCTCATGGCTTCCATCGACGGCGCGGCCAAGACCGTAGACGTCGCTGAAAACGCCGCACAGTAATTCGCCCTACAGAATTGGAAGGGGAGCTATATCATGGCCGGAACACCCGCTCATACCGATCACCTTCATGATCATGCGCATGACCACGCGCACGACCATGACCACGCCCACAAGCCGCTGTCCTTTTTTCAGCGCTGGTTCCTGTCGACGAACCACAAGGACATCGGCACGCTCTACCTGATCTTTGCGATCATGGCCGGTATCATCGGCGGCACATTGTCGGTGATCATGCGCATGGAGTTGCAGGAGCCGGGCATCCAGATCTTCCACGGTCTGGCGTCCATGGTCTACGGCTTCGAGGGCGACGCTGCCATCGACGGCGGCAAGCACATGTACAACGTGTTCACCACCGCGCACGCGCTGATCATGATCTTCTTCATGGTCATGCCGGCGCTGATCGGCGGCTTTGCCAACTGGATGGTGCCGATCATGATCGGCGCGCCGGACATGGCGTTTCCGCGAATGAACAACATCTCCTTCTGGCTGATCATTCCGGCCTTCCTGCTCGTGCTTCTGTCGATGTTCGTCGAAGGCCCGGCCGGCGGCTACGGGGCAGGGGGCGGCTGGACGATCTATCCACCGTTCTCGACGTCCGGACAGCCCGGACCGGCCATGGATCTCGTGATCCTCGGCTTGCACATTGCCGGCGCATCCTCGATCCTCGGTGCGATCAATTTCATCACCACCATTCTCAACATGCGCGCACCCGGCATGACGCTGCACAAGATGCCGCTGTTTGCCTGGTCGGTGCTGATCACCGCCTTCCTGTTGCTCCTGTCGCTCCCGGTTCTGGCCGGCGGCATCACCATGCTGCTCACCGACCGCAACTTCGGCACGGCCTTCTTCGCGCCTGATGGCGGCGGCGACCCGATCCTGTTCCAGCACCTGTTCTGGTTCTTCGGTCACCCGGAAGTCTACATCCTGATCCTGCCCGGCTTCGGTATCGTCAGCCACATTGTGTCGACTTTCTCGCGCAAGCCGATCTTCGGTTATCTCGGCATGGCCTACGCCATGGTCGCGATCGGCGCCGTCGGCTTCATCGTCTGGGCGCACCACATGTACACCGTCGGCATGTCGCTCGACACGCAGCGCTACTTCGTCTTTGCGACGATGGTCATCGCGGTGCCGACCGGTGTGAAGATCTTCTCCTGGATCGCGACGATGTGGGGCGGTTCGATCCGCTTTGCGACGCCGATGGTCTGGGCGATCGGCTTCATCTTCCTGTTCACCGTCGGTGGCGTCACCGGCGTCCAGCTCGCCAATGCCGGCCTCGACCGCTCGATGCACGACACCTACTACGTGGTTGCCCACTTCCACTACGTCCTGTCGCTCGGCGCCGTGTTCGCGATCTTTGCGGCCTGGTACTACTGGTTCCCGAAGATGACCGGCTACATGTATTCGGAATTCATCGGCAAGCTGCACTTCTGGGTCATGTTCGTTGGCGTGAACCTGGTGTTCTTCCCGCAGCATTTCCTTGGCCTCGCCGGCATGCCCCGCCGCTACATCGACTATCCGGACGCCTATGCCGGCTGGAATGCGGTGTCTTCCTACGGCTCCTATCTCTCGGCCGTGGCCGTGCTGATCTTCCTCTACAGCGTCTTCGAAGCCTTCGCCAAGAAGCGCGTCGCCGGCGACAATCCTTGGGGTGAAGGGGCAAACACGCTGGAATGGACGCTGTCCTCGCCGCCGCCGTTCCACCAGTGGGAACAGTTGCCGCGCATCAAGTGAGCCTTTGGCCGCCGGAAACGGCGGCCTCGGTCCCAGCATGAATGCCGGCGGAGCTGAAAGGTTGTTGGGCAAGCCCGATACCTCATCCTCCGTCATCCTCGGGCTTGACCCGAGGATCCACACCCCACGACAGATCGGAGGGTGTGGCATGGATCCTCGGGTCAAGCCCGAGGATGACGAATGAGAGGGAGGCCGTAGGCTTACCCTTTTCCGAATATAGAGTGGATACGGATGACGATCATCGACAATCACGAAGCAATCGCAGCCGATGGCGTGCCGCGCCTTTCGGAAGCCTCTGCGCGGGATTTCTTTGAGCTGCTGAAGCCGCGCGTCATGTCGCTCGTGGTCTTCACGGCACTCGCCGGCATGGTGATGGCGCCCGGCCATATCCATCCCTTCATCGGCTTCATCGCCATCCTCTGTATTGCCGTCGGCGCGGGAGCGTCCGGCGCGCTGAACATGTGGTACGATGCGGATATCGATGCTGTGATGACGCGCACGGCTTCGCGGCCGATTCCTTCCGGCAAGATCAGGCCGGAAGAGGCGCTTGCCTTCGGCCTGACGCTGTCGGCCTTCTCCGTCTGCATCCTCGGCATCGTCGTCAACTGGCTGTCGGCCGGTCTGCTGGCGTTCACGATCTTTTTCTATGCCGTGGTTTATACGATGTGGCTGAAGCGTTCGACGCCGCAGAACATTGTCATCGGTGGCGCCGCCGGCGCCTTTCCGCCAATGATCGGCTGGGCCTGTGTGACGAATGGCGTCGCCATTGAAAGCATCGTGCTCTTCCTCATCACCTTCCTGTGGACGCCGGCGCATTTCTGGGCGCTGGCTCTGTTCAAGATGCGCGATTATGGCGCGGTCGGCGTGCCGATGCTGCCGAATGTCAGCGGCGAAGCGACGACCAAGAACCAGATCGTCATCTATGCCGTGCTGACGGCGATCATCGGTGTCGTGCCAACGACGCTCGGCTTCTCGAGCGCGGTCTATGGCGCTTTTGCCGCAGCGCTCGGCCTCGGCTTCATCTGGTATTCGATCGGCGTCTGGCGCATGCCGGATGGCGACGAGAAGATGGTGCCGGCCAAGAAGCTGTTTGCCTTTTCCATTCTCTACCTCTTTGCGATCTTCTCGGCCCTGATGATCGATCACCTGATTGCCACGCTGTGGCTCACCACCGGAGGCGCTGCCTGATGGACATGATCACACTCAACGAAGCGCAGAAGAAGTCGCGTCGCGGCCGCAACATCGCGCTCGGGCTCGTGCTGTTCGGGCTGGTCGCGGCTTTCTACGTCGTCACGCTGGTCAAGTTCAGCAATGGCATGGTCAACTGAAAACGGAGGCTGAGCACGTGGCAAACCCGACGCATCAAGGCAAGGAGAGGTCGAACGGCGCCGTTGTCGCCGCCTGTCTGACCTTTGTCGTCGCCATGACCGGCATGGCCTATGCCGCCGTGCCGCTCTACGACATGTTTTGCAAGGTGACCGGCTATAACGGCACCACCAAACGCGTCGATCAGGCGTCCGACGTCATTCTCGACAAGACCATCAAGGTCACCTTCGACGCCAACACCGGATCCGACCTGCCCTGGGAATTCAAGCCGGTGCAGCGCGAGATCGAGATCAAGATCGGCGAGACGGTGCAGGTGGATTTCACGGCAAAGAACCTGTCGAGCAAACCGACGACGGGGCAGGCGGTGTTCAACGTCACGCCGATGGCGGCGGCGGCCTATTTCAACAAGGTCGAGTGCTTCTGCTTTACGGAAACGACCTTGAAGCCGGGAGAGCAGCTGGAGATGCCGGTGGTGTTCTTTGTCGATCCCGAGATCGTCAACTCGGTCGAGACCAAAAACATCCGCACGCTGACGCTGTCCTACACTTTCTACGCCCGCGAACCTTCCAAGCCTTTGGCATCGCTGAAGTCCGGGGTGGATGACAAAGACAAGAGACTTTGATTAATCACTGTTTTCGGCTATGCCGGAAGCGACGACAAGAGCAGACATATCCGGGGATTGACCAAGATGGCCGATGCGCACCAGAAAAACCATGACTACCACATCATCGATCCCAGCCCTTGGCCTTTGCTCGCCTCGATCGGCGCGTTCGTCATGGCGCTCGGCGGCGTCGGCTACATGCGTTACCTGTCCGGCGGGTCGCTGCACCTGTTCGGCCTCGACCTCGCGCATCCGTGGTTCTTCTTCATCGGTCTCGCGCTGGTGCTCTACACGATGTACGGCTGGTGGGCCGACACGATCAAAGAAGCGCATGAGGGTCATCACACCCGCGTCGTAGCCCTGCACCTGCGCTACGGCATGATCATGTTCATCGCTTCGGAAGTGATGTTCTTCGTTGCCTGGTTCTGGGCTTTCTTCGATGCCAGCCTGTTTGCTGCAGAGCCGATCCAGGCCGCGCGTGCAACCTTCACCGGTGGCGTCTGGCCGCCCAAGGGCATCGAGGTTCTCGATCCCTGGCACCTGCCGCTCTACAACACGGTCATCCTGCTGCTCTCGGGGACCTGCGTCACCTGGGCGCATCACGCTTTGCTGCATGGTGACCGCAAGGGCCTGATCAACGGCCTGACGCTGACTGTTCTGCTCGGCGTGCTGTTCTCTGGCGTTCAGGCCTACGAATATGCCCACGCCCCGTTTGCCTTCAAGGACTCGATCTACGGCGCGACCTTCTTCATGGCGACTGGTTTCCATGGCTTCCACGTGCTGGTCGGTACGATCTTCCTGGCGATCTGCCTGATCCGCGCGCTGAAGGGTGACTTCACCCCGAAGCAGCATTTCGGCTTCGAGGCCGCTGCCTGGTACTGGCACTTCGTCGACGTCGTCTGGCTCTT
>Ga0307513_10013401_pt1 | contig 10058 bp, 15 predicted proteins | sample 15_EM_MG_FD_202174 | JGI IMG/M metagenome (GOLD analysis project Ga0307513, IMG submission 202174) | Populus trichocarpa ectomycorrhiza microbial communities from riparian zone in the Pacific Northwest, United States - 15_EM | ecosystem: Host-associated > Plants > Roots > Unclassified | place...
TACATATATACCAAAAAATGCCGAGTTGCAATTAAATGGTTGCCAAGACAAGCCCTTGTGTATTTTTAGTTCACATTCCCATTGTCCCGACGTCGGACGAGCTTGCAACAAGCTATGTTACATAATATTTCGATCTGCTAAATATGAAACGAGTCAAATCATCTCCAACGCTGTACAACGCTTGTCGATGGGGTGTCGCCTGAAGTCAAAGTCCAGGAGACATACTGACTCGTACCTCCCTGAAAATTTGTTGATCGTCATCAATTGAATATTGAAATTCACAAACATGACACTGATGGTCGCACGAAAATTGCAGGGACGACTTGCCTTGGCCATTCAAATGGCGTATACATAGACAAGCAGACTCATACCCCCCTCACTCATTCCTCCCCGCCTCGACTACAAGGTGACATGTCAAGTCCTCCAAAGCCGCACGGTGATCAGCCTGGCGCTAAACCGCCAATGGGTGCGTCATTTTAGAGCCGCTGTGGTCCCCTGACAATAACTCAAACATTAAAACGCGACTAGCTATCAATTCTGAGATGCAGGACTTGGCTAAAAAAGCAGGGACAGAATATGTGAAGGGATTGGCGAAAGAGGGCGGCAAGGAGACAGCAGCCTACGAGGCAGACAATGGCCAACAGCAGATGCAGGATGCCCAGCAGCAGTTGGATGACGCAAAGGCTCAGGCTCAGGTGAGTCACCAAGAACCCGTTTCTTCTTGCTTATATCGACGTGGTTTTTTTCTTCAACGACAGGGCATGTGGGCAAAGTATTGTGGTTGCCTTTCTGGAGCCTAGGTGAATTTCTGTAGTAAAGAATGGCCATCAACAGAACCTGAAATAGACTGGGTGGTTGGCTGTTGAATATGACTCAGGATTGGTAGCAAGGACAAGTGCGACGTGCGTGCGAGATGTGGATGACAGATCTTATCTTATCTAACATGGATTTAGTCACCTTCACACACACCTGCATGTGTCAAAAGTAATTAGTAAATTGTCGTCAGTGGCGCGGCCCGCAGATTACACCTTGTTTACCTGAGAACGAAGTCAGCCTGAAATTACTTATTATCAATTACACCTCCAATTACACCTACCAATCGCTGAGTACTTTGAGTGTTCACATTTTGAATTACTCACCTCTCGCCGGGTTCGTTCACCCACCCTCTTCAAGTCTACCGTGCTACTATTCCAGGGTAGTTCGTCTCCGCACCCTTGACGATAACCAACCGATGAGTCGCAAATACATTGCCAACAACGGTAATTCTTCCTCTTCTCTCCAAAAAAATTCCGACCACACAAGAACGAAATTAATATCCCTTCGTTATGATCACAAGGTTTCTTGATTTTTTGGGAACTGGCACCCCGAACATGCGGTTGCGGCAAGTGCAACGTCATTGGCCAACAGCCTTCGACGAGACACGAGGTCCGAGGACAAGATTACCTTCTGCTTTAAGAAATGCAGGGGGTGTAAACTACCCACCATCTTCTTGCATTGGTCATGGTACCTTTCTCCGCCGAGTGCACGGTTGGGCGCTGTGAAAAAGCAGCTTGTTGCGTTGCCTTGCGATTGTGTTTCTCGGCATTTTCCTAGTCAGATTCTCACATATCCATTTGTGCACTCACCCTCAGACTGGATAAAATACTCAGATATCTAACCCCATCAAGGAAACTTGAGGATACAAGTTTATCGTTGACTCATCTTTCATGTGGCTGCTGCGCAATTGGCTCGTGGAATCCACGGGTGTGCACGCCATTTTATGTCGTACTTGTTGGCCTACTGCATTGTTGCGGTGAGGCGTTGCCCTCCCCTGGAAACTTGAAACATCTTGATACCTCCTTTTCAGGGCCTTTAAAAATCGCTACTTGACTCGGAAAACGACCTCCAATATCCGAGTCCACGATCTATTTATGCGTTGATTGGATCCCAGATTAACTAACTGGAATCCTTGTGAATGCTACTCCACCAACTGAGTGACATTTTCCTCCTTCCCGCTTTCCGTCCTAGTAATCTCCGAAGCTTCCTTGTCACACTCGTGCTATTATGATACCTGAATCGCTTTTTAACTCAGGAAAACGGTGACTCTTATCTCCCAAATCCTGCAATCTGGACAATGGTGACTACACGATTAGAAATGGACACTTATTTGTCCTCCGACTCTCGGAAGAAACTACTCTGAGACACAAATGGCAGTCACATGTCGATAAAGGCCTCAATCCCTGTGGCACCAACGCTCTGAGGGAGGCATGCATACAAGCTAAGCTTTCGGTACCGGCGGGGCGAGTCAGTGCTGCACATCATGCAGAGCCAACTTGCCAAAACTGGTCCGATTCCAAAAACCCCTCTGCCCCATCACGAAGCTTAACTTCCTTTTAGAGATGGCACTTGAAGAGAGGATTTCAATAAAAGCGTTATCAAGAAACTCCAACTCTCCAAAAGGATGTGAAAGGACGCAAAGTGACTTCGTAGATGCTTATGCTTTGTAAGTTCTGATTGGTTGGACTTTGTTCTGTCAAACCGCAGATAAGGACGCTCCCATGAAAATGGCATGCGACTCACAAGTCCAGTATTCGAGTCATAAACGAGAAATCCTCTCAGGCGATCGCACACGCGCTCCATCCGTAAACGTAATCTCATAAGTCCCTGTCACAATATTTTATGTTTGATACCTATCTCCAAACGCTGAAATGAGATCTTCCGCAATGTGTTTCCCTCTATATGTAAATGCAACGACTCAGAAGCGCAGTTCTTGTTTTCTCGACTTGCAAGGGCTACCCTAGACAATGACTGTGAATAAGCGCTCGGCGTCGCACTGTTGTTACACCCCAAATATATAGGTTCCATTGCAATGAATTTATGACGAACCATCTAAATTTTATAGCTCTAACGACACATCCAAATTCCGAAAGACTATGTATTAATATGTGTTTCATCTAATCCCAAGCTTTGGCCCCCTATTATGCACCCATTTCCGACCTCCTGTTTACTGACTTTCCAGGGAAGTTGCACTAATTCGGTAAATATAATTACCCTCTATATGGGTACATTTGACAGGGCATAAAGTACAGAGACATCGGTCCGTGATACCCTGCGTTGACTTGCCGTCCATATTCCTCATCTATCGGACGCACTTACTCATGTTCTGCAAAGGGCTCGAGGTGTTGAACGTAAAGGGAAACATGCCACTGTTATTATGTATCGATAAATGATTAAAAGTTCTCTGGTATAGACAAATTAAAGTGGTGTATAGTATCGTTGTTGGAAAGCGGAGGATATTCAACCTCGTGTTTGAATGGTGGGGAATCAAGAGAGTACATGACTATATGTGGATCCGGGAGTTGGGTGATAAGTATACAAGTGTGTACATCGACCTAAAAAAATGTCCTTGGATCGAAAGAAATGAGTAGAGAGTAAGATAAAAGTAATTTGACCCATAGTCCCTGGATGAGATGATACCTCTAGAAGAATACATAAACGAGGGGAATTATGATGCAGTGGGGAGGCATGAAAATGGGCTAGTGCGCTTTACGAGCTACTTCAGGTTTGATGTTTGCGAATTCGTTCCGATTGGGGACTCCCCTTTCGCTTTTTACTGCATAGCAGTTCCTACAGTCGCCATCGACATAGGCGGAGTTATATTGCCAGGAGTTCGAGAAGAAATAGAGGTCCCAGCAGCGCCAGGTGACCTGGGCCACGTCACCGTTAACATGCCATTCAAAAGATTGGCAGTGATGTCTTCTTGCTGCAAGGACATGGTCAGTGAGTCATTCATGGCATAGATAGGATACGAGTCAAAAAAAATCATGATTAATCACCTTGATACCGGCTGGGAGCGGAACAGAGCGTCGAAAATCGCCAAAGTAGAGCTCTTTGACGGGGAATTTGGGTGTCTGATGTTCTGTGCGGACAATCTCGGGGGCGCTCTCCGATGAAGCCTCAATTGGACTATGAGAGGAACCTCCTTGGATGGGCGTGAGATTATAAGGCGGTTGTCGTTCTCCACGCAGAACGAGGGTCCCCTCTTGTATCTGCAAGCTAAGTCCACTCAACGGGACCCCTGGAATTTCAAAAACGGCGGAGAGGTTGGAGGATGATGGGTCGTCTACGAAATCCATGCTAAAAATAACTCAGCAATCAATAATCGGTGTTAGAAGTGAAGGGGAACATACCGTGGTGTGTACCACGATGGTGCTTCATGGTGACGCTGGGGAACATATTTGAATATACCCGCTTTAACGGCTTCCCTACATTTCGCATTTGCGAGCCGGTTGACCTCAGCGCGGAATAGAGGATGGCGGAGTAGTTGGAAAGTATGAGAGTCGCCAACGGCATTCATTGGTGTTGTGGTCATTTTGCGCATTAGGAGAGAAGAGTGTGAATACGAGTGCTTGGAGCGAGTGGTGTACAGAGTACTTTCAGGCGAGCGCTTTATATAGGCCGCCGCATATGCCGGTATTTGCCGAATGATCTAGAGTCATCTCGAATTGGACCGGTGAGTCATCGGGAACGTAAGCAAATCTCGCCCAGGCGTCAAAATTCGACCACACTTTTAGGTCAAGTTCCGTGTGCGTTTTACGTCCGGACGAATTTTGTGGGCTGTGCACATTGCGCACGTCATCATCGGCCGAGGTACCTCAGCGGATGACGGGAGAAATAATTCGTCATGTTTTAGCCAGGCAGGAGCTCCGCTTCGACGGCGTCGGCTGAAAATGCGGTGAAAGCGCAGCGGAGGGAGCAAAGACCTCGGAAGATCATGACCGATCATGAAGAACTTTTGTTTGGCTGTGGTTTGCATCCTTGGTATTGCGCAGCCCGTCAAATTGAAACAAATAAAGGTTTTCGGTGCAGTGCAGTGCACTTTCCAGTTCAGGATCACATCGCACATTTCTTGTACCGTTCACAAGCTTCGTCCCTTTCTCTTATAATAACCTCTTTTGCAATGTCAAAAGTGGTATTCGGTGCGCAAATATCTTGTTAATGTGTGTCGGATCGATTATTAATCCTCTCTGCCACGCAGTCGGAAATGTGCCCTACACCATGGGTGAAGAGCAACTTATAAACACTTTCAAATCTGTTGGCCAAGTTGTGGGCTTTAGGTATCGTCATTTGCATCTAAATTCTTGCTCTTAGGGCCCTTTCGGCTGAACTGGCCGCGCCGACTTCCCTACAGGCTCGTTTTTGACCGGGACACAGGGAAACCCAAGGGTTACGGTTTCTGTGAATTTGCGGGTATATCTGTGTTCTATCTATACGAAAAAATATCTAATCGTCCTCAAAACTCACTCTTCCAAATCTTGTCTTCGTGTTTTTCTGTGGCGTTCTTCAAATACCTGAAAACTCGAAAAAAAATCCAACTATTGACAACATTGCATCAAATTGCGGTTTTGCGCGCCAATCTCATATCTTTCAACCCTGAAAACGTCAAATACTACGATTGCAATCTTATCAACTCTGAATACCTCAAATACAACGCTCGCATGAATCTCGATCGTAATTGCAACGCAACCCCGACATCAAAACGTCCATCACACCATTGTTCTCGCTATCAAACCATTGTTGTACTCTCTGGTTCAATTGGAACCACATTTCATTCTTGCAATGCGACCTTCTCTTGCTACACGTGAACTATGCACTCCCACACAAAAGACCACGAAACGGCACTTTCAGCCGTTAGAAACCTCAACAATTATGAATTAGGTGGCCGGCCTCTTCGAATCGATCTTGCAGACTCGGATCCTTTTCTCGAAGGCAAGACAACCGTGAGAGGAGAGCTTTTAGATGGTGGATATCCTGGGCCTTCAGAGCCTCGTTCTCAATGGCGTACAAGTGGCGGAAGTCGCGTGAACGAAGCAGAGAGTTTTCTCGCCAACGTACCTCCTGGCATTCAAATCCCGAAAGGGTCATCATCGCTGGACAGCATTAGCCATACTCTCGCGGGAATGCCTCCAAACCAGCTCATGGAAGTGTTAGCGCAGATGAAGGTGCCATTATATCTGTCTGCTTTGAACCCCACTTAATTCTGTATCCAGGCATTCGTCATCACCCACCCTGAACAGGCGAAAACGTTGTTGATTAAGCACCCCCAGCTATCATACGCGCTTTTCCAGGCACTTGTGTTGAATAAAATCGTTGACTCTGTCATCTTAGAACGCATGCTAGCCTCATCGCGGGGGCCGAACGTAGCTCCACCTGCTCCTGCTCCAACAGCACCTCGTGCACCACCGCCAACCCAACATCATTATCCCTCGCAGATGCCGCCTTTCCCCCCGCCCATGCCTGTTCCGACACCTCCCATGTATGGCCACCACCTTCCTGCACCTCAGCCCACAAACTATTATCGTCCTCCACCTCCTGCTCCCCTAGCTCCAGCGGCACCAGCGCCCGCAAAACCAGCTGCTGGCGCAGAGATCAGCGAACACCAGAGGGTATGCCGCCAACCAATGCCGCTCGCTACGTTAGATGCTAATATCTTTTTCTAGGCCATGGTGATGCAAGTTCTCACCATGACTCAAGCACAAATCGATGGCCTTGCAGAGACGGAAAGAAACGCAATTATGGAGCTGGTACGTCTGTTGAGAAATGCTTTTGAAATTATTTGATGAATGGTTTGCGCAGAGAAAGCAGTTCATGGGAACGCTTGGCGGTACATAGGGTCGTATACTACGTTGCATCATTGTTTTCTTCCCCGCGCGCATTATCATAGCTTAAGCGTTCATGTGTATACATATTTCTATTCTACAATCAAGTTGTTATCTTATCAGGTCGAAGAAATAATTTTGCCGAGGGCATACTGTTCTTCTTGCTAACGTGACCCGATCGATTCGATTTTGGATGCTTGCTCTGACTCGAATTCAACCAGCTCTTCAGAGAATCCACCGACTACTCCCAACTTGTCACGTCGCCCTCAGTTCTTATCGCTGTTCATTGCCACGTCCTGCGCGTATCAGAGCACTAGCCATGGCTCACCCGATCGCATCCTCCTCGCATCCTGTCCAGATCCCAGCGTTAGACAGTCCACATGCATCTGACCCAGCCAAGAAACCAAAAGATTCGAAAAAGTCAAAGGTCGTCGCTGCTGCCACTGGACACCCATTGGAAGTGAGCTCAACATCGCCAGCGTTCGTCCTCTCATACTAATTTGATCAGCTTCAACCCGCTCCAGAGTTCTTCGACCACCGTTTGAAGATCTTCAATGAGCTCAAAACTGAATATGATACCTTTGTCGCAGGCACCCAATTTAAATCCATGGCATTGTACCATAGCTAAACTGGTTTTTCATTAGCCCAACCAAGGGAGGAAATCACCGTCACCATGCCCGATGGTTCCGAGCGAAAAGCAAAGAGCTGGGAAACGAGCCCAATGGACGTCGCGAAGGAGGTGTCGAAGAGTCTCTCGGAACGCATCGTAATTGCCAAGGTACGCCATACCACATTCTATCGCGTCCAGGACTTCTTTTTTTAATGTCGATTGCAGGTCGATGGCGTTCTGTGGGATTTGGAACGACCGCTCGAAAAATCATGTAAACTCGAGCTTCTGGACTTTGAACATCCCGAAGGCAAGAAGGTGTTCTGGCATTCATCTGCCCATGTTCTTGGAGAGGCAGCGGAACGGCATTATGGTTGCCATCTCTGCCTCGGACCTCCTACTGACGATGGCTTCTTCTATGAAATGGCCATCGAAGAGCGGTATGTTTTGATTTTTCGCGGACTGTTTCTCGTATTTATAATTTACCTTGCAATTCAGACCAGTCACGAACGCCGACTATCCAGCTCTCGAAAAGGTGTCCGAGAGTGCGATCAAGGAAAAGCAAAAGTTTGAGAGACTTGTGGTATCTAAGGAAAAGCTGCTTGAGATGTTTAATGTAAGTCCTTCGTTTTTCATACTTTTCATTCTCATCGACTGCTGTAGTACAATAAATACAAGAAATACCTCATCGAAACCAAAGTTCCCGATGGCACCTCCACCACTGTATACCGCTGTGGTCCTATGGTCGATCTCTGCATTGGCCCACATATTCCCCATACTGGAAAAATTAAAGCCTTCATGGTCACTAAGGTATTTATTTTCCTTCTTCTTCCTCTTTCCATGATTTAGATCCATACTCAACCCGTCTTCAGAACTCGGCTTCATATTTCCTCGGTGACTCCAACAACGACTCCCTGCAACGCATCTACGGAATTTCATTCCCAGATAAGAAGCAACTGGCCGACTACAAGATCTTCCTTGCTGAGGCTGCCAAACGCGACCATCGCAAAATCGGAAAGGACCAGGAGCTGTTCTTCTTCAACGACCTTAGTCCTGGAAGTTGCTTTTTCTTGCCTCATGGAACGAGGATATACAACTCGCTTGTTGAATTGATGAGGGTCAGTCACTTTCTATCTTCGCCCCCTCACATTTTGACTAATATTTTCCATTCAGTCTGAATATTTCAAACGCGGATACCAAGAAGGTAACACTCAACTCATCGAATATCCAAGGATACCATTTATTGACCAATTTATTTCTACCTCTAGTTATCTCGCCAAACATGTACAACAGCAAGCTCTGGGAGACCTCTGGGCATTGGCAAAATTATAAAGACGACATGTTCGTCCTCGACGTCGAGAAGGAGAAATGGGCACTGAAGCCCATGAACTGCCCAGGCCATTGCCTGATTTTCGACTCCCGGGATCGCAGCTACAAGGAGCTGCCCATCCGTATGGCAGAATTCGGAATTATCCATAGAAACGAGGCGAGCGGTGCATTGACCGGGTTAACCCGCGTAAGGAGGTTCGTGCAAGATGATACCCATGTTTTCTGTATGCCGTCGCAGGTCGGTTTGTTTTTTTCTTCTTTTTTTAGTTCTTCTATTCGGAGAATTGATCATGGGGTCGATTTAGCTCGAGGACGAGATCAGCGCACTTTTCGATTTTATGCAACACATTTATGGACTTTTCGGGTTCGAGTTCCATCTAGAACTGTCCACGCGACCGGAAAATTATTTAGGAGAGATCGAGACCTGGAACGTCGCTGAAAATGTTAGTTCCGCAATTCCTCTCATTCTATCACATTCCAATGAAACTAAATCTTAATTTCCCATTCGTTCCTCTAGCAACTGACCCAAGCTCTCAACAAGCATTACCCTGGGAAATGGGAGCTCAACCCAGGCGATGGCGCCTTCTACGGCCCCAAGATTGACATCACCATCCGCGACGCCCTCCGCCGCTCATTCCAATGCGCGACCATCCAGCTCGACTTCCAGCTACCCGAGCGTTTCAACCTGAGGTACCGATCCTCCGACGAGTCGGTTATGCCCAGGCCAGTTATTATCCATCGTGCCATTCTTGGCAGTCTCGAACGTTTCATTGCTATCATTACGGAGCACTTTGCTGGCAAATGGTAATTCTAGAGGCTTTTCCTGTGCTGAATCACAGGCTAATCAGTGTGGTGTGTCTAGGCCGTTCTGGATATCTCCTCGTCAGGTCCTCGTCATCCCGGTCGCAGCACCCTATGTCCGTCTTCCGCCTTCTCACGACTTTTGAATCCTGTGCTGATTCTAAGATATAATTTTTTCTTGAATCTCTGTTGAATAGAAAGACTACGCAGCGGAGATCACTGGCCGCCTGAATTCTCTTGGCCTCTTCGCTGATGTGGACAACGGCGAGAATACACTGCCCAAGAAGATCAGGAACGGAGAGATTGCGCAGTACAACTTCATCCTGGGTTAGTTCTTTCAAAGCTTCATCGGTTTGTTTGATTGTTACTCATTCGATTTTACTAGTTGTCGGCCAAGAGGAGCTCGATGCCCGATCTGTGAATGTCCGCAATCGCGACGATGTCGGTACCAAAGCAAAGGGCGAGATGGTCTTGCTGGACAAGATCGTCGAGCAACTTGTCGACCTGAAGAAGTCACGCAGCCTCGAGAACAAACTCTTGTAGATCAACTTAGATAAACATTAAATTGCGTTTCTCCATTTGTTCAATCGTTACCCTGCTTCCAAGTTGAATCCTTGCTGTTAATATTTCCACCGAAAGAAGGTATTTATTTAACCTGTCGATTATTATACGATAATATGTAT
>Ga0307513_10013402_pt1 | contig 10057 bp, 11 predicted proteins | sample 15_EM_MG_FD_202174 | JGI IMG/M metagenome (GOLD analysis project Ga0307513, IMG submission 202174) | Populus trichocarpa ectomycorrhiza microbial communities from riparian zone in the Pacific Northwest, United States - 15_EM | ecosystem: Host-associated > Plants > Roots > Unclassified | place...
GGGTTCTGGGCCGGGTCGGGGTCCGGCTCTGCTGTGGGCGGCTGCTTTGGCACCGCCGCCACCCCGGTCGCGGTGCGGGCGCCGCGGCGTTCCGACGACGCCACTTTGGTTTGGCGGCGGTTGGCGGTCTGCTGGCCCAGCGCCACCGTCGCCGCCGAGCCGGCCAAGCCCGCCAGCACTCCGTAGGGCGCGATCAGGTAGGCCGACTCCAGCGGACCCAGGGCCCCGGTCAGCTGCGGCGCCAGCACGAAGAACGCCGCCGCGACCAGCAGTGGGCCGACCGCGCCCGAGGCTGCCGCGCCAATGCCGAGCTCACCGCGGCGGACGGCCGGCAGGGCACCGATCGCTCCGATGATCAGGGCGGCCAGCAGGGTCAGCAGGGAGCTTGGCCAGTAGATCGTGCCGTATCGGGAACCGGCGCCCGGGTCGGCGAACTGCCAACTGGTCAGGTATGTCGCCGAGGGGCGGTGCATCGTCAGTTGCACCACGATCGCCGCCACCGCCAGCGCCCACAGCCAGGCTGCCGTTGCTGTCAGGTTCGCCGCGACCGGGCGGGAGATCACTGCCCAGTAGGCGATCACCAGGCCGAAGAGCACACCGATCGTTGCGTACCCGGCGGCGATTGTCTCCGGTGAGAACGTGTCCGGGCGTACGGCGGCTCTGGCCGGAAGCGCGATCAGCGCGACCGTTAGCAGGGCGCCGACCGCCGCGGACATCGCGAGCGCGAAGCGCCAAGGCCCGCCGCCGCGGGATCGGAACCGGCTCGCGATCACCGCGCCGAAGACCGTGGAGCTCGCGGCGATCCAGGTCGCCCAGCCGAGGCTGCCGAGCCAGACGCTGTCGTCGGCGGTTTCGGTCATCGGCCAGACGACGACGCCCAGCCCGTATCCGAGCCCCAGTTGCGCAGCACCTGTCGCCGCAGCCACCCCGGCCGCGGCGGCCATTTGCGTCGTCCAGCCCTCGGCCATGCCGGGCACTGTAGCCGTACGTGCCTATGCCTGCGAATTCGTCGCTGCATGCGTCTGAAGAGCAGCGCAGCGAATTTGCCCGGCGGCAGCCCCACCAATATCGCAAGATTGGATACGTTGAGCCGGGCGAATGGAAGACCGAGAGGACCGGGCGATGTCCGACGAGCAGCAGCGGCCCGGCGACGCCGCGCGCGGTGGGTCCGAGCCGGACGAGACGCGCCAATTCGATCCGGCCGTGGGCGACGAAAATCAACCGGATGGCCGTCCCCGATCGGACGACGCCTGGGTCCTCGACGGCACGGAACAAATGCCGCGGGCCGGGGCGGCGAACACGGAAAAACTGCCGCGAACCGGGGCTGCGGACGACGAAACCGTGCTTGCCCCGCGGGCGGATGCCACGTCTGTGCTGCCCGCCGCCGAACGGGATGCCGTGGGTCCCGACGGTGCCACGAGTCCGGCGTGGACCGGACGGGCCGAGGTGCGCCCGCCGCGGCCGGGGCGGGGTGGGGACTTCCCGTCCGGCGACTGGGATGTGGTGCCGCCGCCGCGTGAGCCGCGCGGCAAGTGGTGGACGCCGATCGTCGTCGGCATCGCCGTTCTGGTGCTGTTGGCGCTGCTCGGCTGGGGTATCTGGCTGATCCTGCAGGCCAGCGCCGACGATGACGAGACGCCCGCGCCCGCCGCCAGCGCCTCCGTGGCGGCTCCCGAGACGACCGAGCCGACCAGTCGGCCGCCGACCACCGAGCCGGCGACCACGCCGAGCACGACCGAGCCGACCGGGCCCGCCGAGGTCACCATTCCGGCCCTGAAGGGACTGTCCTCTGCCGAGGCCCGCCAGGCGTTGGACCGGACCGGGCTCGCCTATCGCTTGCGGTTCGTGACCAGCGCCGATGCGCCTGCCGGCACGGTCATCGACAGCGATCCGGCCGAGGGGCAGAAGGTGCCGTCGGACACGACGGTCACCTTGATCATCGCTGCCGCGCCGTCCTCCGCCGCGACCGTGACCACGACGCCGACCAGCACCGCGCCAACCGACACGAATGACCAGCCGGGCGGCAACTGAGTTGTCAGCGGTTGGCGCGCATCACCCGGACGGTGATGCCGCCCGTGGTGTTCATGCCCGGCTGGCGGCTGTTCCGGGCCCGAGGGTCGGGCGCCTTGCCGATCTGCCGCAGGCCTTGGATCTGCACAAAGATGGAGCGGCGCTCCACCGCGTCCCCCGAGGTGTTGAGCTCGTACCCGTCCAGCCAGAGCCAACCGTCGTACGTCGGCCAGTCGTGGACGCGAATCACGCGGAAGAGCATCGGTGCCGCGAATTGGACGCTCGCTGCCTTCGTCACGTGGATGACATCACCGGACCGAGGAAGCACATCGGCTCCTGTTCTGAACTCGTCTCGGGGTGAACGCTGTTTGCTGCACAGTGGACGCAGATGTTCCAGTGTGCCCGGGTCGTTCATTTTTGCAACCATCTGGCAATGCCAATCACCGGACGGCTGTCATGCACGTCGTCTCCGCCGGCCGTACCGAAGCCGTTTGTGGTCCGTGATCCGAAGATCCGGCGGGAGTCCACTTGGGGGGTAACGGTCGGACGGCGCCCCGCGAAACGGCGTCGCTTTTTGCAGCGGTGCGTGTGTCTTGGCCACTTGTTCAAGAGCGTTAAGTGACGCACGCCATACGGAAAGATTGCACCAATCGAGGGATCGATGCAAGTTGCAGGTCATCCGTAAGTGACCATTTGATCACTGTGCACCCTTGAGCGATCAAGAGATCACCAGGGAGACTGGAGTGGACAACGTCCGTTCGGCGGATAACGTGCCGTCCCGCCGGATGAGGCCATGCCGTCCCGGAGGTCAGCGTGAGTCAGCGCCGCAGCCCTACCATTCGCCGTCGCCGCCTCGGGATTGAGCTTCGCAGATTACGCGAAGAGGCTCATGTGACGATCGATGTCGTCGCCGATCGGCTCGGCTGCTCGCCGTCCAAGGTCTCCCGGATCGAGACCGGCTACACGAGCGCGACCCCGCGCGACGTACAGAACATGTTGCGGGTTTATGGCATAAATGGTGTTGAATCAGATGTATTAGTCCAAATTGCCAGGGAAGCGCGCCAAAAAGGCTGGTGGCATGCGTATAGCGCCGTGCTTGTTGGGGCATATGTCGGGTTTGAGGCGGCGGCACGATCCATTCGCGCGTACGAACAGCAAGTAGTCCCGGGGTTACTCCAGAGTGCGGAATATGCCTTCGCGATGATTCGGGCCGCCCGTTCGAGTGACACTCCGTTCGAAATCGACCGCCGAGTGCACGTCCGAATGGCGCGGCAGTCGTTATTGACTCAGGACGATCCGATCGATCTTTGGGTGGTGCTGGATGAAGCTGTGCTGAGTCGTCCGGTCGGCGGTGACGAGGTGATGCGTGATCAATTGGTGCGATTGATCGCGGCCGCTGAGCTGCCAAACGTGACTCTTCAGGTACTGCCGTTCGCGGCAGGGGCGCACGCGGCCATGGATGGAACGTTCGCCATCCTCGACTTCCCGGAGGTCGAGGACCCCGACGTGGTGTACGCCGAGAACGCGACCGGTGGGCTATTCCTGGAGAAAAGTGACGAACTCAAGAAGTACGGCTCCATCTTTGACACGATCCGAGCGACGGCCCTCACCCCCGAGGAGTCCACCGAGATGATCGCAATGCTGGTAGAGGAGCCACCGTGGAAATTGAGACCAAGGGTTTACGGGTCGACTTGAGCCGCGCTGAGTGGTTCAAGAGCGCCCGAAGTGGCCCAAACTGCGACAACTGCGTCGAGGTCGCCTTCGTTGACGAGGCCATCGCGGTCCGCGATTCGAAGAACCCGGCCGGACCCGCGTTGATCTTCACCCCCGAGGAATGGGACGCATTCGTCGGCGGTGCGAAGGACGGCGAGTTCGACCTCTGAGCGCGCGCGAGCGCATCCGGCTTGCTCCCCCGACCGATGTCGGGGGAGCAAGCCGTCGTCATTTCGCGACCCGGGCCGCCGTCGCCCGGCGCTACCAGGCTCGTTGAATGCTCTAAGCGCGGACCGGACCGCGCGTCCGTGGACGGCGCGGACCGGTGAAGCGCGTCGGCGGACGCCGCGGACCGGCCTGCGCATCGGCGGGCAGCTTGGACACCGAGCGAGGCAAGGCGAAACTGATGACGATTTCCGAGAACCTGAGCAACGGCTCGTCGACGGCGCAGGACCGGTTCAGCGGGGGCGTGAGCGCGTACCGGCAGAACCGGCGCGACGCGATAGGCCCCGACAGCGCCGACGGCGAGCTGGTCGGCCGCAACGCCGGCCCGGCCGCCGCGAGCGCCCTGCCGACCCGGTCGCCGGGCATGTCGCACAGCATCGAGCCGACCAGCGCGCTGGACCGCGCGCCCAAGCTCCCGTCGCTTGACCTGCAGGGACTGACCGAGCCGGTGTTCTCGGCCACCTGGAACGACGCGACCCCGGCGGCCCAGTCGATGGCCGACCACCCGCTGCTGCGGGGTCTGCTGCTCGAGTTGCCGGCCCGCGGGACGATGCCGCCGTCGGACTGGCTGGACCGCTGGTTCGAGGCCGCGCGGTCCATCCTCGAATTGCTTTACGTGCAGGAAGCCAAGCGCAAGTAGGGGTCAGCCCAGGCGGGTCGAGCTGAGTTCTCGCGGCGTACGGCGGATCGGCGCGAGAGCCAGCAGGCTGAGCCGGCTGTGCCGGGCCGCGTGCCGGACCCCGATGGCGAGCACCGCGGCGCCGGCCACCGTGATCGCGATCCCGGCCACGTCGGTCCCCGGCACGGCGACAAGGTCGCCCGCGATCGGCAGCCCGATCAGCGCCGCGAGGCCGGTGACCTGCAGCGGGGCCGCGATCAGGGGATGCGCTGCCGCGGCCCGCAGCGCCGGTGGCAGCGGCGCGAGCGGCGCGGTGGCGAAGGCGCCCGCGGCCCGGCGCAGCATGGTCAGCCGGCGCGCCGTCGCGGTCAGCACGATCAGCGCGGGCACGGCCGGGAGCAGGGCGGCGGCGGGGGCCGACGAGTCGCCCGGCAGCACTCCGGTGAGGACGGGCACGGCCACGAACACGGCCGCACCGGCTGCGACCAACGTGGACAGCAGCCGGGCGCGCCGGCGCAGCTCGCTTGCGGTGCCGGCGATCGGCAGGCCGTCTGCCAGCAACCCGGCGGCTAGCCAGACGGCGGCGAGCGCGCCGATCAGGATGAGGTCCCCCATGGTGTTCACAAACACAGCCTTCACCCGTGGCTCAACCGCCAAAACCGGGTTATGCCCGGAAGTCGTACCCGTAGGGGTGTGCGAGTAGCCACTCGTATTGGTGACAATGCGTAGCGTAATCAGCCGTCCGGGCGAAGTGGACATTCACCCTGTCGCGGCGGTGACCTGTGCCCTAGTGTCGGGTCACGGACTCGGCCTGGGGAGGTCGGCCGGGATCTCACCACTGGGATCCCGGCACCGTCCGTGCATCAGACCGCGAAGCTGGCCACCGGGTCGGCGGTCGGGGCGGGTGGGGTCGCTTTCCAGAGGCCCGTCTTCTGCGCCGCGAGCCGGGCCAGGTAGGCCGGGTTGAGCAGCACGTAACGCTTCCAGAGCCGCTTCGGCTCGAGGCCCAGGCGCCACAGCCACTCCAGTGCGTACTTCTGCATCCAGGGCGGCGGGTTCTTCAGCAGGCCGGCGTGATAGTCGAAGGCCGCGCCGACGGCGAGCAAGGGCATATCAAGCAACGGCCGCATCGCGTACGCGAAAACCTCCTGCCGTGGGCAGCCCAGCCCGACCAGCACGATGCGCGCGCCCGACGCCTTGATCCGCTCGCTGATCTCGGCGGCCTCGCCGGGCTGCACGCTGCGGAACTTCGACGTCTCGACCCCGGCGATCTTCAGCGCCGGGAACATCCCCTCGAGCGCCGGCACCAGGGCGTCGAGCGTGGGCTGCGTCGAGCCGTACAGATAAACCGGAAGTCCCGCCGCGGCGGCCTGCTCGAGCACCTTGAGCGTCAGGTTGGGGCCGTAGACCCGGTCGGTCAGGCCCGCGTGGTGCAGCAGGTTGAGCGCCCAGCGCACCGGCTGCCCGTCGGGGGTGACCAGGTCGAAGGAGTTCAGCCGGGCGTTGTGCGGGCGATCCAGCACGCCGGTCATCACGCCGTGCACGGCCAGCGCGGTCACGGCGAAATGCGTGCGCTCCTGCGCGGCGGCGATGATCTGTGCCGTGGCGGCCTCGTAATCGACGACGTCGACCAGGACGCCGAGGACGTTGCGCTTGCCCTGGGAGATCACGACTGGGGCACCCACCGGTCGACGTTGGCCTCGTAGATCTCCTGCAGGATCATCGGCACGTCGTAGACCTGCTTCCACTGCGGGTAGTCGGCCTGGAAGGCGGCGTTGGACCCGATCCACCACTTGTGGTCGCCGATCCGGGCCTGGTCCACGTACTCGTGCTGCATCTCCCGGCCGCTGATCTTCTCGGCCAGGGCGAAGGCCTCGAGATGCGAGCTGTTGGAGAAGCGGCCGCCCCCGAGGTTGTAGACGGCGGCGGAGCGCGGGTTGCGGAACACGGCCTCGAACGCCGACAGCACGTCGTGGCTGTGGATCGAGTCGCGGACCATCTTGCCCTGGTAGCCGAAGATCTTGTACGTCCGGCCTTCCATGTTGCACCGCATCACGTAACCCAGATAGCCGTGCAACTCGGTGGCCGAGTGGGCCGGGCCGGTCAGCGTGCCGCCCCGGAACAGCGCGGTCTTCATGCCGAAGTAGCGACCGAACTCCTGCACCATCACGTCGGCGGCGACCTTGGAGGCGCCGAAGACCGAGTGCAGGCACTGGTCGATCGACATGTCCTCGGTGATGCCGTCCGCGTACGGGTGCGCGGGGTCGATCTCCCAACGGGTCTGCTGCTCGATCAGCGGCAGGGAGTTGGGCCGGTCGCCGTACACCTTGTTGGTGGAGCAGTGGATGAACGGCGCCTCGATGCAGTGCTCGCGCGTGTTCTGCAGCAGATTGAGGGTGCCGCCGGCGTTCACGTCGAAGTCGGTGAAGGGATCCCGCTCGGCCCAGTCGTGCGACGGCTGGGCGGCGGTGTGAATGACAACCGCGATGTCCTTGCCGTACTTACGAAAGATCTTCGCCAACGCGTCCCGGTCACGGATGTCGACCCCATGGTGCGAGTACGCCGCGCCCAGGTCGTCGGAGAGCTTGCGGACGTTCCACGCGGTGGAAGCCTCGGCCCCGAAGAACTCCTGGCGCATGTCGTTGTCGATGCCGACCACGTCGAGACCCAGCCCGGCGAAGTGCCGAACCGCCTCGGACCCGATCAAACCACCGGAACCGGTTACCAGGGCGACAGCCACGTACAACACTCCAGCGACTCGGCAACAAAATCAGCCGCGAGCATAACGCCCCACCCCTCACGCTCCGCAGTTCACCCAACCCCCTGGCACGAATCCGGTACACCCCCACCCGCACGCGATCAACACATGGCGTGATGTCCGAACCAACCACCCCACAAAGCAGGCAGTCATGCCCAACCACGTAACGGAGCGCCCAGACCCCAACAAACGCGAAAAGCCACGGAGTCCGGCCCCAAGATCAAGTAACGATTTACCGCCATTCCCAGCAACCCGCCCAGGCGCCACACGCCCAAAACGCCCCCGACTCGCCAACCAAGCCGCGCCGATCTCGGACGATCCAGCCCCAAGCAAGGGAATGGCGCACTCCCAAGGCCCCGCCGAAACTCGACATTGTCGTGTTTGCAGCTTTTCCGATCTTTTGGGGTGTCGGGTGGTGGGTCGTTTGTCCGGTTGTCGTGTGGCCGACCGGGAATTTGCCGGGAAGGTCCTGGCGCTCTCGTCCTGATAAATATGGATGAATGTATCGAGCGGAGCCGTGAAATCGCCGGTGGCCTCGGGCGGGAGGCTCGCCGCCCGCAGTGCCGCTGCTGCGACGTTTCGTGCGGTGTCCGGTGACCAGGCCTGAGTCGTTAGGGCAGCGGGCTAGCGCGCGCTGGTTGGGCGCTGCGACTGCTGTGTGCCGGTGTGTCTGGCACTTAGGCCCGAGGGCCCGCCGCGCGCAGCGCTGGCGCCGTGACCGTCGCGTGCTGGTCCGCGGCCAAGCCTGGGTCGGCAGGGCGCGGGCTCGCGGCGCGTTGGGCGGGTGCCGTACCTGCTGTGTGCTGGTGCCAGGTGTCCAGTCCCGGGCCGGTAAACCTCGGGCGCGCCGCGCGAGCGGCCCACCCGCCGCACGCCGGCATACCCGAAGACAGCGAACGTGAAAGAAGGCACAACCCCGCCGCCCCCAAGCGCACGTAGCGTGACTGCCGCCCACCCAGCTCCCAGGTCTAACCCCGGCAAAAAGCGAACTGACAGAAACCCGCCACGCCGACAGCGACCACCGCAACGCGGGGTCTCCGGGGGCTCGGCCCCCGGAGCAGAAATGACGAGCGCCCCCGGTTCGCGCGTTCCGCGAACAGAGGGCACCCAGGTGCTCGTGGGGATGGGGGGAGTTGAACCCCCACGTCCTTTCGGACACACGGACCTGAACCGTGCGCGTCTGCCATTCCGCCACATCCCCATGCGACGCAGTCGTCCGGCCGAACTAGCAGCAGAAGCCCCGTGGGACCTGCTTCTGGTTACTGGCCGCGACAGACTACGCTGTCACCCGTCACAACAGCGAGCAGATACCGCCTGTGACGCCGAGAAGACTAGCACGGCGTCGCGGGCCGCTATACGAGGGTCAGAAGTGCCGGCGACCGCTTCGCAGAGATGCGCAAGCGGCCGCCGGATACCATCATGTCCTCGGAACCCGAGGAGGAGCCGGTGAGCGTGCTGCAGCGCTTTGAGAAGCGGTTGGAAGGCCTGGTCGAGGGGGCCTTTGCGAAGGTATTCAAGGGTGTGGTCCACCCTGTCGAGATCCTGAATGCCATGCAGCGGGAGGCCGAGGCGCACAAAGCCATCCTCGCGGGTGGTCGCACCCTGGTGCCGAACCGCTACGTGATCGATCTCTCGCCCTACGACCACAGCCGGCTCGCGCCGTACGCGGCCGCGCTGGCACAAGAACTGGCACAGTCCCAGGCCGAGTTCATCGGCGAGCAGGCCTGGACTGTGTATGGCGATGTCATCGTCGAGATCGAGCGCGGCGACGGGCTCGACACCGGCATGTTCCGGGTCACCGCCGAGGTCTACACCGGCGGCGAGGTGGCGCCGGTGCAACAGCCGGCGTACGACGCTGCGCCGGCCTACTCGCCGTATGAGCAACAGCAGCCGGGTGGCTACCCGCAGCACGGGGGGCACAACGGTCGCAATGTCGGCCTGGTCTCCGGTGACGGGCGGACCTATCCGCTGCAGATGGGCTCGACGGTGATCGGCCGGGGCGACCAGGCCAACCTGCGCCTGCCGGACGTCGGCATCTCCCGCCGGCATGCCCGGCTGGACTACGACGGCAGCCAGGTCGTGCTCACCGACCTCGGGTCGACCAACGGCACGATGGTGAACGGCCAGCGGGTCTCCGCAGTGGCGCTGAACCCTGGTGACATGATCCAGCTCGGCACCACCACGCTGACGTTCCGAGTGGACGGCTAAGCACCTTGCCCGAATTCGTCCTTACCGTCGCCCGGTTCGGCTTCCTGATCTTGCTGTGGATCTTTGTGTTCACAGTGGTCGGGGTGATCCGCCGGGACCTCTTCGCCGGGGTCCGGTCCAAGAGCATCGTCGCCAGCCCCCGAGGAGTGGGGGGTGTCGGGACGCCGCAGGGCCGGCCGGCGAAGGCGAAGCGCGGTAAGGCGGCACGACAGCTAGTCGTGACCGCCGGCCAGCTGGCCGGCACTCGGATCACCCTGGGTGAAACCCAGATCACTATCGGTCGCGCGGAAGACTCCACTCTGGTCATCACGGACGATTTCGCGTCAGCCCGACACGCCCGGCTTGTTCCGCGGGACGGTCAGTGGTTCGTCGAGGATCTCGGCTCGACGAACGGCACCTATCTCGATCGCGGTAAGGTCTCCGGACCTACTCCCGTCCCCCTTGGCGTGCCGATCCGGATCGGCCGCACTTCACTTGAGTTACGGCCATGACCCTGACCCTGCGTTACGCCGCCCAGAGCGACC
>Ga0307513_10013403_pt1 | contig 10056 bp, 11 predicted proteins | sample 15_EM_MG_FD_202174 | JGI IMG/M metagenome (GOLD analysis project Ga0307513, IMG submission 202174) | Populus trichocarpa ectomycorrhiza microbial communities from riparian zone in the Pacific Northwest, United States - 15_EM | ecosystem: Host-associated > Plants > Roots > Unclassified | place...
ATGAAAGAACCCGTCCGTCATGCCATCCCCTATCCATCCTAGGTCCACCTGCACGGACCCTCGCCCCATACAGTCCGTAGATATCGATTTCAAACCGATGGACAGAAAAGTGTGGGTCTGCTTTGCTCCCACCTCCGCGTGAACGGAACGAGAGCCTCGAAACGTACTAGACCCCAGAGGTGGCGGAGTACGAGTATGATATACATAGAAATTCCATTGGAGTGGGTGGCCATCCATATATACATCAACTGTCCACCTCGTATTATCCCGACCGATCGCGAGGCGCCCAACCAACAATCTTCCGTGGCTATCGCATTGAGGGTCAGACTCTATTGCGAATGTCCGAGTCGTAGTGGCGGGCACCCACCCACCCCATAATCGCGGTATCCTATCCATCGCGGATCCCACGCCGGGGGCTTTTAGCCTGGGCGTTCGGATTCTAGTCCCTCGGACCCCAGGATCCTCACACCGGCCTCGGAACGCCCAACTAAAGTGGAGGAGGTCGATCTTTAATGGAATGTGCGTGAAGGGTCCATGATCATGTTCTGTGCTGAGCCGCCCGAGTGGGCTGGAAGTAGTGGTACGAGGCAAGCACACCCCCCCCCCTCCTGGGCCTTAGCTTGGGCTGCAGCGTGCCGATGGGAAATACGCAGGGGCGCAGCTACCAATCCAATCAAGGCACAACACCAGGTGTTCTCTGCATGCAGATGGGGGGAGTGGGACCGATGACACCTTCGTACTATAGCACCGACCTGATTTCATTCGTCCTCAAATTCCATTCCCATCACTCTCATCAGATATACGACCCTTGGTCGAAGCGTGTGCTTACTTACCCTGGTGGAGACCGACCGTTCCCGCCTCACGCTTTTGAATTGTCTGACGCCTGCGGTCCTGAATCTGCTGCGGTGGGATTTTCCACACCGCGTGGGTCGTGCCAAGCATCAGATGCGTGAGTTCGCGGAGAGAGAGGACCTTCGGAGACCCCCTCCGACTCTGAGGTTTCAACGAACGACCTAACCCCCAAGACAGCTACTACAAGACGAGGACGTGTCCTTCGATCCATGGAACCCACTTTTTTTTTTTTTACATCGAACTCCACCCGGTTGCCAACTTGACCACCGGGAAATGGAGCTGCGAAACAAAAAACCAGGAAAACAAAAAAAAGGCTTTTGGGAATTTGGAAATTTGAGTTTGGAGTTCCGAGAAGCGTTTTTTTGTATACTACGAACTTGGGTCGCTGGGTTCGTGGACATGAGGTGGAAAGGGTTTTTTTACTGCATAAGTAAAGTTTGGGAAGCGGGCTAGAAGTTTGGGGCTGTATTTCAACTACGCTTCAATGGATTTAGCCGACCAATCGACGTCTTTAAATCATCCTTCATGAGTACTTATCTGCTGCTGTGGGGGGAGGGAGGGGGCCAGCCCTCATCCGGCTAACGAACCGACGGGGGTATTTATTTACCCGACACACTGGTGACGCGCAACACGCATCATCCAAAGTATACGTAGACCTAACCAGAGCAGCTCATGCCCGCTCGCCACACACACACCGGATTGTACCCGCTGAGGATATCTCCTGTGCACACCCTGTTGCCCTACCGACGGAATCCCCTCGTTCGTTACCCCCGCACTCGATCCACCCTCTCTATCTCCACCCGCTGTCGGAACTCTGTCTACGCCGGCTAATATAGGAGCTATACACACCTGCTTATCGAAACACTCGCAATCATCGATTCATCTGCGGCTTACCGCACTACAGGACGATCCCCGATCGAGAGAGAGTTCAACGGAGTCGGTCGCCGCCACGAATGGAACCCACCGTCCCATTGCGCCACCGATTGAACGTTGAACTACTTGTATACACGCCAGTGAGGACTTGGAAAGGATCATAGACCCCCGACCGAGGCCTTCTCTCGACAATAAAGTTTCATCACTTTTTTTTGTTTTTTGTTTGTTGTTTTTTACGTTCCGGAATCCTCTTCCTGAACACGACAGAGATGGCACGAGTTCGATTTAGGGGGGTTCAAACCGTTTCAGCGTTTTCAATGTTCAACACAGAGAAAGCGTACGTCCACAAAATTTCTCACACACACTGTCCCCCCCCCTTTCATCCAATGAAGTGGCATACGACAGATCCACGCTGATCTCTTCCATGTCACCTCGGATTTTTTTGTCCAACTGGGAGAAGGATCGGTTGGCTCCACCGACCACATGATCAAGTGGGAACTTTCCTGACATCAACCCTTGGCAGCCTGTCTCCCCGGAGACTGGCCGGCGATATCTCACAGACGCAGGATCAGCGGAGAAGGCCGTCGTCCATCCCACAATGCGATTAGATCAACGCCAGGGTCTCATGATTTCCCCACGTCCCGCGCACAAGAGACCCCAATCAAGGGTTCAGGTAGGCTGGAATCCAACCTCAAGTTCAGAGGGCAGGCCAGCTCTGAATTGAGGCTGGGACTCGATCAGCGACCCTGAGTGGAGGTCTGTATTCGCGCGATCTGCCGAGCTGCCGAAACTCCGCCCGCCCATATATACTTGGGATCTGGCATACGAAGAAAGTGTTCCGCTCTGGGGGCGAGATGCAGATCCCCTAAACACCAAACCACCACCAAACGATGCCCGGTGTAGCCTGAGGTGCATGAGAGAACCCGAGTATCAATCATATATTGGGTAAGGGACATGTAAGATCTATACAAGGGTATTTTCTGATTTGCGTGATTATCCTATGAGGGCACTGTTGCCCGACGCCTGTCCAACCTAACAGCGGACTCGACAAACAACTCGATTCACTCAAGCTAATACCAACCAAGTATAGGGTGAGCGTGCACGGCATCGGGAGGGGAATCGGTTATGATATCCACTCCATCATATCTTGTCCTCTCAGCGAGCGCCAAACGGGCGTTCAGCGGCATAAATTGCGGATAAAAAGGAACCGGGGCCTGCTGGGTCGGTACCTCCACCCGGGTAGGAGTCAGGCAAAGGATCTGGACAAGCATGCGCGCTGAACCTGAGATGCGTTAGTCCACATCTCTCCGTCATCCTTTTATTGGTGAATCGCTTGTCAGGATCGGGGTATCGACAATACCGTTTGGGACTCGGACTAGGGGACTGTGAGAAAAGGAGCTGAGATCTTAAATGTTAATCAACATCTAGAGCTTGTGGGAAAAGAACGAGGGGAACCCACACTTGCGTAGCCAGACGAAGAAGCGGGAGAATTCTTCGACGGCGACTCAGGAGTGAGTTCACGTCCAAACAAGTCAAAGAGAGCGGCCGCATACGGCGTGTGGGCCAGAATCAGGGGTTGCTGATTGATGGCAGCCATTAACGAGGTGGAATGAGAGTTGATTCTTTCACTCCTGAAAAGAAGGGAAGGATGTGATCAAACGACAAAAATGAGTGACCATCCAAGCGAGGGTTGTGATATAGGCGAAGCCGCACTACAACACGTGTCGACAAAACCGGTGGTGAGCAAAGCAGGATCAAGAAGACGTATGGACAAGGTGGGGGCTTACAAAGTTGGGGCACAAAGCAAGGGAGGTGAACTTTTCGTGTGTTTGCGCAACACGACGGCGATGACGTGACCCAACATTTCGCGCGATAGAGACAAATCGAGTGCGAATCGAGTGGTGTGATGAGGAAGTACCGATACGAGTGGACGACGGAATGTGTCAGCGGAAACGGAAGCAGAGTTACGGTGGCGGCGTGGAGGGTTACCTCAGCCACTTGTTGGTTTCCGTATTCGGGTGTGGTTATTTCAAGTCGGCCGCGGATATCACGATCCCGTGTCTGGCAATCACCGAATGCAGACCTCCTGCCAGGAGGTCGAGTTCAGGACAAGCCTAGGTTCAGGTTCCCGGCCGCATGGTCACGATGGACGAAGTGAACGGCGATGATATACCCAGATGTCGTGTCTACACAGGGAAGTACTACCAACAACCGAACAAAAAAAAAGAAATACGTGCGTGGAAGAGTCGTAACGGGTGGTCGTGAATTCGAATACAAAGCAGATAGAGGAACAGAGATAGCTAGTCGAGCCAGACAGCGAGCGAGGAATACACGTGCGTTAGTTATACTGAATATACGAGTAGGTGGGGGTGTCCATGGCGTTAGTTAAAAGGTGAGAGAAGATGGAGTAGGATCGGGTGTGAACCATGTGGCAGAGGGAGAAATCGAATCAACTGGAATGTCCTAACGCACCGAGAACAGAGAAGTGTCCGTGGAAAATAATCTATGCTGAGCGCAGCGAGAGAGAGAGAGAGAGAGCGGAGACAATGGAACAAAGCGACCTGACCCGTCAGACAGAATCCAACGAGCCAGTTTTTCTTGAATCGGGATTTGCGACGAACAACGGCTGATGCGGCGCAAGGCCGTACTTGACCGCCTCCCGCTTCGCCTCCATATTCTCGAACGCTTTTATCCTTGACGCGACGATCCCACCACCACCACCACTCGACGTCATATGCCGAGCGGGCGGCGGTTTCGTCGGCATCACGATTCTAGCGTCCAGAGACCCATCGTTTTCGTACTCTCGGGCTCCAAACTCTGTCGGGCTGGTGGCAAGTCTGGTCGGGTCTTCTCCCACACCCCACGAGTTTACCGAAGAATCTGTAACCTCTCGTTGTACGATGTCCATTCCACCAATCTTCTCGAGCGCTTCCGTATTGGTAGTCTGCAAACTCGAGATCGACTTCCCGTGTACAGTGGTGGAATACACCCGTTCGTGAGGAGTCGTTGCAGACCGTTTCAGCCTCGTCCCTTGGTAATCATCGCCCTCGTAATGAATGTGGTTATCAGAAAAGCCCCCGCTCCCTTGTCTTGACGGGTCCCGTGACGGCTCCGGAGACTTCTCCTCGATAGCGACCAGCTTTGGCGCAGGGTTGGGATCTCGGAATTCAACGGCGAGAGGGCCCATAGACGTTTTCCCCGATAAACTTCCGCTCCTCGTTCTGTGGTTGCCTCCACCTCCCATTCCATGACCACTGGAATCGCTCGCCCGACGGTCCAGGAATGCCGACCTGGAGAACCTCGACCACCAACTGTCCGACCTCCTCACGGGTTGGTAAGGGGTCGAGTTCGCATCAAACAATGAGGATTTTGCTGCGACAGGTGAGCCGGGTTGCCTATGTCGAGTCGGGGAGTCGCGTTCATGCCCGCTGCCATCGCTGAGACTCCACGAAGCGTTCGTGCCTACGTTGGCCATCAATTCTCCTTGGGATCGGCCCGCAGTGCTGAAAGGGCTCCGCAGGTACGGGTCAAATTCCGAAGACGGTCCTGAGCTCCGGTATGAAGGCGCTTCGACGACGGTCGGCAAAACGCCCACAGCGATATTGTCCAGAGTGGTGTGAAGGTTGTTTCCTGGATAGTGGTGACTAAGAAGGGATTGCGGTGGATTTTCATTCAACGTGCGGTCTAGATCCACATCGCCACTCCTTAGAGAATGGGCGTCGGAGTCACCGTCCCGATAATGGTCAATCTCGTCATCTTCGAATGGATCGCGGTAGTCATGATGAATCTGGGAAGCGAGCAAGGACCATTCTGACGAGACCATCGATCCGCCTTTAGGGCGGGAGGCCATGGCTTCATGCGGAGGTACCAAAACAGCTTGGTCAGAAAACGGATCTTTCTCCCTCACCGAACTGTTTCTAGAACCCTGGAATGAACTACTGTTGCTCGGCGCCCGTCTAGACGCTATGGAACTAACGCCAAAGAGGGCACCAACCGAACGAAGAGACGCCCAGGAGTCCCGCACGAGTAAGGCAGGCTTGTCCAGAAATGAACTCGTACCACTCGCATCCCTCACGTGTGAATGGTCATTAAAATTCCGCGTGTCTTCGTCGGCAAGCATATCACGCCGCAGAGGTGAGTTGTGACCACCAATAATACCGAAGCCAAAGAAGGGAGGGCGGTGTCGGGGAATGGCCGATTGTGCGATAGGTATCGCGGCTGCCGCACGTGGATTTTCATCATCTTCAGAGGAGTAAATCATATGGAACCGAGCGTTGGGTGCGCGGCGACGTCGGATGATGACCAGTGCGATGACCAAGGCAACCACGAGAGCGAGTGATCCAAGGATCACTCCAACGACGATGGCGGTGATATGAGAGCCACTGGTCGGTGGGTCCTCGCCTCCGCTCTGAGTTGGTACGGGGTCCTTGGTCCCAGAGCTTGTCTCGGTTGTGGTGGATATGGTATTCGATTGTGAAGTCGGAGTGGGGACGAAGGTATTGATAGGCGTGAAGGATGGTGAGGGGGGTGTGTAGGTTTCGGGCCAGGTTCCTGTTGATGGGTCATACACTGTTATCGGGGTCGGGGCTGGGCCAGTTGCACCGTATCCTAAAGCTTACTTTCAGCGACTGTTGTCAGAGTTATTGGACAGAAGACGCACCGAATCCAAAGATGACGACCGGTCCGATCGCGACAGCCATATGATCCCGCCTTGGACCCAAGGCTGAGAGCGAATCTACCTGAGTCCAGACCATAGGATCCATGGTTGTGTCCAGTATCCAACCATCGCTGTAGGTCGTCTGTAAAACAGCGTCTGATCCACCGTGTATCAAGATCCTGCCATCTGACAGGACGACAGCAGCAAAGTTGCGTCTCCCGGAGGGTAAAGTGGTATTGTCGATCCGGACCAAGGACCACGTAAAAGTATCGGCCCAAGTATCCAAGATCCAAATGGTTGAAAATAGGAGCAAGGTACCCTGGGATTGGCTGTAGCCTCCGAAGACGAGTAGAGAACCGTTTCGCAGGACGAGGGAGGTGTGGCCGTACAGGTCCGGAGGTCCGTCCGCCGTCGGTAAGGTAGTGAAGGTTGGACCCATATAATCGAAGACCTCGTGTCTGCTAAGTGCAGTCTGGGATCCATCAGCCTTCTGGCCTCCGATGATAAACACTTTTCCCCCGGAAGACGAAGCGGAGTGGAAAATCCGTCTCGACGGCTCGTCTGCCCAACCCTGGGGTTCGTTCACCCATGACGGGCTATCGCGGTTCTGGAGATCCAATGTCCAGGCAGAGTCCGGTGCGTCGGGAAGGACGATATCAGAGTTTGGATCTGGTTGACCACCGAACAAGAGCATATGCGAAGTGTCGTAAGCCGAGAGTGAATGGAATGCCATGAGGGGACCTTGACAACCACTGTTGTTGCCACAGCCGCCTTGAACGCGCCATGGGGGGTTTGAGAGGTCGAAGGACTGGGTAAGGTCAAGTTGGAAAAGATCGTTGGTGTTTGGAGCAGAAGTGTAGGAGAATTGGTTGTAGATGTCAGTTTTTCCACCGTAGACCCAGAGGGTCTCTTGAATAATAGCTTGTGCTTGGCCCCATCTAAAAGAAGGGTAAACGTTAAACACGGGTGGTTTGTTGGGCGGATTTATGCGTACCGTGGGGTAGAGGGATCCTGGGCGGAAGTGCCGCAGAAGTGAGAGGATAAAGAGAGGAGGAAGATAAGAGAGGTGGAGACGAAAGGAAACATGAGTTGGTCGTGAAGAGGAAAGGAGAGTGGATCGTGAACGAGGTCGTTGAATTGATTGGGGCCCTGCTATAGAATGAGCTGGAGACCAACCGAGGAGTTTGAACTCCTCGGCCCACCACACCATCCACCTCCCGAGCTACGCAGCACAGCCACTATCTCTTTGGGACATCGGCTATTCGCCCAAATCATCGCCTGTCGCGGGTCAGTTCTCGACGGTAGATATCCCCTTTCTCTCGTAACGGGCAGCCGGGGCGAGGCCTGATCCTCGTGATTCCAACCACCGTAGTGAACGTTGAATATTTTCTGTTCCTCCTCCATCGTCCAACCCCACTCTCTGAGAGATACTCCTCGAGTTCTCTGGGAGCAAGTGCCACTGGACCAAAGGGAACTTCAAGAAGGTTCTGTTTAACCCGCTACCCGCCAACAGGTTCTATAGTGTAGTGGCTATCACACGGGATTCTGACCAATGTTTACTTTCCCGTAACCCCGGTTCGAGCCCGGGTAGGACCTTTTCTTCGTGGCCATCGAGAGGAGTACCGACAATGCATCGTCGGACCCTGGATCTTCAAGGTTGTCCTTTTTCTTTCCCACTCGTGCTGTGGGACATGGCTGGTTGGTTCACCTTGCATTCGGATCCGACGCAGACCAACGTATGTTGGCGTGGCTCTCCCCATAAATTACAAGAGAGGAGAGGAAAACGTCACTATGGTACCATTGCAAGATTTTGTGTGGGTTTACGCTCGGCAGCCGACTTAACCATCGGTATTGTGGTGAAAGGTCGTGAATCGAACGGCGTCATACGTTAAAAGCTGCTGGAATGGGAGCGATCAACCACTACGAATGTCAGGAGTGATCATCATACTCCTTTCCGTCTTCCTCATCCGTCGAACAAACGCAACTGCAAAGGGGCCACCCACCCTCCTCCGGTGGCTGGTGGCAAGCAAACTCTTCAACCAGACCCTTTGTCTCGTTCACTACCTCCGCGTGCATATAAGGAAAGTTACCGATAACTTCGAGTAAAATGACTTTATTGTCAGGAGATTGCTGGGCTACGTATGTCGTCAGGTTACCCCAACCGTCGTCGCCTAGTATAACGCCTTCCAGATGTAGGGATCGAAGTGAGGGGAGGAGCTTTGTGTTGGCAAGCGGGCCGTTCGGGTTCGGCTGTAAGAATCCTTTGGACGACTCCACATTGGAGGGGCGCAACGTTTCGACGTTAGGCACAAAAAACAGTTCTTCTGGGGGTTTCGTGTGGAGGTAAAAATCCGCTGAGATCTACAACGTGCTCTCTGCGAATGAGCGTGAAAAGGTCCGTGACAAATTCTTCCTGGAGGAAGTAGGTCGGCTAGGGCGGAATCGAATGAACGTCATAAATGGTGGCTTCCGCGTCGACGCGATGGTGTAGGTACGCACTGCGCTGATAGAGAACGAGATGAAACCGAGAGACGGATCCTCATCTATCTTGAAACCCGGCATCGCGCTGGGGGTGGTTTCGCACGAACAGTCCGAGAACTTGAGAGACATCCTTTATCGCCGAATCGACTCCACTCAGGAATGCGGTATTCAGCGTTTCTGGGAGTATCAATTAGCGCAGCAACCCAAAAAGGCGACGAAAGTCCCCTGTCTAAGAGAGCACGTTCAAGTTGAGCAGTGGTACTCAAAATATGGCGTCATTGGGAAGGGCTAAGCCGGAAAGCACGAGTTAACGAAGGTTGGGATGTGAGGTGGGGATCGAAAATAGCCGAGGTGTGGTTGGGGAGAGTGACCGTGAGCCTCCCGCTTGTTTCGAGAGACAGGGGGGTCGGAGGTGTGGCTCGGGGTGCCAGATGGTCCCACGAGGAAATTTGGAAGTTCCCAAAGAGGTCGAGGAAACGCAATCTAGAGAGGCGGGACAGAGTGAAGGACTTTGAGACATCCACGGAAAGTAAACCCCTATATCGCAGGAACCATCGATTGGATGTTCTCCCTCTGACCGCCTTCCTCGTTGTGGGTCGACGTGGCGGCGATGGAGGTTAGATGAACTTGTTGTATGGTGCCTCGCATGACGCGATGCCTGACTGCATTTTGGAGGGGTTCGTCGAAGGACCCGTCAGGACCGCATTCGTCTCTGTTCAACACCAGGTCAAGGGGGGTACCTCTGGAGCGGTGACGCCGTTCCTTCCAACCCCGCCAAGTGTTTCCCCAGAAGCTTCAAAGCTCCGTAGTGCGGGACGCAACCCCGAAGTTAACTAGTGGTGGAAAACGAGCAGAAAGTTGTAAGAGCCCTTCCGTAACCTGTCAAAGTGTGAGGTAGGGCACACCGAACGACTCGTCTTCTGGATGAGGCTCCGAACAAAGATGTGTCCAAAGATCTCGGGAGGCACACGGGTGAATATACTCGACAATAAATTCCGGGTGCGTTCGAGCCTGATGACGTCCCCATCGACCTCTTCAATCTGCTTCTCTGGGACTCTTATCGAGCGGAGGTTGGCCTCGCGACCCACGCTAGCGCCAACCCCGCATCAGCCTGTCGCGAAATCGCTCTGAATATGGTCAGATAACGATACTTGCTCTCGATCTTGCGGGACCGACGATTCATTCCTGTGGAC
>Ga0307513_10013404_pt1 | contig 10056 bp, 11 predicted proteins | sample 15_EM_MG_FD_202174 | JGI IMG/M metagenome (GOLD analysis project Ga0307513, IMG submission 202174) | Populus trichocarpa ectomycorrhiza microbial communities from riparian zone in the Pacific Northwest, United States - 15_EM | ecosystem: Host-associated > Plants > Roots > Unclassified | place...
CGTCCTGTTCGTTGGATAGCTTTCATACGATAGTCTAACTCAATGATGCGCTTCACAGGTTGGTCACAAGTTCGACTAATGGATACGATGGTATGTTATCCCTCATAAGACTGATTTATTCGAACTCAGGGCTATTTGAAACACAGGTAGCATGATGAGTGCGTACAATCTGTTCGCAGTGTTCGGCTTCGCACTGCAGACCTTAAATAAGACGGTCTCCAAAGCGTTGACGCATGGGAAAGTGAATTCCACACTCCTCACGGTGGAACTGTATGTCATCATTCCAGTGTTCTTTATATGATCTCAATCAATTCATTCAGTTGGGTTTGTTCAATGCCATTCAAGTACGTTCATACAAGCAGGAAATTTTATTCACTCACGCATTGAACATAGAACATTGGATCTCTGGCGGCCTATCCTATCTCTCCATATATAACCGATGGACTCGGACGAAGCGCCCATTATGATTGGGGCAACTATTCTCCAAACGGCCTCACACTCTTTTGGGATGTTCATCGGCGCTCGGTGCGTTTCGGGGAGGTTTTTCTTGCGAGTGATATAAACTGACTATGCAATTTCCCTTTGTTTTCATTGCGACCCCATGGCACAGCTTCTTGATTGGGTTCGGCCTCACGTTCGCAGCAGCATCAGCCCCATTACTTGTTACCGAAATCGCGTATCCCACTCAACGCGCACAAGCAACCTCGATGTACAATACCCTTTGGTAAGATGAGTCTCTCTCCTATGTCAGCGGCTGATCATGTCCTATAATTAGGTACCTTGGCCAGGAGTATCATGTACGTTGCGTCACCCACGGATTTATGTTTTACGATGGAGTTGACACACGCGTACCTGTCCTCTTAGTGCGGCTTGGACGGTAGGCCTATCCATGCCGGTTGGGTAGTAGAGCAGGGTTCGGAGAACTCATGCGCTCTATTCGAATTTAGACATTTGGCACTTTCCGCATTCCCACCAATTGGGCTTGGCGAATTCCCTCTGCGCTTCAGGGCCTACCGTCCGTCATTCAAATCTTCCTCATCTGGTTTGTCCCAGAATCTCCACGCTGGCTCGTTAGCAAAGGACGGTACGCTAATGAACAATATCATCATATTGCAAACATATTAGTAATTCTTTCCAAGTGAGGACGAGGCTCTGAATACATTGGCTTACTACCACGCCAATGGAAACAAGTGCGTCTTTTCGACCATCTATTAGTGTTTTACTGATATCATTTGACAAGGAACGACCCTCTAGTTCAGTTTGAGTTCGGGGAAAATCAAGGCCGCCCTCGCTTTTGATCGAGACGTCGCAGCCAACATTGGATGGCTCTCTCTGATCAAGACCCCTGGTAACCGCCGCCGATTGCGCATCATACTCGCTCTTGCGTTCTTCTCTCAGTGGTCTGGAAATGGTCTTGTGTAAGATTTTCTTCCCGTAACCTGCGTGGTTGACTAATTCAATGCACACTATAGGTCCTACTGTAAGTCCGGAAAACGTGTTGCACCCCCTGACGATTTATAACGTGGGCAATAGATCTCAATAAGGTCTTCATTTCTATCGGCAGTAAGTTTCTTAGTATTGTTCCGATTCGAGCTGATGGCTATACCTAAAATTCTCAGTCACCAGCCACGACACTCAGCTCCTCATCGTAAGTCCATTTACTTCGGGTCGACCTTCCTCAGCCTCTGGTGATAATCTCCGACCTACAGAATGGCCTCCTTAACATTTTCAATTTTATTGTCGCAATCGTCGCTGGGTTCCTTTGCGAGCGCGTTGGACGGAGACGCCTCTTCATGACCTCCACAATCGGTATGCTGGTATTCTGGACAGTCCAGACAGTTTGTGTGGCTGTCTACGCTAAGGACAACACCAACACGGCTGCTGCAAATACCGTTGTTGGCATGATCTGTGAGTGCGATCGGTCATCCCACATTGTAATACTCATGGATCCATTCTTCTAGTCCTCTTTTACGGATTTTGTGAGTTATTTCTATCTCGCCTTTCTGCATGATATTGAGAGCCCGCTACAAGACGATATCGCTTTCACGCCTTTGATTGTATCGTATGATCGCCTCATCTCGGCCTCGAGGATCCAGTCCTAATCGTGAGTTACAGATACACCGTCGAAATTCTCCCCTACTCCCTCCGTGCGAAGGGATTCACAGTATTCAACTTCGCGATATCCCTATCCCTCATTTTTAACCAGTAATTTGCGTTTATTCTGCGTACCAAACCCTTCTACTTAATATTCAACAGGTACGTCAACCCAATCGCTCTGAACAAGCTTGCTTGGAAATATTACGTACGTTTCTACGATTCAGGAATTCTTGAACCTATTTCTAACCTGAAAGGTACCTCGTGTATGTCGTCTGGCTTGCATTTGAGGTCGTATTTTGCTACTTTTTTATTATCGAGACAAAGAATGTATGTGTAATTTGCTTATTTCTCCGTACTGGCTTAAATGTATACACTCCCATAGCGCAGTCTCGAGGAGACCGCTGCGTACGTAGTCTTACTCATTAGCCAACCAATCACGCACTGACACAACACGCCATTCGATAGACTATTCGACGGTGATGAAACTGTCGCCTTCATTTCTGAAAAGGCTGCCCAGAATGCTGGTGTTGCACACCACAATCCCTCCGACGAAGACAGCAGGCCCAGCGATGAAAAGGGTGACGCTTAAGCCTTAATATTCAGATTTTGAATTCCATTGTATAGTGTACAGTAGCCATGCCTTTTCATGCCCTCACTATTCTTATCTAAGGGCTCATCAGCGCATGCACACGAGTTTCGCCAAAGTATCACCAGGTGTCAATTTCAATAATGGGTGATATCTACAACAAGCGCAACACAATATGAATACAATACAGTCCGCAGCGGGAGTCCATGGCTCTGTATAAGACGAGAAAGGAAGATCAGCCTAAGCACCACATTGACAAAAGTTTTCTAGTCGTTCGAGTTGCCACAAATCATGGGCTTTGTGCATGAGACCATATGGCGAAACATCCTCATGCCATTGGTTGGTAGAATTGAGCGTAACTGGGTATCTGCTCACTCCATCCACCCCAGGCCAATCGAAGTCAACAATCCATGTGCAGCCCTTGGACGCGTCGTAGAGAATGTTGGGGTCCCGCAAGTCCCCAAAGACGATGTTTTGTTTATGAAGAAGAGACATCGCCTGACGGACGTGCTCCAGGACGACAGTAGGAATCGGTGTCTTGTCGATTTGGAGCTGCCAAAGGGATTTCCCGTCCACACGGTCCATAACAACCATGTACAGGCCGCCGACGACGAGCGCACAAAAATGTAGCTCGGGTGCAAACCCAGCAGTAGCGAGAATACGATGCGCCTTTTCGTTATAACGTGCAGTAAATTTCACAACGACCTCCTTGTTAGTGCCGTCGAGTGTAGCAATATACAACGCGGCAGTCGTTTTCCCAAGGTCCACAAGAACCGAAGCGGGTTGACCAGTTTGGGACAGAAACTGTTTATAGGTGAGAACAGGTAATACAACGGAAGGATCCACAGGTGTCGGTTTGGGAAATAGAGATGAGAATTTAGGCAACGTTTTTTGTAGGATCTCGTCATAATAAAGTGAGAGATCCTTCCGACAGGATGACAACGCCGCGAAGACACGGGCCAGGCGGACGATGTTGTCAGACGCAAGAAACCCAGAGGTAAGGTCGAGTGTGAGCAGCTTGGTGACATGGATCTCCCCAACGCAAACGGCGATGGAAATGTCAATGCGATTTTCGGCAACACCTATGAGGACAATAGGGAAATTGCAGGACTCCCGGAACTGCTTGTACTACAAACAAAAGTAAACCATGGTATCCGAATGAGCTGATAGGGAACATCAAACCTTCTCCTGCGAAATTATTTTGCAGTAATCAATGATGGCTTGAAGAACAGGGTTACCGGCGAGGCCCACAGTGTTCTTGAGTTCCAGTACCGTAACAAGAAAGTCTTTACCCCACCAACAACAGTTAGGTTTGATGCCATCCGCCCAGTGGAGCTGCGTGTTCCAAATGCCATCTTGACCGACTGCTACGTTGATTTTTTCTTTGATAGCGTTTTCACGGGCCGTCTCGTCTTTGTAAAATCTTATGGCTAGATTGAGGTATTGAGCAGCATGCCCGACGTCCGGACGAGTTACCTGGACTTGGTCGAGATGGTCTAGACGATGTTGTAAGGTCGCAAGGGCGGGGTTGAAAATGGCGGCAGGGGCTCCACCGGGACGACCAAGATAGATACGAGCGTCGACACCTCCGAATAGTTCATCCATCTTGGCGACACTTGCAACAATTTCCGATGGCGAATAAGCAGGGCGTAAGGAGTCTAGACGCGCGCCGAGGTCTAAATGTAGGAATGAGAAAGGTGATCGCCTATGGAGTGTCAACAAAATGTGCACCCTGACCTTCGCGAAGCTTCTTTTGATGGAAGAGAGATGGGTCGCCAAGGCCTTCGCTCATCTTGGAAACTGGGATGATATCAGCACAATATAATGGAAAGGGAAAATACAATATACCCTCCGGGTCGGAAACGATGATATGCGGTATGGCCGAAGAAGGCCCATCGGGAAACACTTCCAAAAGATCCATTGGGTCCGGAAGGCTTTCCCGCCCATGAAGCCATTTGAGAGCACGCGAGGGCAAGTCAGAATGGGGTTCACTTGGAACTTCAGCCTGCTGGGCGTTAGTCGCTTAACTGCCAAAGAAACAAAACCATGCCTTGCCTTGAAAAGCTTAAGGTCGTTCCATTCGACTTTGCGTTGGTATGAAGGCGGGAGTCCTTCCCAAATCTTCCTCGCGAGACTAAATACCCATTCATCCTTCCGCACTGTAGCCAAAATGAAAATGGGTTTTGGTCCAGGATAGTAACAGATGAGCTCGAACGACATCGTGGTTTTGCACAAGGATTGTGTCACGCGATGGTCACCTTTGTGAGAGACCGTCTATTTATTTAAATCCCCGCCTTGAAGGTTCTTTCACTCTCTCGATATGTTCAGTGCCCCGAAACGCGTCTCGTTGGAAATTTTTACCTTGCATCGTCCCCATACCTAAAGAGGAGTATCAGTTTCGAATAAGCGCTCCTGGTTACTCTAGGACCCCTACCATCACCACTGCTGGCTTAACAAATTCACAAACACCTTTCAAGTTTGACACGGGATAGCTCAGGTGAATTTGCTTCATTGTCCGTGACGCTCTCCTAAAACCAATATTTTATTGATGAATATTCAACTTTAGCATTTGGTAAATCAAGCAAGCCACCGATCTCATTTACGGCAGTGCAAATATGCACGAATGCTATAAGTAAATATTAGCCACCCAAATCGCGAAGCAGGATGTAAAACCCTGGGCCACTTACATCGGTGATGGTGTTTTTTTGAGCCGAAATTTATTTTGGGTAGCCACAACGCTGGTATAGCTCTTCTCGATAGCCGTATCGAGTGAACCACATGTCTGGGTAGTCGATGATTTTGAAGAAGCCAGCTGAGATACGGCATAAGAGCAAGGAACTGTTCAATTAACGGGGCAAGTTACCTTGCTTTGCTCGAGAAATTTCTTCAGCACACAGCCACATATTCTCGTTTCCCTTTGCCCCTTGAATCCAGTCCTCGCATACGTAGCGCTGTATCTTCATCAAAATAAGACAAGGATCATTGAACGGTACATTTTTAAGTTCCCAAGGATTCATGACTTCAACGATCAATAGGATTTGGAGTCGTTGGCAGTCTCGTAAGAGATTATGGATGATTTCATCCGGCGAATTGTCCATAACCTCGTTGATCGCCAAGTGCGTTAAAGAATTAAAATGAGTAAAGGCCCTCCATTCGGACCATCCAATATGTGAGCCGCTTTCAAACCCTATGATGTCGAGGTGGGTAATGTGTGTGAAAACTGAGTCCGTTAACTCCTCGAAAGTGAGGCCTGCTAGATTGATAGACAATCTGGTGAGCGATAACATTCTGAGAACTGGAAGAAGTTCTCGTGTCGGGATATGCGTCCACAAGGCAAGATCACCGAGGTTCTGGCAAGCTTTTAGAAATGTTATAAGGGAATCCTGGTTCAAATAAGGCCCGCCGATGATGAGGTGCTTTACAAATGCGCCAAAGTATTCGACAGAAGCTGTCGACACGTTGTTTTGTGGAGGGAAATAACTCTGAACCAATTGAGAGGCTACGCAATAGATGACAGAAGCAATCCTGGTGACTGTTGTTAGCATCGGAGTTCAGTCATTATCTGTGTTCTTCAAGAACTCACCAGTCATGGACGCGATGTGCAACGAGCATGAAATTCACACACCCTTTGTTCTTCTTGTCATGAACAGCGATCTCAAAAATTGCTCTCTCCAACTCTGGAGGAAATCTGGGGGAAATATCAGTCATAAAGCTTCAAGTTGGGCTAGGTTTGTTATTTGGAGATCTTTTGGACCGTATTAGTATAAGTGATCTACAAATTTTCGAAAAAGGCGAAGTATCGTACATCCAAGGAGATTTTTGGGTGGGCGAATGAAACCAAGGTTGCTTGGGTTCCTTGACCACTGGCACAGCCTTGTGTTCCTCTTGTACGAAACTCAGTGGATTTAACACAGCCACTTTGATTTGGTTGAATTCGGTGCCGCAGTCGACCACAACAATCCACGTAAACTCCACGTTGGAAAATCCATTCTGAACGATTCCGTCGACATATTTGAATAAAGGAAAGGAAAGAAAACGTTCAAACCCAACAACTCAATTCCGAGGATCATGGGCTCCATCATCCGGCGCCTCATTGATCGGTTCTACCCCGATAGACAAAGGGCCATGGTCACAATCTCCGGACTTGATTACAGCGGGAAGACTACTCTCCTGTACCTACTGAAACTCGGGGAAATAGTAACCACAGTCCCAAGCATTGGGCTGATTATCGACACCATCGATTCAGATATTAAGACCTCTAGCGGCAAACCATTCAGGATGACTGCATGTGAAATCGGCACTGGGTGTGGTGGCATACAATACCTCATTGGAATGATCAGGATGTATCTTGAAATGAGCTCTGCCCTTATATGGGTCGTGGATGGCTGCGATCGAAATCGACTGCAAGAAAGTGCTGACTACCTCAGCAGAATTCTTGCCAATTACGACGCTAATCCTGGCCAGAAGGACAAAACCAGGCATAAATCAATGCCCATATTAATGTGAGCCACACCGATGCGATTACGAGCTAGGCGCTAACAAACCAATACTCAGACTCGCAACTAAATTCGACAAACCAGACGCCATGTCGCTCGACGAGATCCGCATCGGTTTATCCAAAGCTACCTCTGGCAGATTGGTCTCTATTTTCAGAGTCGCCCTAACAGAGAAAGGGCTGGAAACAACAGGTCTACCTGAAGCCTTTGACTGGTTAAACCTTGCACTCGAGATTGCAAATCAAGCCAAACTACCAGTGTAATACCGAAAGGCCATGAACCTGCGACGCCAAATCCACGAGAGCAGAGTATCCTCTCCGACAAACTTGAATCGTGGCTTACACGGATCGAAACAGACCTTGATCCCGAAGAATTCCACACCAAGTTCCGCTCTTTCACCTTACCCTCTTGGGACCATTACACCCATATCCGAATAGCCTATGTCATACTCACGAAATGCGGTCGGAAAGAAGGTACCGTATATCTATTGGCCTACCTTTTCAGAGCAATGTGATCTGACCTCCCAACCCAGGGAAAGATATGATCTTCAAAGGACTCGAACAGTACATCGCCAACAGCTCTCTGACGAAAGGTCGATCCTTCCACTTCACCATGACATATTTCTGGATCCAAATCGTCCATCTCGGCATCCGCAACATGCCTCCTACGATCGCCTCGAATGCAGAAACCACTTCCGCTTCTCCATCAGAGCCAAACCTACCCTCCCCAGACGAGTTCGGTCGGTTCCTTCTCATCAACCCATATGTCGTGGACGGTAATCTCTGGGCCGACTATTACACCAAAGACGTCCTGATGAGCCCCAAAGCTAAAGGGGAAATGGTCCTCCCAGACAAGAAACCCCTTCCTAACCTTGTGCTTCGGGATGCCATTAATACCTTCGGTAACAAGGCTTAAGGTCGACCTCAAGGAAGAAGGGAAATTAGTTTATTGGGAATCAATCATATTGTCGCAACATAGTAACTTATTAGTAAGAGAACCCTAACATGTTACATACATAGACAGCCTACTAGTAAATGAAGAGAACACATAGACATAGCCGATAGGTATGCAAGAAACTTGTCACCTCCAAATTTTTGAAAAAAGCGAAGTATCGTACATCCAAGGAGATTTTTGGGTGGGCGAATGAAGCCAGGTCCTAGCAGGTCCTTGTCAAGTCCTTGTACGAAAATCAGTGGATGATGTAACACAGCCACTTTGATTTGCTCAAGCCTCGGTGCCGCAGTCGACCACAACAATCCACGTAAACTCCACGTTGGCAAATCCAATCTCCACGATTCACATCGAAATATTTAAATAAAGGAAAGGAAAGAAAACGTTCAAACTTACCCAACTCACCCCCCATTCCGAAATCATGGGTTCCATCATCCGGCGCCTTATTGATCGCCTCTACCCCGATCCCCTAGCGCCCATGGTCACAATCACAGGACTTGATTACAGCGGGAAGACCACTCTGCTGTACCTACTGAAACTCGGGGAAATAATAACCACAGTCCCAAGCATTGGGACCAATATCGAAACCATCGATATTAAGACCTCAAGTGGCAAACCATTCAGAATGACTGGATGGGATATCGGAGGTGGGTGTAGTGGCATAAAGTACCTCTCTGGAATGGTTAGGATGTATGTCGATATGAGCTCCGCCCTTGTTTGGGTTGTGGATGGCTGCGATCGAAATCGACTGGAAGAAAGTGCCGGCTACCTCAGCAGAATTCTTGCCAATCACGATGGTGATGTCCTGAGGGACCAAACCAGGCCTAAAAGGTTATTGCCCATATTAATGTGAGACACACCGATACGATTACGAGTGAGCTAGGCGCTAACAAAGCGATACTCAGCCTCGCAACTAAATTCGACAAACCAGACGCCATGTCGCTCGACGAGATCCGCATCGGTCTATCCAAAGCTACCTCTGGCAGATTGGTCTCTATTTTCAGAGTCGCCCTAACAGAGAAAGGGCTGGAAACGACAGGTCTACCCGAAGCCTTCGACTGGTTAAACCTTGCACTCGAGATTGCAAAGCCAAGCCAAACTGCCAGTGTAATACCGAAAGACCCTCAACCTGCGCCGCCAAATCTGCGAGAACAGAGCTTCCTCTCCGACAAACTTGAATCGTGGCTTACAAGGATCGAAACAGACCTTGATCCCGAAGAATTCCACACCAAGTTCCGTTCTTTCACCTTACCCTCTTGGGACCACTACACCCATATCCGAATAGCCTATATCATGCTCACGAAATTCGGTCGGAAAGAAGGTACCGTATATCTTAGATATCTATTGACTCTCCTGTTCGGAACAATAAAATCTGACCTTCCAATACAGGAAAAGATAGGATCTTTCAAGGCCTCGAACAGTACATCGCCACCAGCCATCTGGCGAAAGGTCGATCTTTCCACTTCACCATGACATATTTCTGGATCCAAATCGTCCACTTCGGTATCCGCAACATGCCTCCTGCTGCCAGCTCGAATACAGAAACCACTTCCGCTTCTCCTCCATCAGAGCCAAACCTACCCTCCCCAGACGACTTTGCCCGGTTCCTTCTCATCAACCCATATGTCGTGGACGGTAACCTCTGGGCCGACTATTACACCAAAGACGTTCTGATGAGCCGCAAGGCTATAGGAGAAATGGTCCTCCCAGACAAGAAACCCCTTCCTAACCTTGTGCTTCGGGATGCCATTGATACCTTCGGTAACAAGGCTTACTAGGTCGGCCTCAAGGAAGAACGGAAATCAGTTTATTTGGAATCAATCATTTTGTCGCAACATAGTAAGAGAACCCTAACATGTTACATACATACACGGCCTAAACGGAACAGAACACAGACATAGCCGATAGGTATGCAAGAGGCACATA
>Ga0307513_10013405_pt1 | contig 10056 bp, 10 predicted proteins | sample 15_EM_MG_FD_202174 | JGI IMG/M metagenome (GOLD analysis project Ga0307513, IMG submission 202174) | Populus trichocarpa ectomycorrhiza microbial communities from riparian zone in the Pacific Northwest, United States - 15_EM | ecosystem: Host-associated > Plants > Roots > Unclassified | place...
CCTCAACATACATCAAGTCTCAATTTGAGCTCGGCCTCAAACGACTACCAATGGCTACTCCTTTCGCTCGGTACTTGCATGCTTCGCATGAAGACTGACTGGACCCCTGCTTGGACGAAGAGATCCTCAAGGACGTTATAGTGGGCGACGACTCACTCCTAAGTATCTTCATTCAGGATCAAGTTGTCCATGATCTGGAATTTCTTCGTTACATACTCCTCCGGACTTCGAGCTCGGTTTGCTTGCATCCACTACCGTAACGAAGCCTTTTCTTGCTATCCTGGTTTTTACTTGAATATGATACTGAGCAAGCCTACGCCCAATGTACACCATCCCAGCAAAACGAAAGCGGGGTTGTCCCTCTCTGAATCCTCGCCGATATGATATCCGAATCAATGATGTAAAAACGGGAAATGAAATGTCGTTGGCGGCGTTTGCTACGAACTCATTTTGCTCTGCCTTGTCTTCAAGGGGATTTTCTTCCCAGCGGATCGACGTATCATATCCACTTCAATTTCTCGAATATGCCCCCCGCCCCCCATGGATTGCAATACCAGTTAACGGATGTCAACGGAACTTGATGGTGTACCCCTGATTTCATCACGATTCGTTCGCTTCGACTATGCTTCACACTGATCAAGCTGAAGGTGGAGCTGGAGAGCCTTCGAAGACGTGAATGCCTACAATTTCAAGGGTAGGGTTTTATTCATCCTATATCGAGTTCCAAATTCACTCCCTCGAGGCGCTGCTCGTGTGTCGTCCTTCGTCGATCGACCACTATGGTGGTGAGATTGTGTTAGTACGTGTGGGTTATCCGCCAATCCAAAGCCACCGGTATTGCCATCTAATTGGCCTTTTTACCAGTCGTTTAGTCACTCACGAAAGCACAACCCAGATTATAAAGGCACACATACCACTTGTCAAATGCCTCCATCGGATAAAGAAGGCTGATTCACCGGTATACCCATGCTATCACAAACACGAGGAGACTGTAGCGCACTTCATCCTCCACTGCCGAGGGGACGCCTCAGACAGAACGAAACCTGGCACAGCTGCTATCAACCGAACAAGCGAAGAAGCTGCCTCCTGAATTTCATTGCCCATACCACCCTCCTGCGATCAGTTTTCGGTGACATACCATTAGCCAATGATACCTAGGCAGGAGAGATATGGATGACAACGAGCTTTTACCTTACACACTCTCATTATGCAGTGTGCTTATCGGCCCACTAGCCGCCCAGGACGCTTTTTATCGTGGAGGATCATCTAGACGAGCGCCTATACGCATGTATTTCTCTATCATGGTCCGCCACACAGGAGAATAAAAAATGGTTCGATTTAAAAAATGGACTCACTGTGGTTCCTTCATGTTTATTCTCCCATTCTTCAAATCCGAAGGCTGAAGCTCGTCCTCACCTCTCAAAAAAAGGAAATACTTACGGTAGGTGGGGTGGCCAGCTTGGTAACCTTCAAGTTAAATGTCTCTGGCCACCAATCAATAGGGTGTTTCACCATGGCGGTAGCCCGATTTGGCTTCAATTTGACTCCCAACTTCTCCCCAATTCATCATGAATTGTTTTTTTTAAACTTCGGCATCAAGTTGCCCGACCCCACCGTGAACCACCCAAAAACAGAAGATAACTTCCGGTCCAACCTGAGGCAAATTAGGAAAAATTTAGAACCGAAGTTGGTGGTCAAACTGGACCCAAGTTGGGCTACCGTGGAACGCCTTGGTGTTATTGCGCGATCAACAATACTAGCCACGTGTTGGCGTATGAGGGAACTGAAATTAGTCAACTGGATTCAAAAATACAATACATCTGAGGGGGGTCTTTCCTTTATCCTCAATTTGTTACAAAAATCTGCCCACAAGCAAATTCGAGGTAAGCTCACCCGGGTCAAGGTGCAAGTCTGCCAACGGGCTCTTTAAATTTAGGACAGATGGATGCGTGCGGTACGGAGGCCCATGGGGTTTTTCAAAAACTTCATTGAGCGGAGCCGACTCGAAAAGAGAAATTCGATTGCCTTAGCGCTAAGGTGTGGGTAAAAAATTGGGTGTTGCTGTATTTTATTTGTCGTGTGAAATGGTGGTTCGATATCAACTTATCCGACAGTCCAAATGCAAGGACTCTCTGTCAACGGGGAGAACACGCCGTTAGTATGACCTTCCTCTATATCCCAAGTATCCAGGAAAAGTTCTGGCGTACTTCTTTTTATTAGGTCCGAGTGGTTTATCTCTCCTCGGAATTTCGGAATTGTCCCAAAATGCACTTTCTCCCGGAGTGAGTGATTGATGAGATTTGGCCGGGGGAGGGTCCATGATACCGCGGTGGGAGGAACTGATAAGTGATAAGCTCGAAATGGCAGTAAAAAAATGCCGTGCACAGGGGTCGCCACTTCCTTTCATAATTTTCCTGCGGCGGAGCGCTTATCACTGCGCTTCAGAAGATATATGACGAGGGAGTACGATTTCGGGATATGATAACGCGAGCATCGGCCCTACAACAGCCTACAAGTCGGTGGTTTTTACGGCATCCGCCGGCGTGAGCTTTTAATTAGAAGAGGAAGTCGGCAATTGAAGAGGTGCATCTTGGCAGCATCTGAGCATCACACGTTTGTGGTTCCCATACTAGATAACGCGGGGACTGCGTGTCGTCCCTTTAGCGAATTAAAAAAAACACCGTGGTTTCTTCGTTGAGTCATGCATGTACTAATTTGGAAATTTGATTGACGTTTTGCACACTGCACAGACCCGCAATGTTTTATTAATTTTGTTCACGAACTGTGAACAAGATAAGAGTTGCCTGGTGGGAGAACTCATCCCAAGTTTCTCCCAAAGGTCTGCACCTCTCTTAACCGCCGGGGCCGTCGGGCGCCGGTTCGAACGCCGAGATATCCGTCTTAGTACTTCGTTCTCGATCTTTCTCCTTCTGTCCCCACCAACCAAGGGGGCATGGGCGGCCTGGTTTTCGAAACCTGGTGACGGCATGGGCGCGACCTGACGGGGATAGATATACTGTGTCTCTTGGCTTGCTTGGCTCGCCCCTTCCTATCCTTCTCACACAGGAAAATCCTAATGCTTGACAACGCTATGTAGTAAGCAAATTTGATGTCGAGTTCTGAATGTACGCCGGGTAATTATTCGTAAGCGACGCAAATGCTCCCGACAGATACAGATAATAGCAAGCACTATTGTGAGCGGTAAAGCATTTAGGTAGAATGGAAAATTTGCCTTCCAGTAATCCGAATTGCGGCTAGCGTATTCGCATTCGGAAGTGATTTTGCCTTGAATTGTTGGATCACTGGCGGTGCACGGTGGCGCTGCCTTGCAGAGAAAGGAGAGAGGCAAAGAAGGGAATCATGCCAATCCACTCAATTTTTTTTTCTGTCCTTAGGTAAGTCCGCTTCTTTAAGGCTGGAGTACGCCACCGATTTTAGAATTTATTCATAAGTATTCCGACGAGGTCTATGTTTTGTTTACCCTGGATTTGAATATCTGCCACAAACAAGTTTGAGATAAATTCACAATCCGAGTTGTCTGTCCCCCCTCCGAATTTCGGAGTCACTGTCTCAAATCTATTTTCTTCAAGAATGAGTGATAGATGAGATTTGGGTAGGGAAGTTCCAAGATTACCGTGGTGGGAGGATTGATGAGTTCGAACTGGCAGCAAAAAATGCCGGCGTCAAGGGATATCATGAGTCGTTGCTTCTTCCTATAACACTGTATGTCTTCTCTGTGCAACAGATTGTCTATCGCTGTACATCAGACGCTATTTAGGAGTATAATTTGGAATACACGAATGTCGGCCCTACAACAGCCCACAACTCGGTGATTTTGCGCTCGGAGTACCAGAGGGGAGCCCGCAATTGAAAATGTAAGGCATCATTCATCATACGTATGTGACTTTGGAGTTCAATAATTGCCCTATCATCTCCCTATTATCTTGGGCGATTTAAAAATGCTCGTGCATTTGCTGAGCCATACTTACGCCAGGAACTAGCCCCAGTCCTGGAACTCACACTGACTCATTTGGCACTTTGACTAACTACTCCAGACAATTGACCCAGCCACGCTTATGAAAATCGCTTACGAACTGGAAGAGAAGGGTTAGCTGGAAGAAGTTGTCCTGGGTCGTTTTCTTCTCTTCCAAAGTTCTGCACCTCTCTCAGCCGCCGGCCTCAGCGCGCGGCGGGCGCCGACTCGAAGATCGAGATGTACCCATTCGAAACGCCAAAAATACCTTATCTTCTCCTTCTGTCCTCTCTTCTACCCATCTCCTCTTCCAATGGCAAGCACTGCGGAGCCGGAGTGCCTTGGCTTTCGAAAGCCTGCATATGACGGCATTGGTGCGATTTGACGGCGATATCGATAGATAGCATGTCTTGGCGTACGCTTAACTCCCCCCTTTTACACAGGAAAATCCTAACGTCAACATACCACGAACCATGGCATCTTCCACCACACAATCTTTTTGCCCTTGTATATTGATTTTTTTATAAGGTCGGTATTTTTGTGCTTGACGACGCCAGTATTGAAGTTGGGCAGATTCGAGTTTTAAATTCCGCTCAGACGTTAATGGGGAAAGAGCCTGTAGACTTTGAAGTTTTGAAAATAGGCCAACAACGATTCCGAGAAAGGAACGATGTCCCACTCTGACGCCGAAGCAATCTGATCAGCATGCGGAGACTTTTGCGCTTAAATTTAGCGCGCAGTAAGCCTAAGCGTTGAGTGTAACCGGAGCACAGCCCGTGCAGCGCTGCAATTTTGATGCAATGTAGCTTTCGATATACAATGATTTACTGTAGTCTGTTTCCGTTCCACTGATCAGCTCGCAGTTCGAACGACTTTAGCGCTCGATCATCCCTGGGATTCCGGAGGTAGCACAAATATATATAATTTTAATGACCAATATCTTTGGGTCATCGATATCAACGAGTTCTTAAAGGTGTAGCAGGGGGTCGCGTCACCGGCAATCTCCCAGCGAAGGGTCTGCATTCGAATTTCGAAGATGCTGGTTTCAGGATCATGTATTCCATGTTGAATTTCGGGGTACAATAAATTTCAGCTGAGACCACGCTATCCGCTATTCGGAAGTCCTCTCTCACCCTCGGTCGATTATCCCCGCCGTTCGAGCGTGCTGATGTGTGAATGTCACCGTCGGTTATCTAGCTTGTCGGTCTGGAATTTCTCTCTCTGGAAACATCAATCAAAGTCATTGAAGGAGAACGGCCCGGAGCTTGATCATGATGCACCAAGGCTGCTGGATTTGGCTGCCACGCCGATTTCATTTCCCGGATCCCGCAACCGAGAATTGTTATCGCTACCCTGAGTTTCGCTTAAATATGTTTGCTGGATCAAATCTTATCATTGATCAATCTGTATAGGAACCATTCCACCACATTGCAGGACCTACTACTGGAATCTATTTAGAAACTTCCATTGCATATGTGCATTGAAACGGATCAAAAGAATCGATGGAGATCCCAACACATACGCATCAAGGCATCCTCATTCTGGGTGCTGGAAAAATGGAGGACCGACACAAGGTACATTATGAAGCTATCCTCAAAGTTCTCGTTGTATTTTTTGGATCAATCATCAATTGAATCCAAGGTCCATGACCTTCACACTCTTCCGCAGGCCAAGATATCATTGTATGTAACATAGTTACTCTATCGCCTGATTCCCCAATACATGACTGTACGTTTACGTACATAGGCCCATCTGCGATAGATGATGCATTAACCCTGCCGGATGCTCCGCTGAGTCTAGGGGTTCGATGTTCGGAAAACAATTGAATGAAGCACGAGTTGAGAGTGTGGAATGCTCAGGCTCGCTGGCCAGGAATGAAGATCATGTAAAGGATTATTTAAATATGGAGGCGGGTATACAGACATACGGCATTTTCGGCTAGGTACATCTGTACATGTGCATGTTCCCCCTGGTTGTTCCCGTGCGAGGGCACCAGGGTTCTGTGGCGCAATTTGTGGAAATCCCCTTGGCATGGCCTAGATCGACATTGAACGTCGAATAAATGTGCCACCCAAGTCATCTAATCCTACAATGTGGGTGTGTATCCTCAATTCGCATCTGTCCTCTCAGGGGTTTGCACATCGTTAAACTGAGTTCCCGCCGTTCGAGCAATCTGAAAAATATGGAGATTGGGATGCATACACTCTGAGGGTCGATTATTTCATTTTTTTTACTAGAAGAGAGCTCTGTACGGGCGATCGTGAAGTGGGCATCCTTTGGACATACTCAATCCGTACAAAGGACTGGAAGCCACAGATAGCCATGTGAGGTGTCAGCTCCACCACAGATTATGTCAAGGGTAAATTCTCGTTGCTACACCCCCTCGAGAATCCCCACACTTTTACGAGAAGGCTATTTCGAGAACCAGAATTTGCAATTGCTGATCTATTTTTGCACACGATCAGGAAGGAGATAAGATAAGATTGTGGGATGTCAGCGTCACGCGCACGATATGTCACGACATCACCAGGCGTGTGACGCAGTCATCACATTAAGCTTTCTTGGATACTTTACAACTTTACGCGCCTTGGATACTTTGCATGCTGTCGACGAGCTACCTCATCCAACATTGAACGACACCTTTACTATGGCCGGCGAAGTTATTGAGATTTCATCTGGGGAATCTGACGGAGAGGGCGGGGCATACTTTGATCGTAGAGCCATTTTAGAACCTGTGGTCGGACGCGTTGTCGATGCACTAGGTGGTGTCGAAGGGGAAAAATACGTGATTGGAGACGAGGCGAATGGATGCCTGAAAGATTTGAAGAAGCTCTGGCGGAAGGACGACACCGATGACGAACGCACCGTCGCACGTTTGTTTTGGGAAATGGGGGTCCTTCCGAACGACCTAGTTCCAATCTTGCTGGAGACGGCGGGGAAGGGGCTGGTGGAGGACAAGCGAGCGATATCGGCAGTAGACCTTATGACGGCAATGACTTGGCCTATTGATCTGGCGGAGGAGCTGAAGGAGTTGGACGACGAGCTGGACAAAGGCACCGATTATACACAGTTGCTGCAGAGCCACCTGCACTACAAAGTTGCACTGTTGAAACCCGGCGTTATACAGGCGATGTTTGGTATCATCCTGCCCCCGCTTGCCAAACCTCCGAAAGAAAGGGTGGAACGTGATGGACAGGTCATAAACGTTGTGCTTCACCTTATTCGCAATCTCGCTTTCATCAAGGACCTGCCCTCGAACTCGCATCTAAGCTCAGACCAGGCAGAATTATCGAACCTACAGTCGAAGTTGATTCGTGCCCTCTCCGAAACCAACACCCTCGATCTCCTCCTCACCATCGCGGCGAATTCAGACAAGGACCCTCTCTTCAATGGATGGAATACCCTCGTTCTTGAAATACTCTATCTTCTTTTCCGAGGCGTAAAACCGAGTACCTTAGCCGTCGATCAAGCAAAGGTAATTCTAGTTCCTCGCTTCAAATTAAGAATTCCCCATTCATTTCATTTCAATAGCAACCGGCGGAGAACTTGCAACGACTTCTAGCCCTTGAGGAACGGACACGTCGCGACCACGCTAGAAAAGCTACCTCTCGCCATTCACGGTTTGGGACCACCATTTCGGTCAAACTCAACCCCGACAAGCGACCTCCAGCACCTACGGGCGAAATCAGTGCGGCTGATTCCCAGCCAGTGGCTTCGTCATCACGGGCATTCGTCCTTCATCGCCAACAAGCGATTAACACAGACTCGGGAAGCATCATGGACATTACTAAGCGGAAAACGACCAAGAAAGCGAATAAACTCGACGATCTGGGTGTCGCTGACAATCTCTCTATGGAGGCTAGGGTAGTTCTGCAAAATTTTGCGAGTGAATTCGTCGAAGGGTGTTTCAATCGTCAGTCATTCATCCTTTGTGCATGATATGGTGCTGAGATATCAGAAAGCTTTCCTCTCGGCTTTGTTGAAAGACATTAGATCCGAACGCCCGAAGATTGCGGAGAAAGATAACCTTCGCTTGCTTTTCGTGACCAAGTGGTTCCTAGAGTTTTTCCTCGCCATGCGGTCCAAAGAGCAAAAGTCGAACGTTGGGCAGGATAAATGGAATTTTGGCCTCGTGGCCGAGGTCACGGAGCGATCGTGGATCATATGGGTCTTAAAGCGCATGCGAGAGGCCGTCGAAGAAAAGGTACGCTGTCGATTTTGTGATTTTTATTTTAATTACATCTCGCTTGGGGATATTCATATTCAATCGAGAAAGGTGATACTGACAATCAACGTTTAGCCCAAACTATGGACCGAGCTTCAGGCGGGAATAGAGTGTCTGACGCAACTCCTCCTCTTCATTGATACAATGTCGAGCTCGGAGATAACTGATCCCACGCTGAAGGAATCCGCGGATGTGCTCCAACAACAGTTAATTTACAATGGTGAGGTCCTCGATATTGCCCTCGACAGTTTGCGAGCGTACAAGCCTGGTACTCAGTCGTTGGCCTACCTCGATTCAAGTGTCTATTTGGCGTATGCTTTGCTGCGCATGTTAGAGAAGTGGGGCAAGGAGAAAGGTAACGAAACCTATGTGAGGCAAAAGTTGTCGAAGAAGAAACGCAGAAGAAAAGGTAAGAAATCTTCTATACCATTCGTCGGTTCCCTGCTGAAATTCCACTTAGGTGTGTCGGAGGAGGATGGTATTCCGGACGTAGAGGATGTAGAGGATGAGGATGAAGGTGTCATCAACGAAACAATGTTCACCTTCGAGGCCTTCGAGGCTGTAAGACCGCTCTTTCATATTCGGATTAACCCCTGACCAAAGTATCCAGAAATTTGCTTCGGCCGAAATTACGCAGACCCTCTTGACATACCTGGCTCGTTTCCGTGAATTCGCATCGTCAGAGAACATGCGACGAGTCGTGAGCTTGCTTCATCGGCAAGCTGTCAAAGCCAAAGCAGAGGGCCTTTTCTTTAAAGTGAGTAGTGCACGATTGTTTGACTTGTGGCGTTTCCTTTCTCGCGTCTGATATACATTGTTCTTCTCGGCGCTGCGTCCTTTACGTACGCTTTAGGTATCCACTTTGGACCTCTTCAAGATGATTTTAGCAGATCAGAAGGCTCTACCCCGAGAGCAGCCATACAAAGACCTCATAAATCTTATCAATTTCATATTGCGCCAGTTCTTCAAGGCTCTGGAAAAGGAGCCGTTCTTGGCCGTCGAGGTGTGACATGTCTTTTACCTGTCAGACTAGTGGGGTTTCACTTATACAAACCCGATAGGCGTTCTTCCCCAAGAACCGCGGGCACTGGAAGCAGTACTCCAGCTGGGAACCGGAGGCGAAATCTAAAAGGGAGAACAAAACCGTTGAAGACACTCGGTTCCCACAAGATGTCGAAGTCAAGAAAGGTTTTTCATGGAGTGACCAACTTGGAATTGCTGTCGCTAGTCTGGTCGACGCCAATCAAGAGGACCTCATCAAGTGGACGAAAGAGGTGCGAACCACTCCATTGAGTTACCCTACTACCCATTTACGAACCTGATTGGTTCTCGCAGATTCTGGCTCTGGTCATTGGTCAGCGTTCCCGCATCATTGAAGAGACAGACAGGAAAGGCGATGAGGGCTCTCCTGAACCGGGCGAAGATGAGGCTGCAGGCGCCCTACGTTTGAACGAGCCCTCAGCAGAAGCGGCGGCTAAATTCACCGACCATTGTGAGCAATTTCATACCCGCTCGTTTCTCATCTACTAGCTAAATCACGTTCAGTAATTCCATATATCAGCGAAGACCAAGCTGATGCCGCCACGCAAAATCCCAATCTAAAGCTTCTGTTCCGATTGTCCAAGTTTTACATTCTTGACGAAGGTGAGGGAGGTGATTAGGTCCGATTAACCGCTGCTAATGCACCCCTTGAAACAAAGATGCCGATGAATTGGAATGGTATGTCCCTTCCGGTATCGCCGTTGCAGAACTGCAAAGAACGCTCAACGTTATCAACCAATTCCTCGAAACGCCCTTCGAGCTTGATGGAAAGAAGGTGATAGAGCTCCTGAGTAAGAAACGGAGGAGGAGGAGGAGG
>Ga0307513_10013406_pt1 | contig 10056 bp, 7 predicted proteins | sample 15_EM_MG_FD_202174 | JGI IMG/M metagenome (GOLD analysis project Ga0307513, IMG submission 202174) | Populus trichocarpa ectomycorrhiza microbial communities from riparian zone in the Pacific Northwest, United States - 15_EM | ecosystem: Host-associated > Plants > Roots > Unclassified | place...
CAGGTAGGGCCCAGCCCAAGTAACGAGAGTGTGGTGAAGATGGGAGACAGAGGCGATGTACCAGGAGTGACAGGTCAGTGAACACGCGAGGAGACTATCCGTGTCATAGATAAGGTGGGCGATGATCGTTTCGATGATCTCGGGAGGAAGTTTGGTGACGGTAGACGAGCATGCGGTACTAGGAGCCTCCAGCGAAGGATCTGTGGAGAACCGTTGCTTGATCTTGGCTCGACTTCGGTACCAAACTCGCTTAGCGAAAAGCTCAATCACTATATGGTGGGACATAATCATCAGGAAAAACACCAAGGAGCGAGTACCAGAGTTACCTGACAGTGAGGAGGTAGGTGTCTTCGTTGGCGATATCATGGGATGGGTAGAATGAGATGTATTGGGTATGAATATGATTTGTTCAAATGTGACACCGCCACGTCAGAAAAAAGTAGTACGCGGTGCATCTGATCTGGTCTGGCCAGTATTTTTCAGAGACAGAGGTCAATTTCAGCACAGGTTTCCTTCAACTTGCTAACAACACCGCGAACGATATTCTTCCCATGACATGACGTGTGATATTCCGTCGACCATAACACAGGTGGCTCGCAGAGTCCGAAAAGCGAACCGCAAACTGTCATACATAAACCGTGACAAATGATCGCAAACAAGAGTACAGAGAGACATGGACATAGAATTTTCAAACACGTACGTACAGTGCAGCAAAAAAAGGAGAAAACAGGATCGTGTGGACTTTGGGATTCGGTCGAGACATTGGGCACCATCCACTCGATCTACCAGTCGCCTTCCGAGCCATCGCCATCTTCATCGGCACTGGAAAACCGAAATCCGTCCCATTCGCTGGCATCGTAGATAGCACCCCAATAAGGCGGCTCAGGATCCAACTTATACTCCACATGCGAAACACACCTCCTAAACCTGAAGACCTCCTCCCTCGAGCATATTTCGTCCAGACTAACGATCGTAATGGACGAGAGCTTGGCATGGCTTTTAGCCCGCTCTGATGCCATCTCCATAAACTCTTCAAGGTGGAACCAATCCCGTTGTTTGACATGAAGAACGAGCTCCTCCAACTTAGGGCATAGTATGGTGTGAGATTTGTTTCGTTGAGGGTTCAATGAGCGGATGAAGGATAGGTTGTTAATCTCAACCAGCGTAAGGGTGCGAAGGTTTTTCGTGAGGAGAAGGGTTTGAAAAATGGGAGACTTTTCGATTTCCTTCCCTGGCGGAGAGGAGTATGTCTGGACTGCCACCTTTTGCGCCTTCGAAAGATCAAACTTTCTGAGAGACTGGAAAAATCGATGCTCCGCAACGGATGGGGAACGGTGCCCGGTTGCCCAGCTGCCAAACATACGGAGCTCCCCATTTGGTCCAATGAGTCGCATGCGCTTGTATGGCAACCCATGGAGAAATAGGTGGACTGTAGTGATGTGGTAGAGGTTACTGAAATTGTTGGCGAGGCAGGCCGGAACCGAGGTGCCATCCGTGTAGAAGTCAAATTTCAGGTCTACTAATGAGGCGGTTGGGATAGAGAGATGACTGAGGAAGGTGGAATGGGCCGGGATGCTATGGATAAACAGCTCCTCCAAGTGAAGTAGGGGAACCACTCGACCAGCAGGAACGTTGAAAGAGGTCGGGATTGAATCGTGGAGTGAAATTCTATTGAGGAGAGGGGTACTCTCGAAGAAGTCGAGGAGTTGTGCCACAAACAGTGGATCTACCATCTGTGGGACGCAACGAAGTTCGAACACGGTGAGATTTGATAGATTCCTCCAAGGTAGATGTGTGACAACACCGGACAGGCTTAACTTGCGCAACGGCGAGAGGTGTCCAGGGAGAAGTGTGTCGGGGATGACGGGGCCAGGACTAAGTCCTTGAAGGTCTAGAATAATTTTGAGTTCCGTGAGAAGAGGGGCGGGGAAGGGGAAATGATTGAGGAGATCTAAGAGGATGTTCGAGAAAACACAGATGGTCAAGGAACCGAGCCTGTTGATATGCGGGGCTGCCACAAGGAGGGCGTCATTACAATAGGAGGTATTTTTTGACTTCCTGAGGAAGATCTCCAAGGGGAGGAACCTCGAACGTTCGATGTAGGCACGGGTTTGATCAATGTCCTTGCAATCCAAATAGGTCCACAACGAAGAACGCGAGGTAAAGACCTCTCTCCAGCCGTGGCATACATGGGTCAGCGCGATTAGGTCTTGCTCCGTGTGGTCACCTCCCCAGTAGTCCGGAATAAGAGAAAAGACTTCCGGAGGGATCTGGTTGATCGGGGCAAAAGTGTTTCTTACGGACTGGACCAAGCGGAGCACTTCCAATGCCTCCTGCTCTAGGACAGCGATCTAGGAACAAAGACACTTATAAGCCATCATACACCCATCGACCAATGTTTTTCCGTTTCTTCACCTCAGCCTGGTTCAGGGTCGTCGCGATCCTGTAGGGTCTACTTTTGAGTGACGATGCTTGAGCATTGTGAGTACCGTCCAGACGGACCTTCTGCCAAGTGTGGCGCCCTGCAATTTTCTTTTAATCGCGTACAAGAGTTGAGATATGGAGAAACTCCGGCCGGGATAGGATTCCCCGTTGTCGATGGACGCCATGATTGTGGACAAAGCTGGAGCGTGACCCATGTTCCACGTGACGATCTCTCTTTTCTCTCTCGTAGTCGTATCGTTACAGTCACCTTGTATCTCCGTCCACCCAACCGCGTTCACCTACTTCGAGGCATCTGGCACCCTGTCGGCTTCCGTGGCCCCATGCCCCACTTTAGAACAGTTGGCTGTGAAAGCTCCAGATGACAGATGCTGTCGCGTTCCATGTTCCCCACTTGCTAGAAGATTGAGGTGAACGGAACCGAAGGGTGGAGCTCCCAGCTCGAAAAAGGGGATGGTGCAGGGTGAGTGTGTCGCATTTATGGCTGTCAGAGAATCAGCATGAGCTCTCCCAGGACTGTCTTGGAACCGCCCGCCCACCGAGAGCGGAAAATTGATGATGTAGGGAGTGAGGATCCCCAGAACATCTAAATATTGTACAGATTCAACGACAACTGTATGTTTCCTTTGTTAACAACACGAACGATTGTCTCCCCATGATGTGTGATATTTCGTCGACCATAACACATGGTCCGCAGAGTCCAAGAAGTGTATCACAAGACTTTCATGAGTTGCAAATGGCCGCAAACAAGAGTACGGAGAGATAATAACACTTCGTGACATTAAATCTATCGGCGTGTACATACGATGCAGCAGAAAACAGGATCATGTGAATTTTGGGATTCGGGCGAGATATTGCGCACCATCAACTTCATCTACCAGTCACTTTCCGAGCCATCACCACTTTCATCGCCAATGGAAAGTCAAAGTTCATCCCAATCTTCAGCACCACTGACATCATTCCAACAAGGCGGCTTGACCTCCAACTTATACTCCACATGCGAAACACACCTTCTGAGCTTGAAGACCTCCTCCTTTGGGCACATTTCGCCCAGACTAACAATCGTAATGGACGAGAGCTTGACGAGGCTCTTGGCCCGCTCTGATGCCATCTCCATCAACTCTCTGAGATAGGACCAACCCCGTTGTGTGACGTAAAGAACGAGTTCCTCCAACTCGGGGCATAGTATGGTGTGAGATTTGTTTTTTCCAGGGTTCAATGAGAAGATAAAGGATGGGTCACAAACGTCAATCAATGTAAGGCTTCGAAGGTGTTTCATGAGGAGGAGGGTTTGGAAAATGGGACAGTTCTCGATTTCCTTCCCTGGTGAAGAGGAGAAGTTCGAGACTCCCAGCCTCCGCGTTTTCGAAAGATCAAACTCCCTGAGGGACCAGAAAAATTGACGCCCCGCAACGGATGAGGAATGGATCCTGGCTGCCCAGCTGCCGGACATACGGAGCTCCCCATTTGGTCCAATGAGTCGCATGCGCCTGTATGATGAGAACCTATCTGGAATGAGGTAGATTGTATCGATATGGTGGAGATTGTTGAAATTATTGGCAAGGCAGGCCGGAACCGGAGTGCTATCCGTGGAGAAGTCAAAATCCAGGCCTACAAACGAGGCAGTTGGGATGATGAGGTGCTTGATGAAGTTGGAATGTGCCGGGAGTCCGCAGATAATAAGCTCTCTTAAGTGGAGAAGGGGTACTACTCGGCCAGCAGGAATGTTGAAAGAGGTCGGGATCGAATCGTGGAGCGAAATTCTATTGAGGAGAGGGGTACTCTCAAAGAAGTCGAGGAGTCCTGCCACGAACAGCGGATCTATTGCCCCTGGGACATGACGAAACTCGAACACGGTGAGATGTGATAGATTCCTCCAAGGTAGGCGTGTGACAACTCTGGATAGGCTTAACTTGCACAACGGTGAGGGGAGTCCAGGGAGAGGTGTGTTTGGGATGACTGGGCCAGGACTGTGGTCTTGGAAGACCAGAATAATTTCGAGTTCCGTGAGGAGAGGGGCGGGGAAGGTAAACTGACTGAGGAGATCTGAGAGGGTGTTTGGGAGGGTGCAGATGGTCAAGGAACCGAGTCGGTTAGTGTGCGGGACTACCGCAAGGAGGGCGTCATCACAATCAGAGATACGTTTCCACTTCCTGAGGAAGACCTTCAGGGGGAAGGACCTCGAACGTTCGACGTAGACGCGGGTTTTATCGACATTCTCGCAATCCAAGTAGGTCCACAGCGAAGAACGTGAGATAAAAATCTCTCTCCAGCCACGGCATACGTGGGTCAGCGCGATTAGGTCTTGATCCATGTGTTGATCTTCCCAGTAGTCCGGAATAAGGGAAAAGACTTCTGGAGGGATCCGATTGATAGGAGTGAAAATGTTCCCCATGGACCGAACCAAGCGGAGTACTTCCAATGCTTCTTGCTCTAGGGCGGTGACCTAAGAACAAGGGCACACGTAAGCTATCGTACATCCATCAACCACTGTTTCTCCGTTTCTTCACCTCAGCCTGTTTCAGGGTCGTCGCGATCCTGTAGGGTTCGCTTTTGAGTGATTATGGTTGAGCGTCATGAGTACCGTCCACACACCTTCCGCCAAACGTGAAACCCTGAAATTTCCTTTTGGTCGCGTACAAGAGTTGAGATATAGAGAAATCCTGGCCGGGATAGGACCCCCTGTTATCGATGAACGTAGACGTCATGATGATGGACAAAGCTGAAGCGTTGAACCACACCCCACGTGACGATCCCCCTCCAGTTCCACTGCGTTCTCATACCGCTACAGTCACCTCGTATCTCTGTCCCCTCGGCCGCATCTGTCTACTCCGGGGCGTCTGACACCCTGCCGGCTCCCACGACCCCCACTGTAGAAGGGCCGGCCGCGGGCCCTCCAGCGGGAGGTGTCGTCGCGTCCCGTGTCTTCCATCTTTCTTGTCAGTGAATGCATAATCAAGTTTACTTATGCAGTACATTATCGAATTTGAGTCATTGACATGATGGTCGTCCCCCGAATTCCACCCGCACCGCAACGCCGAGACCAGGAACCCTGTGCTAGACCTGCAAGCTACAGGATGAGCAAATCCCAAGTCCAAGACTTCTCCACGCCATTCGCAACCCCATGCGTTGTCGAAGGGAAGTGGGGAGTTGTTCTTGTGCTGCTGTCAGCTAATCACGCAGGCCTGGAGGCAAGCCCCAGAATATGACAGATCCCTTCGCCCCCTCCGCCCCCTCACGTTCACTTACTCATTGCGAAAACCTCCGTCTCGTCTTCATCCCAGGGTGGAAGGGATTCACCTCGGCATCAAGCGTCCGGACCGGTGTTCAGTATGGCTGAAGGGCACAATGCTCTTGAAGGTCACCATGGTCAGTGTGGATGCGATTCCACCAACTCCGGAACTCAGGAAATATATCTTTCGTGTCTGATGTACCGTAGCGCCTTCTCGCGCATGCGTGAAAGAGAACGTCCCGCATTGGCGTACTAGATGGTAGCACGAAGCCACGAAGTGCGGGCCAGAAGAGGATTGAAGAGGTGAACGAAACCGAAGGGTGGAGCTCTAAGCTCGAGAGGAAAGGATGGAACGTGTCCTCACAACGACATTGATTACACACTTCTACATCAACCCCTCAAACCCACCCAATCCTCGCTGACCGTAATGTGTAACATAGGCGCTCCTACCTTAGCACAATAAACCCGGAACCAGAAAAAAGCTTGAGAGGGGGGATGATGTAGGGTGAGTGCACCGTATTTATGGCTATGGGAGAATCACCATAAGCTCTCCCGGAACTGCCCTGGAACTGCCCACCCGCTGAGAGCGGAAAATCGAGGACGTAGAGGGCGAGGATCCTCAGAACATCTAAACGTTGTACAGATTCAACGACAACCGTTCATTTCCTTGGCTAAAAACGCCACGAACAATTCTCTCAACGATGTGTGATATTCCGTCGACCATAGCACGTATGGTTCGCAGGGTTCAAAAAGCGAACCGCAACAAAATCACAAATGGCCGCAAACAAGAGTACAGAGTGATAAAGACATTTTGTGACATTAGATTTACAAACAAGTACATACGGAACAGCAGAAAACAGGATCCTGTGGGTTTTGGGATTCGGCCGAGGTAGTACCGCGCACCACACTCCACTCGATCTACCAGTCACTTGAACCTTCATCTTCGTCATCTTCATCATCTTCATCGCTCTCGCTGGAATATCGAAGTTCGTCCCAATCACTGACATTGTGGATAAGATCCAAATGAGACAGCCCAACATCCAACTGATACTCCACACGCGAAATGCACCTCTTGAGCCTGAAGACCTCCTTCGAGCATATTTCGTCCGGAGTAATGATCGTAATGGACGCGAGTTTGGCGAAGTTCTTAGCCCGCTTTAATGCCATCTCTAACAACTCTTGAAGATAGAGCCAATCCCGTCGTTCGACGCGAAGAATGAGTTCCTCCAACTCAGGGCACAGTATGATGCGGGATTTGTTTCGTCGAGGGTTCAATGAGCGGATGAAGGATAGGTTGTTAACGTCAACCAGCGTAAGTGTGCGAAGGTTTTTCATGAGGAGAAGGGTTTGGAAAATGGGAGACTTCTCGATTTCCTTCCCTGGCGAAAAGGAGAAATTCGAGACTGTCAGCCTTTGCGTTTTTGAAAGATCAAACTCCCTGAGGGACCAGAAAAATTGATGCTCCGCAACGAATGGGGAACGGTTTGTGGTCGCCCAGGTACCAAACATATGCAGCTCTCCGCTTGGTCCAATCAGTCGCATGCGCTTGTAATCATTCAGAAGTAGGTAGATTGTAGTGATGTTGCAGAGATTGTTGAAATTATTGGCGAGACAGGCTGGAATCGGGGTACTATCCGTGAAGAAGTCAAAGTCCAGGTCTACCAATGAGGCGGTTTGGATAGAGAGGTGTTTGATGAAGGTGGAATGTGCCGGAAGTTTGTGGATAATAAGCTCCTTCAAGTGGAGCAAGGGCACTACTCGGCCATGAGGATCATTGAAACAGACCGGGATCAAATCATGGAGCGAAATTCTGTTGAGGAGAGGGGTACTCTCGAAGAAGTTGAGGAGTTGCGCCGCAAATAGTGGACCCATCGCCCGCGGCGGATGACGAAACTCGAACACGGTAAGATTCGATAGATTCCTCCAAGGTAGGTGTGTGACAACGCCGGACAGGCTTAACTTGCGCAATGGTGAGAGGTGTCCAGGAAAAAGTGTATTGGGGATGACGGGGTCGGGGCCAGGACCACGAGGATTTAGAACAACCTTGAGTTCCGTGAGAAGAGGGGCGGGGAAGTGGAAGTGGTTGAGGAGATCCGAGAGGGTGTCTGGGGGGGCACAGATGGTCAAGGAACCGAGTCGGCCGATATGCGGGACTGCAACAATGAGGGCGTCATCGCAATAGGATGTATCTTTTGACTTCCTGAGGGAGATCTCCAAGGGAAGGGACCCCGAACGTTCGACGTAGACGCGGGTTTGATCAACGTCCTTGCAATCCAAGTAGGTCCACAACGAAGAACGCGAGGTAAAGACCTCTCTCCAGCCGCGGGATACATGGGTCAGCACGATTAGGTCTTGCTCCGTGTGTTCATCTCCCCAGTAGTCCGGAATAAGAGAAAAGACTTCCGGAGGGATCTGGTTGATCGGGGCGAAAGTGTTCCTCACGGATCGAACCAAGCGAAGCACTTCCAACGCCTCCTGCTCTAGAGTGGTGACCTAGGAACAAAGACATGTATAAGCCACCGTACACCCACTAGCCGTTGTTTCTCCGTTTCCTCACCTCAGCCTGGTTCAGGGTCGTCACGATCCTGTAGGGTTCGCTTTTGAGTGATTATAGTTGAGCGCCATAGTACCGCCAAGACATACCTTCCGCCAAACGTGGCACCTTGTAATTTCTTTTCGGTCGCGTACAAAAGTTGAGATATAGAGAAATTCTGGCCGGGGTAGTATTCCCTGTTGTCGATGGACGCGGACGCCATGATGATGGACAAAGCTGAAGCGTTGAGTCACACCCCGCGTGACGATCCTCCTCCAGACCCACTGCGCTGATCTCATACCGCCACAGTCACCGTGTATCCCTGTCCTCTCGGCCGTGTTTGTCTGCTCCGAGGCGTCTGACTTACTGTCGGCTTCTATGGTCCCATGCCCCCCATTATGGAAGAGCCGGCCACGAAACCTCCAGGCGAGAGGTGTCGTTGTATCCCGTGTCCTCCATCTTTCTTGTCAGTGAATGCTTAATCAAGTTTACTCGTACAGTGCATTATCGAATTCGAGACTTTCGTTCGATGGTCCGTCCCACGAACTCCGCCCGCATCGCAACGCTGAGACCCATAACCCCGTGCCAGACATGGGAGCTACAAGACGGGGAAATCTCAAGTTCAAGACTTCTCCACGTCATACGCAACCCCATACGTTGTCAAAGAGAACTTGGCAATTATCCTTGCGCTGCTGCGAGCCAGGCAAGCCCCAGGAGTGATGGGTATCGACGGGGTGACCGCCCCCCCCCCCCGTTTGGGCGGGCGATTTTTGTGGCCTCTTGACCAGTTTCGGCATTTTGGGGGACTGACGGTTACGCCATATCATTATCAGCCGCATATCTCTGCTCGGATCGTGATGTGGACCGTTCACCCCCCCCCCCCCACCGCATCATCCGTACCCCCACGTTTGCTCAGTGCGAAAACCTCCGTCCCGTCTTCACCCTGGACTGGGAGGGATTCCCCCCAGCACCAAACATCCGAATCGGTGCTCAGCACGGTTGAAAGGCGCAAGGCTCTCGGGAATCACCATCACCGGTATGGATGCACTTTCACCAAGCTCAGAGCTCAGGAAATGCGCCTCCCGCGTCAAGCACAATCCGACAATGCATCACCGGACCGGGACATCCCTCCCTCTCCAGGCGTTACGCATGAATCGTTTCTGATGTACTGTAGTGCCATTTTGTTTACCCGTGAAAGAGAATACCTCCCATTAGCGCACAAGAATACATCGATCCGATATTAGACACCAAGAAACTCTATGCATGAACCAGAACGCAACAGGTATATACCATTCATTCCGACCATCAATTAAACTCGACCAGGTCAACAGCCCCTCCCTTCGTGAGCTCCGGCAACAAACTGGGGGCAAAATCTCTCAAATCAGTCCCCCCCTTCCCTTTCTCGTACATTATCCGTGGACGGATCGAACGTGAAGTCCAAAACTGGAGCAACAGCCGGTCGAGGTCTTGCCATTCCTTGTGAACCGTTTCCTCGATCGGGTTTGCGAAGACAGTATGCGAGTGAATGGTGATCTGTCGAAGGCCTTTGGATTCTACAGTTTGGAGCACCATGGTGATCCAGTGGATGTTCGGTCCGCTACACCCGAATTCCACGTCTCTAAGTTTTGTGGCCTTGGAAAGATCGATCGAGGGCGTCCTAGGCATCTCTACGCTCATGGGCGGTGGTAAGGTACCGGCCAGTCACGGAAGCCGAAGAAAACGTACCCGAGACGCAATAACAGATGCTGAGAGATTCCAGGGTATCAGAACACTTGGACACCAAATTCATGGTCGACTCGACATCTTCGTTCAGACACGACACCGTGATTTTGGTGAAGTGGAGGCCGTC
>Ga0307513_10013407_pt1 | contig 10056 bp, 2 predicted proteins | sample 15_EM_MG_FD_202174 | JGI IMG/M metagenome (GOLD analysis project Ga0307513, IMG submission 202174) | Populus trichocarpa ectomycorrhiza microbial communities from riparian zone in the Pacific Northwest, United States - 15_EM | ecosystem: Host-associated > Plants > Roots > Unclassified | place...
GAGCTACAGATTCGTGAAGCGGGGAATCATCCATCAGATCATGATCGAACTCCTCGGCGGCCTTGGGTTGGATTTTTATTTTGTTGTTATTCATTTTTTATCTCATAAAAAATCAAGGAAAAAAAAAACAAAATATAAAACGATATACATGAATAAAGCTTAAAAAATTATCCAAGTTGGTAGTGAAAAATCAAAATGATAGGTAGAAAAGTTGGAGGACTAACATGTATAAAATTAGCAAAATTGGCTATCTAATTCTGATTGACAAAGGATCTATTTGGCGAAACTATTTTTATTTGGGGTAATTAAATAAATACAAATTTGGATAAGTAAGGACTCAATGAGAATTTTGAAAGGTTTAATTTTTTTTTTTGAGGACTTAATCGTAAGAAAAAAAATGATTTTTGGAGTCAATTTATGCTTTAATTAGAAGAAATTAAAGTCTAGAGGTCGATTTGCAATTTTAACTTGGTCAAATCAGGGGCTTAATTGTATAAATAATAAAGTTTAATAGACAATTAGAAACTTAATTAAAGAAATCAAAAACCAAGGACCAAACTGAAAAAGATCATGTGATTGTAAGGGCTAAAATTGACCAAATCAAGAGGCCAAATTGAAAAAAATTAAAAGTATGATGGTCAATTAAGGGTCCAAGAACATAAATCAAAACCAAAGACCAAAATGAAAATGATATTAAACTTTAGGGTTGATGATTGAGTTTGACGGTGGTGAAATTGCATGAAATTAAGAGTTTCAGAGGCAATTACAAGTACAATTAAAAGCAATTGGAAAAATAGGAACTAAAATGAGATATATCAAATCCTAAATTGTAATCCTAATTTTTAGGGTTTAATCTAGATAACGCGTCATTCAACCACTATTTAGCTTCTTCTTCGATAGTTTTGGTTGATCGAGTAAGCACTTTTAGGCGAATGAATGTGGCGTTTCCGACCACCTTTAAGGCTGTAACCATCATCATTCAACTGAGAAACATCCCCTCTACAAACATCAGTCACTCTCATCAAATATTTATATCTTATTTTCTTCAACAAATTTAACAACATCTTATCCCTGATCAGCCATCACAATATTCTCAGATTCTAGGTTGTTCGGGTTGGCGCTTTCAAACTAATGAATGTAGAGTTACAAACATCCAAATTTAGTAAGGTTGGATCCAAATAAAATGTGTGCACACCCTCTACTAAGATCATGTAGTCTTCAATTATGATGACATCAAAGTTACTCTGATGAAGCCTCGAACGTGGTCAACTCAGTCATCAATAGTTGTGATACTCATTTCACAAAATCATTAATCTTTTTCATGTGTTCACACTTCAAGCTTTATCGGTGGGTTCTTATCAAAGGTTTGTCACATTTCTCTCAAGATCAAAAGGCCAGAAACAGATAAAGCCAAGTTTGGAAACTACCAAAACTTCCAAAAACCAAGTTTGTTGCAAAATCACCATTGAAAAACCAGCATAGGTACAAAGCTCACAACTTTGAAATGTACTTTAGAACCTTCTTATTTTGATCAAAGTTTAGATCAAAGGGCTAAACTTTGATCAATCTATATTTGAACCCATCAAAAACTCTAGCAAAACCCTATAAATACCCCTTGAAAAATCAAGAAAAAGAGAAAAAAAAAACATGGAGAAACACACTGTGAAAAGACCCTGGTGTGAAGGTTCAAAAGCCTAACATAAAGGGTCTAACGAGCTTTAAAAGGAAAAGATGGTGAAAGGGAAAGAAGGAAAGAAAAGAAAAGGAAAACAACAGTCCATATCTAGCAAGCTTGGAAAAGGTATAACCATGTTAAAGTTCAAGGGTAGAGTCTATATGGCCTACCTATTCATGTTTTCTTAATGTTTAAACCTCTTTTGATGTTGTTTGAGCTCAACTTGCATTTTTGGATAGATTTTGTTACTGGAATAATTTGATGTTTTTCGGCAGAGTTTGTTTTGTTTTTGTTTTTGTTCCTATTTTAAGTATGTTTTAGATTACTCAAGCTTTCATTATGATAGTTTGTTCTAATTTTGGCAATAATGTGTTGGTGAGGCTTGCACTAAAAGCATGATTCTTGATTTTGATGCTTATTTGAATCTGTGTTTTTAGCTCAATAGCATGTTAATGATGTATTTGAAGTATTTTGATTTGTGATTTGATTTTTTTATAATAAAACAAGAAGTTGCTTTTATTTATAAGTTAAGGATTTTGGAAGCATGTTGATCAATTTGATGTTTTTAATGCATGTTTATGGTTCATACAAGTATGTTTAGCATATAAATGTTAAAAATATCAAGTTTTGAATCCAAATAACATGAATATTATTTTTTTTTCTTTTTATGAAATCATCTTATTCTTATGACTCGAGTTACGGGTTTAATAAGTTGGCTCGGGTTGACTTGGGTTATTTTTTTTTATCTTTTTTTTTATTTTATTTTTGGCATTGAGTTAGTTGGAAATTGAGTTTGGTAAAAAAAAAAAATTTCATAAGGTTATTCTGGTCTCATTACTAGAATTGTTGATTTAGTAGGTTAATCCAGGTAGTTTTTTTTTGTCCTTTTTTTAATATAATATTTTTTTAATTTCATCTAACAGATGCTTTATATACTAGTGAGACAAATCTAGACCCAAAAAAATCCATGGTTGCATCAGACCAGAGTAGCTGCTAAAAGAGATCATAATAAAAGATTTAATTGTTGGATCAAGCTTCAATTTTTACAAGAGGTTCCCAAGGCACAGTTCCAAAAGGAACCCACTTCATCGATCATTCATTGTCAGATCTCTTGAAATTAGACTTAGAAGATCATGTATGAGTCAATTTTGTTATCTTTCTTGATTTTATGGATTTATTGTTTTGTTTCAAGCATTTTGTAATTCCTTTTTAAGCTTTAGGATTTTGATTTTGTTTCCTAGTATAGGTAGAATTTTTGGCATATTTAAAGGACTTGTAAATCTCTTTGAGATTCAGACAGTATTAGACTTATTTTTTTAAAATAAAATTGTGAATTTAGAGTGTATATCTGCAACTTTTTTCGCTTATCAAGATTTTATTTTTATGTGATTGTTTGCTACTTATCTAGCTTTTGTCTGCATCAAGTTAAGGTTATTATAATGTCATTTTCAAGGAATATCACAAATTTGGATATGTGGTTAGAATCTAAAATCAAATAATCTTGAAAAATTTAGAATGTAAAAGAAAAATCATGGAAAAACAAACAAAGTACAAATTATTAGAAGTGATTCACTAGATTTCTTGAGGATCAATTTAGCATGACAATAATTGTTTCAACCTTGTGGCATTTGTATAAAGCATAAATGCCTGAATTATAATGTTAATCAAACAAAACAATCTACAAAAATCAACTAGAAAATGTAATTAACACTATTAATCATGCTTCTTTGAATTTTTTGAACTCAATTTATAATGCAACTTCTCTTCTTTTCCATTCAGATTCTTTCTTAGACAAAATTAGCGGCCTACATGAGCAAATAACCAATAAATTGTTCAAAAAATAAACATTTTCTTTTCTTTTTAATTTTTTATTTCCCTGCCAGAAAACTTGTACCTTCTTTTTAACAAAAACACATTTTTCTTTGAGGACTTGAATTATCTCCTAACAATAAGTAAGGTCCATTATCAACCTAAGTTTGTTAAAAAAATTATTTAAGATCATGGTTAATAGGCATATTTGAAGACAAATTAAAAGTGGAGTCCACTCATTTTTAGGTTTAAAACTTTATTATAATTTATTTTTCAATAAAAACTTTTTAAAATGAAACATTAACATGATTAAACCTAAATTTAAGTGAATGAAAAATTGATATAAAAAAACTCTAGGTTGACATGTTTTTGTGAAACACAAAACCTCTATTTCATATTTTAAAAAAATGATTTTCTTATTGTTTATGTTGTGGAAGATGAAGAGATAAAATTGAGTGCGAAATGACCTAAGCAAAATGAGCTTTGGACTTAAGTAATGTAATTTTTTGACCGATAAAAAAATATTTTTTGTCAACATATTTTTAGGCTTAGGTATGAGTTTATAATTCTTGGCCCATAAAAAAAAAACTTTTGTCAGCCTATTAGTTTGGCCTATAAAGAATTATTTTTAGTCAGCCAATTAGTTTGCTTAGCTCATGAATAAAGATTTTGAACATTTTCTTCAACCTCAATAGCTTTTTCAACTTGGACATTTTTATTCAAACACAACGTCATATTTAAAGCCAAAACTGTTAGGTTTAATTCTAATTGATAATGACAAGAATTAATTATGGTAGTTCTAAATCAGTTTTGCAATCAAAATCCTCTATAAAAAAGGGTTGAAGACAGAGTGTTTTAAGATAATTTTTTGACAAGTTTTTACAAAAAAAATTGACACTTTTATTTACCTTGGTTTTCAAATTAGTTTCCTTTATTTTGAGATCTGTTTCTTTGTAGAAAGATATTTGAGTAGAATTTTCTTGATTTCATGTACTTTGTTTGGAAGTGTATGTAAATAAGAAGGTGTTGTTGGAATCCTATTAGGTTGATCACATACATCTTATTTATACTAAATGAGAAGTAATAAAGTCTTAAAGGATAAATAATTGATCATTGACAACAATAAAATTTTAGCTTGATTATATTTTAAGTGCATCAATAAATCAGTACCCTACACTGATTTTGTTAAGTATAAACTAAATACATGCTTAATGCTATGATTGTGTTTCAATCTCTTATGCAATTTTCTATACTTGCTTAGTATACATGCTAGTATTTTTGTTTGGATTGCAAGTTTGCCTTGAGATATAATAGTACATGCTTATAAACTAAATATTTATACTCGTAGTCCAGTTTTTAGACAACAATCTTAAGGCTTTATTTTTAATTAGTCTTTGTTTAGTTATTATTCCTTTTGCAAACTAGTTTAATTGTTAAGGAGATTATTAACGGCTTTAATTTTAAGTTCAAGTTTATCTTTTCTCAAGTTTGTTATATTTAAGCAATTTATTTGAATAATATTGAGTTGATGCACGTCATTTATCCTTTTGAACTAAACAATTAAGACTATGCTCAAATTTATCATCTTATCTTTGTTTAGTTTTTAAATGTCATTTTGCAATCTTATATGGTATGTTCATGCTATTTGTTTAGACAAATATATTGATATGATACATGTTAAAAAGATACCTTTTGAACATAAAACATCAAACCGTGGTTAATGGTAGCTTGCATATTACAAATCTTTTCTTCGTTAATTTGTTTAAGTTTTGTAGTTATTTTAATATTTATTTTATACTTGCTTTTAGAAATCAAAATTTTTTTTATCCATTGTTTATATAGAATAAACATGACATCAACTCAAGAATTAGTTGTCTTGACCAATATTGCTTCAGCAAGTACTACTTTGATAAGAAAGATTTCATTGTCATCTTATGTGGTGTATAATGAGAAACCTAAAAACTTCATGGATAGAACTTTAAAATGTGAGAACAAAAAATATTTTTTTATCTGACCATTTTAAACTTGTCTTAGTTTTTGTCTGAAGCAGTGTTAAGGCTAACAAATAAACATGATCCTACCATTGCGGCAATTATGAAAGCATGAAATCATAACAATTTCATATACAAGAAAAAATACATTATATGATGTGTATAGCTCAATCAAGAGTGTAAAGGCGTTATGGAAAGTTTTGGACAAAAAGTACAAGGCTAAAGATGCTAGTGTGAAAAAGTTTATAGTCAACAAATTTCTAGATTTTAAGATGGTCAATTAAAGGATTTTAATAAGCTAAATTCAAAAGTTTCAGCTCATCTTATATGATATTCATACTAAATAAATGATTTTAAATGAATTCTTCCAAGTGGTGGAAATTATTGAAAAATTACTACTATCTTAGAAAGATTTCAAGAACTACTTTAAGCATAAGCTCAAGGAAATAGAAGTTGAAGACCACATTTCAGGGTTAAGGATAAAAAATAATAATAAGTTGTTGTTTGAAAGAAGAGCTAACTCTTTTGATATAGCCTCTAAAGTAAACATTAAGGAAAAAATGGTGAAGTTCCACAAATCAATATCACCAAAATTGATGACCTTATAAACAAAGTTTCAAAAATAAATTTGTTTTTTATCGTTTTCGAAATCAGCCTAATCAACAATCTTGAGTAATAAAATATGAACACACACACACAATATATATATATATATATATATATATATATATAATTTCATCATTATATACATCACTCTTTTATTTTATGTTAAAAAATAAAGTATTCATATAATGAATATATAAATAGCTACTCAAAACTCAATGAATATGATATAGATATATAAATCTCTTATATAATGGGTAGTGAAGAAGACATGAATACAATATAAATTCAATCATTGGTACCCATGTCATCCTTTTTTCTACCATAATTGACCTATTAAAGTCAATTCATTAACCCAACAAATTAACTTACAACTTGATGATCGAAACTTTGGTTAGATCAAATCTGAAATGAATTTAACAAGAAGTACATAAAGTTGCAAAAAACTAAAGAGTAAAATGAACTCTTTTTTTTTCTTCAATATTTTTGTAGAAAAATTAAGAAATTTGTTACAATTAATAAGAAAATGACAAAATTCATTAAAAGATAATCAAAATGTAAAATAAGAAGAAACCATATGGATAGTCTCAAATTTATATGAAAAGATTTGTTTAGTCCACCTACTATCCTTTTTCTTCCTCTACAATCCCTTTAGTTTTGTAATTTAATTTTGGTCTAAATGTTATTTTTCTTCACATTTTAGTCATTGTGTTTGAGAGATAAGAGAGAAAGTTATTTAAAAATGATATATTATTTTATAAAATTCTTAAAATAATTCTAGTATTTATGTATTATTTTATTCAATGCTATTCAACTTTTATCGTGTTTTTAATAAGATTATAACTTTTTTCAATATTAGCAAGCGTTCTTTTTATACAACCATCATAATTGATTTTTCTAATTTTATTTAGTTTCTTTACCATGGGTGTCTATTTTTTAATATATAATTAAATAAAAAAATATTTTTTTTTTAAAAAAAATTGTTGAACTTAGATGAGTCCATGACCTGAGTCGTGAGCATGGTAAGTTAAGTTGAACCGTGTTGTCGTCTCTTAATATTAAATAAAAAAGAAGGTGTCTTGAAACTTTTTTAGTTAAATTGAGTTTTGGTCAATGTTTGGCTCATCTTTAGACATATCAAGTTAACCGGGTTCTATCGAGTCAACCACCTTATGATTTGATTTGAAATCTGAGCCACATAAAGATTTGGGTCGAAGGATCTCCATATTGTTCTGCATTTCCAAAAAGTTCTCCGCAATTATGGGCAATCATTGTTTTATTTTTATGTTTTTAATACAATAACGTCTAAATTATAAAATAAATACTTTTTTTCATAATCCAGTTTTATTTTTAGGATAATAATAAGATATTATCAAAAAATTAAATATTTTGATAAAATAATCTCAAAAATAATTTTGCCTGTTGATTAGATATTGGAGTTCTAATTATAGGGATATCTTTTTTTATCCCGAGTGTAAATCATCCAAGTTTCTTTTTGTTATATGTTATAATTACTTTTGATTTTTAATAAAAAAAGTTAGATTTGTTTTTTCTTAAAATTAAAAATGTTTATAAAAAAGGAAGACTTTTACTATTAAATTAGTTTGTTTTGAAGGAGTTTTAATTATTACTCTTCTCAGAATAATTTAATGCAAAAAAATTTAAAGTTATTTTTATATTTTAAAGATCAAATATCTTAGTTTTTATATATTTCTCATATTTCTTAGCTTGATAACTTAACTTTTAATCCGTGTTAAAATCTCTTTTTAAAATTTATTAACACATTTAATTCATAATTTATTTTATTAAATATATACATTTAGTTAATGATATTTTGTTTGCAACTAGAAAATACATTAATACTGACAAATGTTCTTTTATATTTTGTTATCCAGTTGGGAAAAACTCCACGCTGGCAATCCGTATATCCTGTTTATCTCTCTAACCGTTGGATCGACCCAATAAACGGTCAATACAAGCAGCAACCCTCTTGACGCGGATTAACATTTTAAACCATGGATAAAACATAAATCCACCGGATCTTACAAACAGAAGGAAGCCACGTTGGCAATCCGAGTTATCATTTCAGTATCTTATAACAGCCGTCAGATGTTCTCAAACCATCGGTGCATATTAAAGCACAAAAAACACAAATCTGATGACCGCCAAAACAACCGCCAATCTGAAAAGTTGAAAAAACCCCGCTCTGCCCGCTATATATACCCAACAAATCTCACTGCGTTCACCAAAAGTGGAAGTCTCTCCCTTCGGTTTCCGAGAAAAAACTTTAAATTTTCCAAGAAGTGGAAGATGTCTGGGAGAGGAAAAGGAGGAAAAGGGCTAGGAAAGGGAGGTGCAAAGAGGCACAGGAAGGTGTTGAGAGATAACATTCAAGGAATTACGAAGCCAGCAATTAGAAGGCTAGCAAGAAGAGGTGGTGTGAAGAGAATTAGCGGTCTCATTTATGAAGAAACAAGAGGAGTCTTGAAGATCTTTCTTGAGAATGTGATTCGCGATGCTGTTACTTATACAGAGCATGCTAGGAGAAAGACTGTGACTGCCATGGATGTTGTCTATGCTCTAAAGAGGCAAGGTCGTACTTTGTATGGGTTTGGGGGCTAGGGTTTTTTGTGTCTTCTGTTCTGTTTGTATGGGTTTCTTTTGCTAAGAAATTTTAATCTTTTGTGAGCTGTAACTGAAAATTTGAATCTAAAATGGAAAGATTTCGTAAATTCTGTCTTGTCTATTGTCTTATCTTTTTTTATTAATCAAATATCTTTATTTGAAGCCATGATTGTTTGCTGCATTTTAATTCAATTTGTTTGATGCTGCAAAATAAGCCCATGAACTTGTTTCTAGTGAGATTTAAGAAACAGGGTTAAGAGGATTGATGGAGCATGAAAAAGAGTACGTGGTCAAGCTGTTTGACGTTTGGTCTGTTAAGGGATTTGGTTGAGGCAAATCACGCTTTCTACTTATTTTTCTAGTTCCCTGTAGGTATGCTTACTGCACTTGGATTTACTTACCACTCTAAATTTTGTAAAATGAATGCAATACTAGAATGCCCACACACACCAGCCTTGTTCCTGGACTTTTTAATTTTAAGCTACTGTATGAAGATTCGCACGGCTTATGTGTTTTTGACAGGTCCATGCTTTTCGTCCCAAGTGGAATGCCCATAAAACTTAGATCGAACTACAGGGGGCTGATTTTACATTCGTTGGTGCTATGTAAAAGAGTCGACCACTGAAGAACTCCTGACTAAGCTGGAGAGGAGACTGACAACGAGAGCACTGTTGTAAGTGGTAGGTTCAGCTTGCATCCAGTTGTTTCGTGAGTCGATATAGGTCTCGTTTAGGAAGGGGCCACCAACCACTGCTCCAACAGCAACATTTGGATTGGGATTGATCGAGTCAAGCCACGTGAATCCATCCTTGCAGGTAGTGTTGGCGTCGACAGGAATTGAAGCTCCCCTATGATGTACATTTTGAGGGTAGTTACTCCCATACCCAACAAGGTAGCTCATTTTCATTGGATTATTTCCCAAAATATAATCTGCCTGAAAATATTTGCATCACCGAGGCGATGAGTAATAAACAAGCATAAAATCCAGAAATTGTAGACATCTAATTTGAGGTGATTCAATGTTATTGAAGTAACATACCTGTGAAATGGCAAAGTTGCGCAAATCAGCTGGACTGTAGGATTTTCCATGGCAATATAGAGTTGAAATCTGGGTTGTGACCATGTAATCACCGAATAGAACAGCTAGAAATGCAGAAGCCATAGCATGTTGCAAGCAGTTCCATTTTGAGACCCATACCAGACCACCTGCATAGATAAAAGGACTGTGTTCAATGGATTAAGGATTCCACCGAAATGTTAATAGAATTAATATCCATAGAACAACAATAACTAGATAATTTTGATGACTTCACATCCATAATGACATGGTTTATCCATGTGCAGTGATATCAA
>Ga0307513_10013408_pt1 | contig 10056 bp, 7 predicted proteins | sample 15_EM_MG_FD_202174 | JGI IMG/M metagenome (GOLD analysis project Ga0307513, IMG submission 202174) | Populus trichocarpa ectomycorrhiza microbial communities from riparian zone in the Pacific Northwest, United States - 15_EM | ecosystem: Host-associated > Plants > Roots > Unclassified | place...
CTCTCGCTACTCAACCGTGTGATAATCTTTACGTGGTATGCCAAGAGCGCCATGGCAGCTAGCAGCACCTGGGGGATAGCCAATTTCCCAACGATGGGTACAGCACCGCCGTAGATAGTCCATATACTGGAGCAGATGAGAAGATCAGCGCCGGCGTCGCAAGGAGGAACAGCGGGATGTTGGAGATTGTCCAATATCGGAAGATGCCCACGTTCCTGGCTTAGTTAATCTCGGGCAAGAAAGTGGGAGGAGGAAGACTGGAAAACAAACCAATACCGCTCTTGAACAAAGAGGTAAATGCTAGGAACAGTGTCGTCATACCAACTCTTAACCTCCCCCGCACCCGCATCAGTAAGACAGTACCTCCCGAAAGCGACCCGCTGCGGAAACGCCAATCCTCAACACAACCTACCTCCCCGCCCCCCCACCTCTCACTCACCCCTCCCTCCTCCCCAGCCATCAACCTCCAACCAACCCTCCAAAAATCCAGCAGACACACGGCACCATTCGACCGCCCATTACTTCACACCATGGTGGCTAGGGTCACGCATGTGTCGGCGACAACCGCGAAGCCATGCACGTAGCGGTACAATCCCGAGGAGGTCAGGAGTGCAAACAACAACTCGTTGAACGGAGATGAAAGGAACAGCCCAGCGGGTGAAATGGCGTGTAGGGGCGCCGCTAAGTTACCAGTGGTAATTTTTATTTAAAGGGGAGACTTCGCGAGTAAAAGCGTAGAGGACAGCTGTTGACAGCGCTTGCGCGAGGTCGGCCCGGAGGAGGGCAGAGATGGCGTAATCATAGGGTTATGGTAGATCTAATATATGTATCATACCATACCCCAGGTAGCAGCGAGACACCCGGGACAAGCGAGACCGGGTAACCCAGTGGTAACGGGGGGGAAAGGCAACTACGTTGCCAAGGAATTATCCGTCTTCAACCACCAAAGCATTTTCAACCACCAGTGTAATGAGAATTATGGATTTATTAGGTGATAGATTGCGTGATTCTCTATGCACTAATAGAGAGAAAATATAATTATCTCAAGCTTTCATGGAGACAGAAGCGCCTAAAATGTTGTAAAATTTTCGTGGAAAAAAGATAAATGTCCACAATAGGTTAATTACAGTTAACTTCCATAGAGAGGACAGTTAATGAATATTTTCTAGTACCTTAACCTGTAAGTGAAGATAGTCTTAGCAAATTAACCCACCGTTACCCAAGAATGAACATCTACCCCTGACAGCTACCGCGGGCTTCCCCGTTCCGTCAAGGCGTGGACATGGTGGATACAAGTATATATACTTGTATTCTCATCGCGTATTCGGAATCTGGTCCCTACAATGTGTCTCAAAGTGAGTTAAAATTGGTACTAGAGTATGAATGGGGGGGGGGGAATCGGAAAAATGATTAGCAACAAAATGGGCTTGTGAGATATTAGAAAGCTGGATGGTTTAAAGAAGAAAATACCTGTACTCCACTACACCGTCGTCTAAACTTATCTATTTGCTGCACAGTTCGCTAAGGCGAGTTCTGAATGGATATGCAACGACTTGTGCAACAGCCCAGGTTTAAGATCTTTCGCAACCTGATCATTTTCATCCCTGCACCAGTAGAGACACCAATCATGACAACCAAAAACAAGCCTTAATAATACCAGATTCCGAATACGCGATGAAAATACAAGTACAAGTACCCTATCACAGGCGTGGGTGATCGGCCACGAGGATTAGTAGGGATTTGGGGAAGTGAACTGCGTGCTTCTAACATCACCTAAAGAAATTTCTCTAGATCAATTTCTACTATGCAATTTACTGTGTATTTACACTTTGAATGTTTTTCATGTTTTTTGGCTGAATGTTACAAGTAGCGGGGTGGGTAGGCGGGTGCGGTTGGCATGGCCGAAGTTTTTGGGGTTGCCTCGTGCGCGGCTACTTTTGTGGGGGACAATGCTGAAATAGGGTAAGGTTAAAATCAAAAAAATGAAGAAAAACAAAGGGTGGTGTCAGAGCGGCTTACCAGGGGTGGTAGCCAGACTGCTGTGGATGGCCGTTCGACAGAACTACTAAGGGTATTCAAAGTTGGGAACGGAAAATGACGGTAGAAGAGTAGAGCGGAAAAAAGGTTCTTGGCCTGCATGGACCATGAGAGTTGGATGGCCAATAGGTGGCCAGAATGGGAAATTTTGGGAGTTCAAACTTTGAGTAAGCTGGGGGTGATGAGGCGAAGGTAAAAGGTAGAATTAGGGGCAAAAAGGAACTATGTGTAAATCATAGAAGGGCTAAATTTTTGCGGTGGCAAAGGAAGCTGTGAACATTACAAATTCCTCCTCCCACATGTCACAATGACCCGGCAAACATACAAGAACCAGATCCAAAAAGATACCAATGCCTTTCTGGAAGCAACTTTGCTTCAAAGCCAGGCGTTTGATGATGATGATGATCAAGATCAAGAGAAGCGAAATATAGGCGATATCAGTCTCTTCCAAGCTCCAATCACCAGTATTCTTCTGTGGTATTGACATGGTGAGTTTTGAGTGAGATTGGTCTTGAATGGGGTTGCGGTTGCACGGTATCGCTATGATAAAAGATCATGACAACATAGTTCCATTCCAGCCAGCTCAACTTACTGTCTACCGAGCTCTCCACAATGAGTGCCTACAAATATTCCTGTTCACAATTTTTTTGTCAACCTAACTTTATTAAGCCAATAGTGCTCACACTTATGCACCTTTCAACCTCCAAGTTTTCAACAAAAATTTCCGTTGATCAACTCTGAATACCCTTACTGCGCGCAACTACTCGAGTACATAATCGGCAGGAGCCTTGGCACGGTTAGGGAAAACAGTGGCACAAGGACGTCGAAATAAAGTTTGTGGCTGAAGCAAGCATCCAATCGGTGAAAAAGGATGGAACGCCGCCTTACTCGTAATTTTCTGACGTTTGTAAACACGACTGCTATTGCATGCCACCAAAATCCTGAGGCTCTGGTCGTTTTTTTGCCCGTATGCAATAGCAGTCGTGTTTACAAACGTCAGAAAATTACGAGTATACGAGCCTCATCTTGGCAGTACTGAGTAGAGTGGGAAGCAGCTGTCGTCTGTTGCGAAGGATACAGGCGGGCCACCTTGTGGCAACACTGGTTACACAAGAGCGGGCACTAGGAATTTTGCTGCGATACCACTGCGAGTGTCGGGGTGGAAATTTTAAACGTGCCTACCTCGGGAGCAATGGCCTTCCCATATTTTTCCTTCCACCTCACAGGAGCTCCCTTTTATCCAATCAGATGATTTCGGCTCCCCCTCCCGTACGGAAACAATGAGTACGAGTACGAGTACAGTAGTATCCCCTTACTTCATTTAGGGCGCTGGAAGCACATCAATCTGGGTTGCGCGTCACTCATTATCTTAGATTTTAAACAAAAATTAATCTAACATTTCAGCTCCCACCTTATTACATATTATTCCATCCACTTCCACCTCGGCTCTTACGAGGAAGGGCTTCCATGGCCGGTACCTTGCGGGATTTGCATCGGCAACCGTTAAGGGAGTTTCACAAACAACACAGCAATACGCCACAAGACTAGAAACTGATAAACCAAAAACGGCCATCATGGAGACAACCGGGGCAGACCAAGCAGACATTTTTAACACTCTGCCCCCCCGCGCTTGAGTCAGAGAGCGTCCATTTCTCTGACGGCGGAATCCAAATGCTATTTAGTACAAAGAAGTGCAAGAGCAGAAAAGATTTATAGCATACCTCCAGATTTTGGATAACGCCATTCTTGGAGACATCGAGCCTCGATATCCGGACGCCGCTGACGAGTACGTTGCTGCCCTGCCGAGTAATACGCAATGAGCCGCCACTACTCGTGGCTAAGCAAAGTCTATCCCTCATATCGGGCATGTATGAAAGGCCGTCGTTGATGAGCCGGTTTAGATCGGCCGACCCCGGTAGATTTGCCGGGTCCAGCACAGAGTCCTGCACAGCGAAGATTGTCGCCATATGTTTCGACGATAGCTGTGTCAACAGATCCGCATTCTGCAATGCTGCCGACCATGAGCGGCTACTGGTATTAAGGAAGACGGTTTCGGGCGCCTGTGGAAGGGTAAGGAATCTTTTTAACAATGTCAGTCTACATCAGTCGTACCGGTTACGAGTGGTGCACCTACCCGTTACATGTATTGATGAATGCTAAGAAACCTCGTTTGTATGGTGGAAAACCCCTAGTTACTGTATATGGGGTGCGCCCGACTTTTGCCTACCCTCTAGTACATACGTCTTGCCTTCGCAGCAGCCAGTAAACTCATGCTTGTCCTCCGCATACTAATAACCCCCTTCCTGGCATCTGTTTAACCTCCTTTCTATTTTCACTTAGTTCCGCCCCCATCGGAATCGCCCAATCCTGATCATAATTTCATCATACCTGGACCTTTCTCTACCGTCTCCTCCGTTCTCGCGGTGCTACTTTTACTGCTGGTGCCGGAGGCGTTTCTGAGCGCAGCGGCCCTCCCTCCCCTCCCCTCTATCTCACTCACAGGCGAATTTCATCCAACGCTTTCCTCGGCACTACCGGTACTATCCTCGTCTTCATTGGAGGAACCAATTATGATCACTGCACGTTCATCGACATCACCCTAGCCCCTCTTCAATCTCCTACACCCTCCCCTCGTTAATGACTCCCCAGTGCCAGCGCGGACATGCTCCCCCTCAAAAGTGGTAATTGGCCTGCGCTCCAGCAACATTGGCGAAGAAGCTCCCCCTGATCCTGCGAGTGTGTCATCTGGAGCTTGGTGTAGGCATGTTCTAAATCGAGTAGGAGACCGGTATCGTTGGTTATTTGGTTGGAGATCTGGTTGAGAGCAACCGGGGGAGAAGAGGCCAGTCGTCCAGAAGCGGATTGCAGGAATGCAGATCTCTGCATGTGAGGTAATGCGGTGTTTCAGATTGGTGAAGGCGGTCGCCTCCCCGGAGGCCCGAGGCTGCCATGACGCGAAGAGGAAGAGGCAGGGTCATTCTAAGAGGCTTGAGTGGCTCGCCGCGGGGCGGGCGGGATAACCGAAGGGAAGGACAGCAAAATGGGAGGCATCATTGTGGGTAAGGTTTCCAGGCTTACCAGGATCCTGAAGCAATTTCAGGGCACTAATCAAGAAGGACATAGAATTCCGATGAGGCGTGCCATTAGAGCTGGACCAAACAAGATATCCGGTCGAGCTTCGCCGGCTTGGCTCTCCTACCGCATCGGTCGAGGATCGATCCGGAGGAAAATGCTGTGCGGCAGCTGTGAGGAAGTAGATGGGAGTGCGGTTCGGGGAAGAGGTTCGGCTATTCAGCGGGGGGGGAAGCGGGACAGTGGACCGTTGGGATAGTGTTGCGATAAGGTGAAGAGAAAGTTTTTCACCCCACCAAAGGTGTCATGTGGTTTCGTGGTGTAGTTGGTCGGCTTATCACTGTTATCAGGTCCTATGACGGGTGGTCACGTGGGACGATTACCGCCAAAAATTGAAAGGGACACTAACCACAACGCCACTGAGAAGGCACGCACATCATCGTCTAGCCGAATGTCGGTTCCAGATCACCCATCATCCCCTTACCGCAGATCAATACCCCAACAACCCTACCAACTCGCTTCAAATCTTACCTGAAACCAACCTCCCAAACACCAATTCCAATCATCCCAGCTGCAAACCCCACCATCAGCGCATATATACCAGTGGGTACCATGGCCAACCCAACCACCAGCACCCCATCAGGTTTTATCGCAAACAGCGAAACCGGGAGGATGTGCTAAAGACGTAGACCGTCGGTCTTGTGCCTCTAAGCGAATTCAAGAAGTGTCGCGTCGAACTAGCGGAACAGCGGGACCGCGAAGCAGCCGAAAAACTACAACCGATTCAGAGCGGCGGCGGGGGCGGAGGACCTGCGAGCTTGTCTCGTGAAGGTAGTGAGGCGCCCACCGGCAGTGGTGGTAAGGGAACTAAGAAGCGCAAGGAGGTGGTCAAGGGAAATTATCATTTGCTAGGGAGGGTGATGGTGATGATGGCACGGATGATGGCGGTTACCCTTCATCCACCGACCCGACAACGTCTAATAGTGAGGATAACAATAGGAGTGGCGAGGTGAACGAGATAACGAAGCGGAAGGTTAATCCAAAACTGGAACTACCGGCTCCGAAGGTCTTGACGAAGAATCCACTATTGATGGAGGCTCAGGAACGTGAGACTCTGAGGAGGGAGTTTTTGGGTTTGCAGGAAAAGATTAAGAATGAAAAGATCAATATTCCGTTTATTTTTTATGATGGTAGGTGTCGTGCATGCTCCAATTTCTGGAGTTGACATACGGCTAACACCCACTAGGCACTAATGTTGCTCCGTCCACCGAACAGGGAGTGATGGTTAAGAAAGGCGAGGCGGTATGGCTCTTTCTCGAACGTGCTAGGAGAATGTCTGAACGCTGGGAGTGGTTCAGCGTTTCGGTCGATGATTTACTGATTGTTCGCGGTGAACTGATAATACCTCACGTATTTCTTCCACCCCTTCCTCTCTTGTCGCAAACACTAACTTGGAATTCTACAGTTTTATCGTCAATCGCACGATGTGGCGCCGAAAAACGCGGGCCCCCGGCCCAATTCCCCACCCCGCCCCGCCCTGTAACGAACTCTAATTATTGTTTGATTTCGCGTCATCTCTATCGCTCACCTGCCAAACCTGCGCTCCGAATCCCTGCCGAGATGATCCTACAATGACAAAAGTGGTGGATCGCCGCTAGTACGAAGGGAATAAGTACATATTCCCAGTGAGCGTGTGGACGGAATTTGATCCCACTAAGGATTACTCGATCATCGTTCGGCGGGATATGCGTGGGAATGCATTTTTTTCGGTTTAGCCTCCTTCTTGGCAGTCTGCTCTGGCTGCTCCCGGGTTAGAGATGGTATAATATACTATCAGGAGGTTCTTCTGAAAAATATGGTATGGTACTGGATATGATATTTGCTTCTTTTTTCCTACCTTTCGCTTGTTGGCTAACATGGAATACGGGACCTAGACTAATGGTTGACTCCGATGTAAAATCCTTCGTATGTTTTGTTGCTAGGAGAAATTCAATGAGACTGATGATTGGGTGCTTTATCCCATTTCAAGTGCACGTACATGTCGGCGCTAACCTCGACGCCGCACATGCTCGAAGAATGAAAGTTTGAATTTCCACAATCATCTATTCTTTTCTTTTCTGAACGCCGAAACCGACAATTGTTCCCCCCATCGCCACAACTACTTGCTCGTTGGACCGAAATACCACCTTAGGATGAATGGCTTTATCCTCCCATGTAACGATCTCCGATGTTGTGCTCGCGCCGGTGTGACTACCTGCAGGTAATTACCTCCCTGATTTTATTGAATAAACCCATCACACTGCTCGGGGGTGTCAGTAAAAATCGGAAAACAACCTCCTTGTCCTGACAGAAATATACACTCTTGCCGGATAAGCGCGGGTTGTCTTCCGCTTCTTTACTGAACTCCCGAGCGTGTTCACCCCACTCTGGGAGGACCTATTCCTCAGTAGCCCTTAAGTTGACCATCTTTTCCTCACTTCCTACAGTCATATTTACTGCCTCCCATGTGCTGCCGCTCTACAGCTTACCCAACCCCCTCCGAACTGTCTGCGAACCGGTCCAGCCTGCGGTATATCACTGTCCAAGCCGGACGACGCAGTAACCGCAGTTTGCAAACAAAGCGACGACTACAAGACTAGTGTTCTCAGTGGACTCAGTCCGAATCTCATAATAGAAATCTGCACTCTGGGCTCGCCTTCAGGACATATCAAGTGATCCAGGAAATGTCTGTGTTAGCTCCCTCCCTAGAGTAAGACGAGGAGTTGACCATGGCATAGAATTTATCAACAAAATCTCGCAATGTCCTTACGAACACGGAGAACCGAAATTCAAGAGGAGAATGAGAAGATTATATTGGTGATGCTAATCCTGAAATCTCTGCCCTACAGAATAAGATTGCTGGGATGGGGGTTGTTGAAGATAAATTGAGAAGGAAGAACCATGAGTTGATGCAAGGGTGAAGAGAGAAGGCGAAAAGGCAGGCACAAACACAGGTATTCTTGGCTCATATTTACCATTCCCATAACGAGAGACCTTGCGCTAATACTGTACAGGAACTCTATGATAAACTCAAACGCCGGACATTAATATCTCAACTCCAGCAGGCCACTGCGGATCAGGCTGTTCAGGCCCTGTATATGACCTCTCACCCGCCTTACAACTCCCGGCACTTCCTGGACACCTTACGCAAATCCTTGGGAAACTTTCCTCAACAGATACGGGCGAGCCCGGATAATGAATACATCCTACCCGGTACGAACATCGGGAATAGTCACGGTCAGAACGAGGCTGGTTCTGGCGCAAGAGCTATTTACTCCTTCCAACGGCCTGTAAGGCGGCCTGATAATGGTCAGGGTATGCTCGTTAACGGTAGACGTTTATTCTTTCCATTTGATTCCTCTAACACCCACCTTAAACATTGATTAGATCTGATTCCGTTCCCCTCCACCCCTGTCGCCACCCACGAGTAGCACCAACCTTGGAATATCCAATCTTCAGCGATGCGATTCCCCTGTGCGCTTAGCGAATACGGTAGACCGCCATTAAGGGAACTTGACGAGAACGCTCCAGGTGGGCGGATGGCAGACGGAGGCAAGAACAATAGGCCTGAGGGAGATGAGAATGGGAGCGTTGTTCTTGACTAACATTAGCAAGTTTCTCTCCATGGCGATGGTGATTATGAGGTCTGGACATTGGTTTGGTTAGCTTTCATCCACTACCAGACTTTTCTATTGTATTTTTCGATTAAAAGAAAGGCATCACAAAGATGGGGGGAATTGCAATAGATGGTGTGCTGCCCCAGAATTAGTTTCTGCGGAGGGGGATTCCAATGCTAGTGGGTCCGGAGCTGTGAAATTAAGCACGTCCATCCTGAATTCTAGATAACAAACGTTGCCGTTATTTACAAAGTTCCCGATACTCCAATCTCCCCAGAGCCTTTTCCAGTTGATACCAGAGCGAGTATCACCAGCCTGACCACCACCACATGATGGACGAAATTGGATGTAGTTTTTGACCACCTCACTTGTCTGAGTGGCCCAACGCTCTGCGACCGGTGCTTCCCATTCCGCGGAATCATGTTTCCCATCTTGAGTGGACGGAAACCCACCAACCCTCAATTAATCGTGCAATCAAAAACACTGTGAATTAACTGAGCTCCCTCCTACCAGCGTGACTTCTGGTAGGTTCACTCCCGCACCCACACCACCCCAACTCATGAGACATTTTAGCTCAACTCCCACGGGGGATGGCTTCAGTGACCCCGACAGACCACACCCGCCACGCGATGGAGGGACGGGGCGTGGGTGTGAAGGAATTCGACCGAAGAGTTATAAACACAGGACTCCACCGGAGCCTCATTATAACAATTACATCCACAGATAACTAGTCTCCCAATGGGGCGGCCATGTTTGCGGCAGGACAGCAAATTAGCTGCATGGTGGTCCGCAGGTGATCTTATAGATCCCGCTGGCTTCCGGTGACTCTTGGAGGACTGTCCCCCTAAATTCCCTAAGAGGTAGAAGGAGTGGAAAGGGTGGTAGCTGGAATGGAAATGGGGCCAAGGGAGAGAAGAGTACTAAAAACGCAAAATTAGAAGATTTGCCTGCTGGTTGGGATGTTGCAAACTTTTATCCGATTATTCACTTGATTTGCGTTTGGATACCGGTGGGATTATCTGGCGGCGTTAGTGCCTTTTCTGTTTTTAGGTTTTGTGGGGTTTGGATCGGAGGAGGGTTGCATAATATAAAGCTTTCTTTTCCTTCCTTTTTTGGGGAATTGTGTTTTAGTGAGAAGTAGTGATCAGATAATAATTACTGTAGCTTGGAATGATGCAAGGCTAGCATATTTCTTTGCGCATCCGCCAGATTTACAGTCCAGCGTAAATTTATCACCCCCCATCACAACTGGTCACTCGCCCCGAGTGTCACACCTCCTGTTGAAACATAG
>Ga0307513_10013409_pt1 | contig 10056 bp, 8 predicted proteins | sample 15_EM_MG_FD_202174 | JGI IMG/M metagenome (GOLD analysis project Ga0307513, IMG submission 202174) | Populus trichocarpa ectomycorrhiza microbial communities from riparian zone in the Pacific Northwest, United States - 15_EM | ecosystem: Host-associated > Plants > Roots > Unclassified | place...
ACCTTTTCCTTCACGAGCAGTTGCTCGGCCTTCTCGGCGAACAGCGGCCAGTTCGACGCCGGGTCGACGACCACGGCTTCGAGCTTCTTGCCGAGCACGCCGCCCTTCTTGTTCTGCTCGTCGATGAGCATGAGGACGGTGTCCTTCAGCGTCGTCTCGGAGATCGCCATCGTGCCGGACAGCGAGTGCAGCACACCCACCTTGATGGTGTCGGCGGCTTGCGCGGTCGCGCCCAGCGTCAGCGCGACCGCCGTGCCGAGCAACGCCAGTCTGCGAGTCATATTGAAGTTCTTCATTGAATTCATTCCTTACATCTGGATTTGCAGGCCGATACCGATCGTCGAGCTGTCGCCGCCGACGTCCGGATCGAAGCTCTTGTCGAGGTAGTAAAGGCTGATGCGCGCGTTGAATTGCTTGATCAGGTAGTTCAGGTCGAGCTCGAACGTGTCCTGGTCGAGATCGACGGCGCCGAAGTCGAACTTGGTCTGACCGTACTTGCCGAGCACCTGGAACTTGCCGGGACCCGCCGAGCCCGGGAATAGATAGGCGCCGAGCACGTACCAGCCGTCCTGCTTGTCATACAGGCCGCCGATCGGCGTGCCGTAGCCGCCGAGCCCGTCGTACATCGCGTATTCGGATTCGACCGTCACGACGCCCGAGTTGCCGAGCTTTTTCTCGAGCAGGAAATCGACCGAGTAGGCATCGCCGGCATCGGCGGTTTGCGCCGCCACGCCGACGGCGAGCAGATCCTTGTCGCCGTAATACGTGCCGTTCTGGTAGTAGCCGTCTTCCGCATCCCAGAAATCCATCTGCACGCGCGAGGCGAGCAATACGTCGGAATCGCCGGTAGTGAGGCCGGCGACGTCGAACGCGCCCGCCGAAAACTTGATCTTGCCGTACTGACCCCAGTACGCGATGCCGTCGTCACGGCCTTCGGTCTCGAACGGATAACCGTCCTGCACACCGTCCTGGTAGACGCCCCAGTTGCTGGCGTAGTACGGGCCGTAGAGATTGGCGCGATCGCTGGGCGGCAGGAAACGGCCGACCCAGATGTTGTGTTTGCCGCCGCCGAACGAAAATTGCGCCGCCGCGTCGATGACGCGGATCTCTTCATCGTCCGAGTTGTACTCGGTATTCAGCATGAAGCCGATGTTCTCGGTCGCCTTGCCGCTGAAATACAGGCGCACGCTGTTCACCGCGAAGTCGCTGAAGGAATCGCTGCCGCCATCGCCGTCGTCGAAATCCGTGCTGGTGAAGCTGGTGCGCAGACCGCCACCGACCGAAACATTCGGCAACTTGACTTGGGCCTGGGCCTGCGAAATCGCAATCGCAGAGAGCCCGAGACCGGCCGCCGCCTTGATGAGGTTTGTTTTGAGAGACATGTTGTTCCTTGTTTGCATGAGCCCCGGTACGCGAAAGTACGAAACGGGTTCCCGGCGAGATAGGCGTCATTTGACGTAGCCCGCGGCGTGCAGCGCCGCACATGTGCGAAGAAAGTGCGCGCACGCATCGTGCTGCACCCCGAAGCAGCAATCTGAAGAAGCAAGCGCGATGTGCGACGCAGATGGCGCTCGGCTCGGCCGATCGCTCGCCACGCGCGTGGCACGCGCATTGCTAATCATCGGTGGGGAATCAGGGGACACATCGGCAGTGAAGCCGAGACAACAAAAAATCATTCGCGAGCGCCGTCAGTACAACCAGTGGGTGGCGAGCCAGACGCTCGAGGACTACGCGCTGCGGTTCACCGCGGAACGCGCGCGTAAGTCCACCGCGCGCGTCGGCAACACCGCGCTCGGCCCTATCGCCTTTCTCGCCTGCGAGGCGATCGGCGGCACCATCACCCTGCTGTACGGATTTCCCAATGCCGCGTGGGCGATCGGTGCCTTCGCGGTCCTGATGTTCCTGATCGGATTGCCGATCGCGTATTACGCGGCGAAATACGGCGTCGACATCGACCTGCTCACGCGCGGCGCCGGTTTCGGTTACATGGGCAGCACGGTCACGTCGCTGATTTACGCGTCGTTCACGTTCCTGCTGTTCGCGATCGAGGCCAGCATCATGTCCGTGGCGCTGAACCTCGTGTTCGGCCTGCCGATGTGGCTGGCGCACATCTGCAGCTCGCTGGTCGTGATCCCGATCGCGCTGTACGGCATCAGCCTCATCAGCAAAATGCAGATCGTCACGCAGCCCATCTGGCTGATCCTGCAGTTCGTGCCCATCTCGATCATCGCGTGGAAGCATCCGGCGCAGATCGGCGCCTGGACACAGTTCGGCGGTACCGATGGCAACGGCGGTGCCTTCAACTTCGTGCTGTTCGGCCTCGCAGCCTCGGTGCTGCTGTCGCTGCTGCCGCAGATCGGCGAGCAGGTGGACTACCTGCGCTTCCTGCCGAAACGCACGCTTGAGAACCGCGTGGGCTGGTGGACCGCGGTCATCGGCACCGGCCCGGGCTGGGTGCTGCTCGGCGGCGTCAAACTACTGATCGGCTCGTTCCTGGCGGTGTGGGTGTTGCGCCAGGGCGTCCACGTCTCGCAGGCCGACGAGCCCACCATCATGTATCACCTGGCCTTCCGCGAGGTGTTCCAGTCGCCCACGCTCGCGCTGGTGATGACCGGCATCTTCGTCATCGTGTGCCAGCTCAAGATCAACGTGACCAACGCCTACGCCGGCTCGATCGCCTGGTCGAACTTCTTCTCGCGGCTCACCCATGCGCATCCTGGCCGCGTCGTGTGGCTGGTGTTCAACGTGCTGCTGGCGCTGCTGCTCATGGAGATCGGCATCTTCCGCGCGATCGAAAGCATCCTCGTGATCTACGCCAACTTCGCTGCCGGATGGATCGGCGCGCTGACCGCGGACCTCGTCGTCAACAAGCCGCTGGGGTACAGCCCGAAGTACATCGAGTTCAAACGCGCGCACCTCTACGACATCAACCCGGTCGGAGTCGGCGCGCTGATCGTCTCGGTGGTGCTGTCGAGCGCCGCATTCATGGGCGCGTTCGGGCAGTACGCACAGATCCTCTCGCCGTTCGTCGCGTTGATCGTGGCGTTCATCGCGGCCCCGGTCATCGCCATCGTGACGCGCGGCAAGTACTACCTCGCGCGCCCCGACACCGGGCTGCCGGAGAAGGCCACCGAACTCGAGTGCAGCATCTGCGAGAACGTGTTCGAGCGCGGCGATGTCGCGATGTGTCCCGCGTATGCCGGCCCGATCTGCTCGTTGTGCTGCACGCTCGAAGCGCGCTGCCGCGACAGCTGCAAGACCGACAGCCGCTTCAACGAGCAGCTCGACGGGTTCATCCGGCGGCTGCTGCCCGAACGCGTCTGCGCGCTGCTCAATACGCGCGCCGGACACTTCGGCGGGCTGCTGGTGTTGTCGAATCTCGCGATCGGTCTGTTGCTGGGCCTCATCTACCAGCAGTACGGCGGCGCGCTGCCGGCCGAGCGCGAGACGATCCGCACCACGCTGTGGCTGGTGTACTTCGCGCTGCTGGTGGTGTCGGGCGTCATGGCGTGGCTCATCGTGCTCGCGCACGAGAGCCGGCGCGCCGCGGAAGCCGAGTCCGCGCGCCAGACCGGCATGCTCATGGACGAGATCGACGCGCACAAGCGCACCGACGCGGCCCTGCAGAAGGCGAAGGAAGTCGCCGAGTCCGCGAACGTGGCCAAGACGCGCTACATCGCCGGCATCTCGCACGAGATTCGCACGCCGCTCAATTCGATCTACGGCTACGCCCAACTACTCGAGCGCGGCGCCGCCGGCCCCTCGGACAATGCGATCCGCGTGATTCGGCGCAGCGCGGAGCACATGGCCGACCTCATCGACGGCATCCTCGACATCTCAAAAATCGAGAACGGCATCCTGCGCCTGAACCGCGACAAGGTGCCACTCGCCGAATTCCTCGATCAGATCGTCGACATGTTCCGCCTGCAGGCCGCGGCCAAGGGCATCGAGTTCGTCTACAGCCGCCCGCCCAACCTGCCGGCCTGCGTGCACGTGGACCAGAAGCGGTTGCGACAGATCCTCATCAACCTGTTGTCGAACGCCATCAAGTACACCGAGCGCGGCAATGCCACGCTCACCGTGCGCTACCGCAGCCAGGTGGCGGAGTTCGAAATCTCGGACACCGGTGTTGGCATTCCGCCGCACGAGCTCGATCGTGTGTTCGAGCCGTTCGAGCGCGGCCAGGGTGCCAACGTGCGCGCGATTCCCGGCACCGGGCTGGGGCTCACGATCACCAAGCTGCTCACGCAGATCATGGGGGGCGAGATCAACGCGACCAGCACCGAAGGCGCGGGCACCACGTTCACAGTTCGGCTGTTGATGTCGGAGGCTGCTCCTGCCGCGCGGCTCGACGGCGCAACGGCCGACACGCGCGCCATCACTAGCTACCTTGGCGAGCGCCGCAAGGTGCTGCTGATCGACGATGACGGTGCGCACATCGACATCGTGCACAGCCTGCTGGCACCGCTCGATTTCAAGCTGTTCGCGGCGAGTTCTGGCGCCGCGGGCTTGGCGCTCGCCGCCGAATGCCGGCCGGATCTCGCCATGGTCGACCTCTCCATGGCGGGCATGGCGGGCTGGCAGGTCGCCATGCGCCTGCGCGCCCTGCCCGGCCTCGAGAAGCTGCGCATCGTCATCGTCTCGGCCAACGCACACGAATTCAGTCCCGGCGGCGCAGATGCACCGCACGATGCCTTTCTCATCAAGCCCATCGACATGCAACGCATGCTCGAGTGCCTCGCCACGCAGCTCAACCTGCAGTGGGTTTACGAGCCCGGCGCCGCCGGATCGGGCCGCGCGGATCAGGGCGCCGACCTGCCCGTGCACTCGCAACATCACGTCGACGATTTGTATCAACTCGGCCTCATCGGCCACGTGCGCGGCATCCAGGCGAAATTGCGCGAAATGGAGAACGACCCGACCAACAAGCCGTTCGCCCGCCGCATGCGCGCGCTGGTGGCGAACTTCGATCTCAAACGCTACATGCACGTGCTGCAAGGAATGCGCAAACATGGCTAACTCGAACGACCAGCGTCGCGACACCCTCCTGGTGGTCGACGACACGCCCGAAACGCTCGGCTTCCTCACCGATACGCTCGATCACGCCGGCTTCACCGTGCTGATCGCCACCGACGGCGACAGCGCGCTGCGCCTCATCGAGCAGATCACGCCGGATCTCGTCCTCATGGATGCATTGATGCCGGGCATCGACGGCTTCGAAACCTGCCGGCGCATGAAGCGCGGCAAGGCGATGGCGGCCTTGCCCGTGATCTTCATGACTGGCCTCACCGAAACCGAGAATGTGCTCGAGGGCCTCGCCGCGGGCGGCGTCGACTACGTCACCAAGCCGATCGTGGTCGACGAGCTGTTGGCGCGTATTCGCGTGCATCTTGCCAACGCGCGCGTGGCCGCCGGATCACGCGCCGCCCTCGATGCCACCGGCCGCTTCCTGCTCGCGACCGACGCGCGTGGAAAACTGCTGTGGTGCACTCCCAAGGCCCGTTCGCTCCTGACGGAACTGTTCCCGGTACCGGGAAACTCCTACGCCAGCCTGCCCGCGGGAATCATGACCCAGCTGCTGCAGATGCGCTCGGAAGCAACCGCGGGTCAGGCGCGGGTGTTGGTCGACGTGAACGGACGCAAGCTCGAGATCTCGATGCTGAGCCCGATCGGACCGGACGAGCTGCTGTTCCGTCTCACCGAGCTCAGCACCACGCTCGACGAGCAGCGGCTGCAGCAGACTTTGTCGCTGACTTCGCGCGAGTCGGAAGTGCTGCTGTGGATCAGCCGCGGCAAGGCGAATCGTGAGATCGGTGCAATCCTCGCGATCAGTCCGCGCACCGTGAACAAGCACCTCGAGCAGATCTTCGTGAAGCTGGGAGTGGAGAACCGCGCATCCGCGGCGGCGCGCGCGGTGCGCACACTCTCACGGTGACCGAAGCGGCTAGCGCGGCGCCTCGATGAGATAGCCGCGCGCCCGCAAGCGCGCGAGGTAGCCGTCGTCGCGCGTGAGTTTCGCGAGCGGCACGATGGCGAAAGTAGTTTGCTTGGCAGCCAGGCTCTGCTCGGCGCTGGCCGTCCAGAGCTGCTGGAGTTGTTCGCGGATGTCTGCGGGGATCATCTCCCGCGCCACCTGCGAGCTCATGACGGCCATCACGCAGGGCAGCGACGGACTCGGCAAGGGTGGCAGCGCGGCCAGGGTCTCGAGATCGCCCGTCGCCCAGGCGCGCGCGCGGGAGCTCTCCGTTTCGTGGTCGGACAGCGCCTCGGTGAGATCGAGCGTCGTCGCGAAACACTCAACGTCGGCGAGGGACTCGCGCGAGAACTCCTTGAGCTTGGCGCGGAGGTCGGCGCGCCGCGCCGTGAACTTGAGCGTGGGCGAATTCACGGGAATCTTCTTCTGCTTCGCGAGCCTTTCGACGACCTCCCACACCATGCCGCTTTCACGCAGTTTCAGATCTTCGAACGCGGCCTTGCGCAATTTGTCGGCGGCGAAGATCGGGCGCCATTCCTCGACTCCGGATTCCCGCCCGAGATACAGCTTCTTCTGCACGCGCCAGCGTGCGTACAAGTCGGGCGGCAGCAGCTGTTCGAGTCTGCCCTCGTCGGGATTCTTGCGCGCCTTGAGCAGCGCCGGCAGCAACGTGAGCCCGCGAAACAGGCCGATATCCTCGTCGAGACGCATCGAGACCGAGGCGTCGCGCAGGATTTCCGCCGCGCTGCCTGCGACCGCCTCGACCGCCGTCGATTTCCACTTCATCTTCTTCGGCAGAGGCGGTGGGTCGCCGATGATCCACAGCGCATGTGCGCTCGCATCGTCGGGGCGTGTGACCTTCCACATGCCGGGCCCGGGAAACTCCCCGTTGACCACCACCTCTTCGAGCGGCGCATCGTCAGCGAGCGGCGGCGCGGGAGCTGGTCCATCACTGGCAGCGGCAACGGCTGCGGTGACCAGCAGCGCAAACAATGAGGGACACATCCACAGTTTCATGTGTGGTCGTGAGACTACACCGCACGGGGCTAGTTCCGCCCTCAGCCGTCGTTGCCGCGCCCTAACTGCTCGAGGTGCGTCTGCAGGCTCAGGCGATCGAGCGACCGGACCGGCAGATTGGAAAACAGGCGCAGGCGGCGTTCCAGTTCCTTGCGCGTGCGAATCAGCGCCTGGCGACGGTCGACATCGTCGTCGAACTGCTCGGGATCGGTGCAGCGCCAGTACGCCGTGATGGGATGCCCCGGCCACATCGGCGGCGCCTCGCCGGCCGCGGTGTCACTCAATATGAATACGAAATCGAGCGGCGGAGAATCGGGTGCGCTGAATTCGCGCACGTGTTGCGGTGGATGTTCGGGCGGCGAGAGACCGGCGTGCTCGAGCAGTTCGACAGCGAGCGGATCGATCCTCGAAGCCGGGCGTACGCCCGCACTGAACGCCTCGAGCTGCCCGTGCCCGATGGAGTTCGCGATGGCTTCCGCCATGATGCTGCGCGCGGAGTTGCGTTGCGACAGGAACAGGATCCTGAAGGGCTGACCTTCCACTCGACGATTCCTCTGCATGCCAACGAGCTGGTCGGCAAATCATCGATGACACCGGATGACTTCCCTGTAGGCATGTTCTCCGTAATCGTGTCAGTGCCGCAGCATGCCCTGCTTTTCGATGAATGCGATCACCTGGTCGAGTCCCTGGCCGGTTTTCATGTTCGTGAAAACAAACGGGCGCTCGCCGCGCATCTTCTTCGCGTCCCGGTCCATCACCTCGAGTGAGGCGCCGACGTGCGGCGCGAGATCGATCTTGTTGATGATGAGCAGGTCGCTTTTCATGATGCCCGGACCGCCCTTGCGCGGAATCTTGTCGCCAGCTGCCACATCGATGACATAAAGCGTGAGGTCGGACAATTCCGGACTGAACGTCGCCGCGAGGTTGTCGCCGCCGCTCTCGACGATGATGAGGTCGAGACCGGCGAAGTCCTGCATGAGCTGGTCGATGGCTGCGAGATTCATCGACGCGTCTTCACGGATCGCAGTGTGTGGACAGCCGCCGGTCTCGACACCACGAATGCGTTCGGGCGCGAGCGCCTGGCTGCGGATCAGGAACTCCTGATCTTCCTTCGTGTAGATGTCGTTAGTCACGACTGCGATGTCGAACGAGTCGCGCATGCGCTTGCAGAGGCAATCGACCAGCGCTGTTTTCCCCGAGCCCACGGGCCCGCCGACTCCGACGCGCAATACATCTGGTTTGGCACTCATGGGCCGAATGATACTGAGCGCGGCGCGACCGGCCTGCGTCAAATGACTTATACGAGGGGGGTACGGCGGCTGCGGTAATCTCTGGCGTCATGAGTCACGCAGCAAAATTCGCACGCTTCACGCTCGCCGTCGCCGCGTTCACTCCCGCGCGCGCGCGCGCGCACCCGGGCCACGGCGCCGATGGCAGCTTCGCGACCGGCGCATTGCATCCGTTGAGCGGCGTCGATCACATCGTCGCGTTGTTGGTAGCCGGCCTGCTGGCCGCGCGGCTCGGCGGCAGGTTTCTCTGGCCGATGGCCTCGGCATTGCTGGGCTTGCTGGTCGCGGCTTGGACTGCAGATAGCGACGGCTGGCGTTTCGCTGCGGGCTTCATGCTGAGTGGCATGGGGTTGATCGCGACGGGAGTGGCCGCGAGTCGAATCATCGGCGCGCTGGCCGCGCCGGCCCGACGTTCGCCTGCCTAGTCAGCGGCCGAAGCGCGCACCACCCCCGCGGCCCTGTGTCGTAGCTCAGAACAGGAACGCCTTCTCCGGCGGCCACACATCCCAGAGCCTGGGGTCCGGCGCGAGACAGCCCTCGCTCAACGCCATGATCTGCGGCTCGAACGTCGTCGACTTGCGCGCGACGGTGTCGATGTGAACTCCGGTCGCCAGCATCGTGGCGAGCCAGTCGCCCCGGTCGCCGCGGCGCATCTCGTGTACGAACCGCACCAGCTTCGGCCGCACCTCGACGATGGCGGTGCGGATCGTCAGCACGTCGCCCGCGACCGCTTCCTTGCGGTAGCAGATGCGCTGTTCGACCGCCGCCATGCCGCGGTTCTTCTCCTTCAGGTATTGCCCCGTGAGACCCATCATCGCGGCGATATTCCACGTGGCCTCATCGAACTTGCCGACGTACCACATGACGTTCATGTGTCCCATGTGATCGCAGTGCCACTGATGCACGGTGCCGCGGTACGTAATATCGAGTTTGCTCACGGCTGGCTCCGGGGTTGTCGATCGTGATCTTGCAATCCTAACTAAAAAGGAAGGCGCCCGAGAAGCTCGGCCGAGAGCGTCGCGGGCAAGGTGAATACGCGCGCAAGGAGCGTACCGCGTTGTCGCTCGGCGTCGTCGATCTCCACATCGACGAGGGCCAGGGCGAAACACCGCCGTTGAGCGGCACAAGCAGTTAGATGTGCGGGTGACCGCGGCTCCGGTGCCGTACTCGAGCGTCGTACGCGAAACCTTCTCCCAGGGCTGGCGCAGCGCAATCCGCGTAATGGGCCAGCCCCCATCTCCTGGCAAAATGGGCCGGACGCCGGCACAATTCCCCCGCGCCCAATAACATCAACCAGGCGCTGGGGACTACGATGAAACGCGTGACCGTCCTTGCGCTGGTGCTGCTCGCCAGCGGCTTCTGCACCGCCGCGCAAGCCGAGAACAAATCCGCGGACGAACCCGCTCTCGTCTGGGCCTCACGCTATGTGCTGCTCACGGCGACGACCGATGAAAAGCTCCTTCCCGCCATCATGGGATTCATCCAGCGCCCGCAGCCCAGCGATTCCACCTCGCTCGATCTGCTGGCCGAAATGCTCTGGACCATCCGCGCCAAGAAACTTCCGATCAAAAAGACCGGCCTTCGGATCCTGAGCATCCTTGTCAACAGCCCCAATGCCGGGCGCTACGACGACACGATCGAGACCTTGAATCGCTACCTCAACGATAACCGCACCAATCTATCGCTCGAGCGATACCGGCGCGATCACAAACACGCGGACGCCGAACAATACATCGCCGGCACGATCGATCTCGAGGCGCTTCGCCGCCAGCTCGT
>Ga0307513_10013410_pt1 | contig 10055 bp, 12 predicted proteins | sample 15_EM_MG_FD_202174 | JGI IMG/M metagenome (GOLD analysis project Ga0307513, IMG submission 202174) | Populus trichocarpa ectomycorrhiza microbial communities from riparian zone in the Pacific Northwest, United States - 15_EM | ecosystem: Host-associated > Plants > Roots > Unclassified | place...
GCTTGTATGTGTGCCGTGGCCGTTTTGATCACTATTCCTATCTTCATTCCCCAAGCTAGTCAATACAGCTGTTGTAAACGACCGTACATAGTGGGGATCGACGTGTGTTCCTCGTGCATTCTCCGCTGGCACGCTTGGGTGGAGTCATGGTCGATCGATCTCGGATATGACCGTGACGAGGACTCTCACCTCGATTTCAGCCGCTGGCTCGACTTGTATCTCTCGTCTCTTCCAACGCTGTCCTTTGTCTCCTGGTCATCTTACGAACAATGTCTGCAGAAGGATCACAACTTGTTCTCCCGCTAGCATGGATTTTCCGGCTGGATTGAGTCATCCGAAAGCGGAGGAGCCGATAGTTAATATTGGTAGAAGCTCTGCCGTTTACCCACTTGGAGCATCTGCGAGCCCTCAGAAATCCACTCCAAGCCTTCGGTTCGAGGATTGTGGGATGGTTGTGGAGGAAGGCCAGACGTGGGCTGTGGTTGGAACGAGCGGGGCCGGAAAGGACGTGCTACTTCAAGTAAGCAGAAGTTCCTGCTACGGCTGTTAGGTAGCGCTGACTTCATTGGGACTGGTTCCACTTTTTCCCCTGGGACTGCAGTCGTTGTTAGGTCATACCAGAATCCACCCGTCCCCTCCCCCACCAGGTGGTCTCTTTCCTTTTCTGACCCTCCGACCTGCGCCGCTGGACCCTTACAAATTCGTCTCCCTCGTATCTTTCTCGCACCGGCCCAAATTTCAAACCGGCTTCTTGGACTATTCGGCACGGTACGGCGCGGTTTGGGATGAAGACAGGCGAACGTTGCGTGAAACTCTCTTCCCAGAATTGGTTGACAAGGTCAGAAGAGCAGAACTCAACCTTCCCGAGAGTCCAACCCAGGGCATTGAGGGACGAGAAATTAAGAACCAAGGGGTCCTCCTGGAATGGTTAATCGAGAAGTTGGATTTGAAGCGGTTGTTGGATCTCCCGATGATCGCGTTGAGTAACGGTCAGACGAGAAAGGCTCGGATCGTGAAAACGCTGGTTGGCCAGCTTGGGGCCAGACCAGAGTTGGTACTGCTCGACGAGGGTTTAAGTTAGTGGGATCGATGCCAGGTTGCTATTGAATCTGCTAACAGTCATTTACAGCTGGTTTAGATGTTTCTACACGGAAGTCCATCCTAGAGATCTTACACCAAGCCAATTCACACCGCTCTCCGAGGATTATCCTAGGAAATCGCTTGCAGGACGGGATTCCAGATTGGGTCTCTCACGTGGCATTCGTTGAGCCTTCGACAAACCCGAGCTCAGGTTCCTGGGTGGTTCGTACCGGCAATGCGGCGGAAATGAAGGATAGGATCGATCGGTATCAGGAAGAGGCGTCCGCTTCCTCGTTGGAGGCAGTTTCGCAACCTCTGATCAGAAACGATGGTGAGCTCCTTGTGGAGTTGAAGAGCGTGAATGTAAGCTACCACGAACGCAAGGTGAGCATTTCTGGTTTGTTTTGCCGATAACGAAATATTAATTTCTTAGATACTCAAAGATGTGGATTGGACGGTGCGAGCAAGCGAAAGGTGGCACCTCCAGGGATCAAATGGTATGTTTCGAACAGTTTCATATGTGTCTATACCCTGGGTAATCAATATGTCGTGTAGGTTCTGGGAAGACCACGCTCCTGTCTATTCTAACCGGTGATCATCCCCAATCCTACACCCAACGTGGACCTTCTTCACTAAACCTCTTCGGCAAGAGCCGGAACAAGTGGGCAACGGTTCAGCTGAAGAAAGAGATTGGTATCGCTGGGATGGATGTGTTAAACGCTTGGCCACGGGGGAGGAAAATGTCCGTATGGGACGTTGTCGCCACCGGCTTCGATGGTGGGTTCATCCCTCTTGGTCCCAAGAGGGTTGGTAATGGGCTGGGAGAACAAGAGCAACAAAAAAGGGTTGAAAGAGTCGACGAGATCCTAAGGAAGTGGTGGGAGGTTCAGCTCCATCAACCTGCCGAGGACTTGTATACGTATGCGAAACGCAATTTCGCAGACTTGCCGGTTGGGGAACAATCACTTGTTATCGTCCTCCGAGCTTTGGTCGGGAAACCAAAGTTGGTGTTGTTGGATGAAGCGTGGAGCGGGATGGATACTGATACTGTGAAGGGTGCTCACAAGTTCTTACGTTCTTCGGGTACGTGAGCTCGTAACAGCCGAAGATTTCTCTGATTGACCGGGCCTTTTCTTTCAGCTGCTTTGGACGGAGACCAGGCCTGCATTGTTGTAACACATTGGGAAGAAGAGGTCCCGTGGGGAAAGGCAGACGGGATTAAGAAGTATGTCCTACAAGATGGCCACGGCCGGGTAGTCTGATCGATGCCCCAACTACTGTGTGACTACGTGTTACAATTTCTGTTACTACAAAAGAAAGAATACGCTTCGTGCATCAATCCCGGAAGACAGTTCGATGGTGGCCGTGAAGAAGCGCCCATACTTTCCCGGATCACGTGATGCACGGAACAGAGTCGGGATGGTCCAACGTCGATTCGAGGTTCAGCCTATTGGAAGCGTGGCACGCTATCGTTGGTTGGGTTTGAACCTGGCTCGGTTGGACGCGGAGTGAGAGGAGCCGCTCACCCGACAATCGAAACCAACCGCGGCGCCGATTCGCGACGCTCACCCAACCCACTGTACTACGCTGGGCCCTCCAGATGACGAGAAATTACTTGCTCGAAACAACGTATATAGGTCTCGTAAGCGAGTGACCGCCACCTGCCCGCGATCCGGACAATCTCCGGATCAATCTTGTTGGCCATGTAGAAGGACGCGCCGCCAATACGGAAAGAGTGACCAAAAGTCCTGGGTGCGTGATTGGCCGATAAGATGGCGTTGGTGCGTTCCAGGACCCTGGGTTTTGCCATCGGGCGGATAGCGTTGTTGTTGTCGCGCCAGGAAAACAGTGGGTCCGCCTCGCGAGCCGGGACGACTTGAGCCAGGTTGGACTGAATATAGGAAGAGATGAAATCGGGAGCCAGTGTGGAAGACGAGTGATTCGGATGTACAACTGTGGAACCGACCTGGTCCTTGACCCCCACATTGAAACCATGGCGTATGCCGTTGATAACGTGAGACCAGTCCTCGAAAATGCCCTGCTCTCGCAACGACTCCAAACCATCGGCATCCAGAGTCACCACCACCCGTGGATCTTACCTACTTGGTACAGGCGTGGGCTCCGTGGTCTTGCGATCCACAAATGGAGCATCGGTGGAGGTTGACGCACTGCTTTGCGAAGCGACATGATGAGGCGAGCTGCCAACCGAAACAGAAGCTGTCGCCAGAGGAACCGTCAACGAGGATTCCCCCAACTTTCCCGGGTTGTTGGGACCACACTGCGCAAGGGAAACCGGCGGACGTGGAACTGGAGCTGCATGAACCCGCCGTGTGTCCGTGGGCTCCACATCGAAAGCATTTTTGATTGGGACGACTGGCCTTGTCCCGCCGACCCTTCTGATCGTAGGGTGTGAAACGCTTTGCGGACGGAATATCGGAGGAAGCAGATGAAGAAGAGGCGAAAGTGGAATTGCGGTAAAAGGGAGGGCGCTGTTGGGGCAGCAGTTCGAGCATGGAAGCTCGCAACTTCTGAGTCTCGTGCTGCATCACGGACTGCTGGACCAGGGGCAAGTCGACCCCCGTTGGGTCGTGGCGAGGATCGCCAGCCATTAGCTCGCGGGTGCGTTTATCGTAAAGTCTGGCTGCAGCCCAACTATACGTCCTCGCCAATAACAGCACATTTCGGTGATGTTGAGCGAGCGGGTCAGCTCTCGCGTCACCATGGATCTCTCGGGTCTTGTTCACGACCGTCTCGGAGGCTGCCAACCAGTCAACCTCGTTCATGTCTTTCTCGTCATCGAAAGACATCATCTTGGCACGAATCTCCCTCGCGGAACGCGATAAGAGGGAGTAGTCAACATAGCGAAGATGCCGAATGGCCTCTTCGACTCGCTTAGGAACCACTGTTCCATGTATCAGAAACGACATTCCCATGCAAAGGAGCAAATATAGCGACAAGAGAAAGAACCGACCTCCAAGCAACGCCGGTTTATGAACCTTAGTGAAAAGAAACACCCAGGTCGACGGTGCCGGTTGAAGGACGATTGGGCGCAAGAAAGGTGGATGCCATTGGCAGCAGAGAACGGACGGAGAAACAGCTACTGGCGTGCGGACCGGGCCGACAGAACGGCTGGCATGCTACACAGTAGGCAGGGAAACCTGTCCCGCCATGCAGAAGGCAGGGAACCTCTGTTCCGCTGTACAGTAAGCAGGAAACCTCTGTTTCACCGCACAGTAAGCAGGGAACCACAGTTCCGCTGCACAGTAGGCAGGAAGCCACCGCTCCGCCGCACAGTAGGCAAGAAACCACTGTTCTGCCGCACAGAAGGCCGGAAACCATTGTTCCGCTGCACAGAAGGCCGGAAAAACACTGTTCTCGCCGGAGAACGGGGCCCGACTGCAATCGCTCCACCGCCACGCCCCAGAAGGGGGTCGACAAAGGGAGGAATAACGATACCCACCAAAGGTGAACGCATCAGCCTTGAAGCCCCTGACTATAGGGGGAAATTTTGGAGGGTCATCCTTCGCCGAAGCCGAGGCTTGCTCGAGCATCTCAGGCGAGACAAAGAACGGTGCAAACGGCTGAGAAGCAGCCGATGGACCGGGAGGAGGAGGAGAAGGGGGGCGGGAACGGTTGTCGGATGGGGCAGTCGGAGAGCTAGCCCCTGTTGGGCCAGGAGGCACCGGAGGCGGAATCGCGCTGTCTGCAGGCATCCTGTCACAGGAAAAACGGGCGGAAGAACGCAGCACAGAAAAAGTTTGTTAGTGAGAAGGAGGAGGAAAAGCTGATAATATGAGAGCTCTGGATGCGGATAATGGGCGCAGGAGTGGAAGGCGGGACGCCAATCGAAGAGGAGGCGTTCCCCTCTCCTCCGTTGGACGTTGGTGCCGAGGCCGCCGATCGCTAGCTCACGGCACCTTGCCGACGTTCTGTCGATCCAAGGCCTTCATTCCCTCATCTGACACCAAGATTTCATGCCCATCTCCCGTCATCCCAAAAGAGACTTTACATGCGCTCGCCGGTGCAAGGACCCGACCGTTCTTCAAAAGCAATCATCATTGCGCTTTCTTTATCCTGAAAGCGAACGTTAATGCAGACAAGTCACCAAAGAGAATCAGGCCACTCGGTTGCGGTACAACTACTGTCCGTTCTGTCCCGTCCTGTCCCTTCAAGCTTAACCTCTGGGGTATGCCGTCCAAATCTGTGACAACTGCTTCTCGCCCCTCAAGGTGATTCAATCATTCTAAGCGCCAGAATCTGACACCTAACTTTGTTGTAGCCGTCTCGCCAGACCGTTACGACTTTGCGAAAAGGGATGGCCATCGCGAGTGTGGTATCTACCGCATCTCCCTCTTTTTTACCCAGGGATGGAGATCCCGTATGTCGACCTCCTCACGTCAATCCACGAAACGATCGAGTGCGACTTCTGGCTAGATGATATCGGGGTGTCTTTCACCAAAGGGAAGATAGATCCTCCGAGATGCAAGAACGCGATGATACGACTGGAATCTGAGCGTATCTATTTCACCGTAGAGGTGGTAAATGGTCCCGTGAGTGCCGTTCGCTATGGTGATGCCCTGACGATGTGCTAACTCGACACGAAGCTCCCCAATTTTGATTCTGTCTCCCCCGCAGCAATGGGCGAGGTTTCGCGAATTTTAGGGTGGGGACCATGGGGGTCAAGCCCTCGTGATAGGAAGAGGACGCGTAAGGCGTGGTTGCCCGCTCCGGGGAGCGACAAGAGGCGTTGATGGATCGCCCATCGAGAAGATAACGTATAAGCAATTCCCTCTACTGGAACCGCATGACACGAAAGTTTAAATTTTGCTCTGACCTCAGGCTTCCAATGTCTTCCGTACACGGTGTGAACAGCTCGGAGTGGTGGCGGAGCTCAGGATAATAGCATGTGAACCACACTCTCAACCTTCAGACCCTCGTGCACCTGGCTTTTTGGTAATGTACCTGAAGGTTCCGTGTCGTCCTTACACACTTATACATATTCCTATGTTTTATTACCGACTTGGAAAACTTGGGGTCGCCGTGCTTGTAGGCATCAAATATTGATGCGCGATCGGGGCCATGACGCCGCAACTTCAGGCCTTTGACCATCATCTATAAATTTTGTAATCTCTACGGTCCCATGACAAATGGGTAGAGGTACCGTACTTGGCTTTCTGTCACGGCTGGCTGTTTAGGCTCAATGGCATGGCCCGGAGAACACGCCATGTTCTCCGAGCATGTCAAGATTCTTGTATAAAACTGGACGCGGTTTGTTGAACCTAAGGCATCCCCAATCCCACCAAGAGAGCTCTTTTCAAAATATGGCCGAGAAATCTAGAACTTCGCCTCCTCCAGAGGAAATGTCTTTATCCGATCTATTGGCTATCCCGTCGGACCCGTTCCCCCCATCCGTTCAGCCCAAGTTTGTACAACCAGGAGAATACCTGTCATCTCTACCTCCAGGAGTTGTACTCCCCCAGGATAAATCTAAAAAGTCTCCAGTGAGTTTCTTGCCGTAAGTAAAGTCCATCCGTTCGGAATATCTCACCGAATTTCGATCATGTATCTTTTTAGAGGAAGAAGGCGAAGAAAACAAAAACCGTCAGGTTCTCTCTACGCCGAGCTGCTACCACCAAACCTCGTAGCGATTCGAAACGAAGTTAGGAGCGACCTCTTTGTGTCATGCAATTCCAGTAGATAATCGGTCGCTACCCCCATGCCTTATGACATACGCACAACATCATGCTTGCAGATTACACCAATTTCTATACTTCCCGAACTATAAACACGCATTATCACTCACAGTTTGAGGATCCGGAGGAATTTATCCAACGCATAAAGGGTGTCAAGCGCGCTTTTGACAGAACAACGAATTGTGGAACGGAGAAGAACATTGATTGAGATGGACCAAGCCGACCTCAAATAAATATCGCGGTTCTAAGATCTACGGTGAGACAAAGCGGGAAGGGACCTAAGAGTACAAAACAGAACGGGAACTCGGTCGTGGGATAGGCGATGTATTAGAGTGGTATAAAGTGACCATGTCCCAGACGAGCAGCCAGGCCTCCTTCAGTTCTCCTCGCACCATCCCTCATCATCCTCGCTACCGCAGTCATAATCGCCCCCGTGGCTGTCCTCTCCAACCTCGACGTCTTCCCCTTCGTCGCCCTCGCTTCCCTCGGCCGCCTTGGTGGAGGTATATGAGCAGGACCGGAGATGGCGCCTCATCATGTCGCTCCTGGTAGACACGTCGCACCCGCGAGGACACCGGATTTTGAACTTCGGTTGGTGGACGATTACGTGCTTCCACATGCTGCTCTTGTGAATCACAGCACTACATCCACCCTCCCACTCGCACGGGATCATATCTTGTTGATCAGCGTAATGTTCCCGGACGTGCCTTCCCCAATGTTCGACGTTGACATAGTCAACGTACAGCCGCTCGGTGCAATTTCCCCACTGGCATTGGACCATCTCCATGGTCGGATGGGAACTTGAGGCAGCTTCGATGCCTCGGCGTTTGCGTATCTGGGGGGTCTTCGCTTTGGGCCTTACTCCGCTGGCCTGGCAAATTTTTTTCCTCTCTTTCTCCCGGAGAGTCAGGAGAGGCGAAAGATCCGGCGAATCGTTGGCCCTGCGAACGGACCAGACGCTAGGCCCCCAGGAAGGATCAGAAGGAGAGTCAGAAGGAGAGGGAGAGCGTGCGGGCGTGGAGCTGGTCGGCGTGGAGCTGGTGGATTCAGAACTAGCGGAATAAACGCTATCTCGGCGGGCGTCTGCGTGTCCGCAGTCGGGGGTATCGAATTTTAGTAGGTCGGAGATCATGGGTATCCTACTTCGTGGTATGATGAGAGGCCCCGCAGACAACAGATGGGTGGAATGGATACTAACGGTGTGGGAGACACGTTCTGATTGATGTAGGGGTGGAACGATGGATACAGAGGTGGAAGCCACCCAACAGGCTGCCGATCGAGTCTAATGAAAGATCAGTAAAGACAGGAGGTGACAGGAGTCGAAGGGTGGACGTACGTGTTGACCACATCCGACAAGACTGGCGAAGACTGCACGAAAGTAGGAAGCTCCCCAAAGACCTCCTCCCAACTTGGTGCATAATCTTCGTGCGAGGCGTAACGAGGAGTGGCAGATGGTCCGAGACCACAGAGGACCCTGGTCATGAGATCGACAGAGTGTGGTCCAGCGAAAGACATGGCTACTGAAACTTGGCCGGGAGGGTAGGAAGCGGAGGTGAGGGTTGAAGGAACAAGGGAACTAGTGTGTTTCACTGTCGAGTTAAATACACAGCCGGTATAAACCCCGATGCTTTGCAGGCCATGGAAAGTGGGACTTTCAAAGCCAGACAACGGCGCAACAAAGGAGAGACGCCCATGGATAAAAGACATGTTACCCGGGCCATGAATCGGAGTCCGACGCCTCGTGCCCAGCGTAAAGTGACATGGGCATGTCCGGTCTGGAGGAGAAGGCGGTCTCCCTGGTGTACTAGTAAGGAGCGTGAAGCCTGTGTGCCAGATAATCCAATGTCCGAGCGGGTTTGCTGTGAGACGGGGGTCAACAGTTACGGTGCGAGTATATGTCGAAGAAAAACAGTGGTCGCCGGTCAAGGGGCCAGGACGGCGATCACCGGCCGCCAACCGTGAAAGGAAGCAGACGCCCGTCGTCCAAGCGCTCGAGACCACCACAATCCATCACCGCCAGGACTCTTCCGCCGAAAGCTCGGACGCATCGTGACGACACCGGATTTGGGAGAAGCAATGCATGGGGGTAATGGAATCACAGGCAAGTACATGCTGCACATACACCCGCAATATCGGCTGCTAATCGCCCAGGTTATACGACCTCAAGTCATACTTTAGATCGCCGCACGACGTTCCCATGGCCTTTGCTCGTCATATCATGGCCCACTTGATGCTAGTACGCTACAGGTCGGCTTGGCCACCCCGGCCCTTTCCCTGCCAGTACCACAAACGGTGGTCACGTTCGGCGTCTTTACGGAGGGTGGTCAGATCTGTGTGGGGGTGGGGGTCCAACGCACTCTCCCCCGGACATGTAAGAAGCGTTGTGATAGTCTGGGTGATCCCCTTGTACCCTAGCCTGCCACCTCTCAACCTTACGTGCCAATAAATTATACGTTCTCACCGGATCCTTCACTCCCAGATCGCAACCAAACTTGAGTTCCGCTCCGGAAAGCCCTTACAGTTGACCCTGAGACTCGCGTTCCCCTGGGCCAACTGAACTGATCTTCCAGTGACTCTCTTCAAGTAAGTACTTACCGCCTCACCTCCAGGGAGACCCCCCACCCGTTCTCTCCTGTAATCATTTCCTCACCTGTCGTCTCGCCTAGGCTTCCTGGCGCTCGGGCAGACGACGACCTTGTGACCCTTTCCTCCACAGTTGAAGCAGGTGATCCTCGACTGATCTCGTTCCTCGCCTCCTCGTTCTCCTCCTCTCTGATTTCCTCCCCTTCCTCCCCGTCCTCCTCGACCTCCCCCCCGACCTCTTCCCGGGTTCCTCCCTCTTATGTCAGCATGCGAGGCGATCTCGTTCGGTCTTCTGTTCCGAGAAGTCGCGACCGTCTGCCGCGCTTCGTATTCCTTTCTGACGGCGCCTTCGATCACAGCTGGGGTAACCGGAATCTCCATCTGACTGCATATCGTGAGAATAGAGGACACCAGGTTCGAATATGATTGGGGTAGTGAACGTATAATGGCGTCGACGTAGTCTTCATCGGAAATCTTTGCGTTTTGGGTGGCGAGCTGCTGATAAATCGATTCCATCTCCTGGAAGTGGGTGATAACGTTTCCCGTTTCCTCGCAACGCATCTGATCGAGGCGTCGCTTCAGGTTTGGCTTCTGGTGCAGCATGATCCGTTCGATATTGGTCTCTACAGCCTCCCACATCTCATAAAACATCTTGGATTCCGAGATCTCCATGTAGATCGAGTCCGGAATGACCATCCC
>Ga0307513_10013411_pt1 | contig 10055 bp, 11 predicted proteins | sample 15_EM_MG_FD_202174 | JGI IMG/M metagenome (GOLD analysis project Ga0307513, IMG submission 202174) | Populus trichocarpa ectomycorrhiza microbial communities from riparian zone in the Pacific Northwest, United States - 15_EM | ecosystem: Host-associated > Plants > Roots > Unclassified | place...
GTAGCTGGCGTCGAGCCCAACAATCTCCCGCAATCAGATCCAGGATCGGCCCAGCGGTCGTGGAGGAATCCTCCATCGAGTTCTGGGATCGCCAGCATCCCACCCCATTCAGCCCTGTAACATCATGCATAAAATTCGCGGAGGGATGGATCTTATACCGTTGCGTAGCTGGCGTCGGGCCTGACAACCTCCCGCAATCAGAATCAGGATTGGTCCAACGGTCATGGAGGAATCTGCCATCGAGTTCTGGGATCGCCAGGGTACCTATAAAGACAACACCCAGAAGGGTCAGCGATTTCATGAGTCTTGATGCGACGGAGACGTCCTTTATACCGCTGCGTAGCTGGCGTCGAGCCCAACAATCTCCCGCAATCGGATCCAGGATCGGACCAGTGGTTGTGGAGGAATCTGCCATCGAGTTCTGGGATCGCCAGCACCCTACCCCATTCAGCCCTGTAACTTCATGAATAATAGCCCTCTCAGGATGAATCTTATACCGCTGGATAGCTGGCATCGAGCCCAGGAACCTCCTGGTGTCGGATTCAGGATGCATTGTGTGGCTGTTGTGGAGTGTTGAAGCTGTTGCCCCGGAGTCTGGATGTTGAGCCTGAGGCCGGGGGTTGTGATGAAAACAGTGTGTCGCGTCGCGTCCAGTTTAAGGCTAAGTGCCGAGAAACCACCAGGCACTATGCTAGACTTGAGAGTGTTATGGCTATCACTCGCTTTCAGAGTGGAGTGAGCTAGCATTTTCGCTCATTCAAAGATCTTGTTCTGAAAATAGAACTCTGAGTGTGACTTGGGGTCTTTAGCGCAAATTTAAGATTAAGGGTCTGATGGCTTTCTCACCAGGCACTAGCACTAACTATATTTTCGTTGCCAAGAAATATTCCTTGCTCACATCTAGGCTAGAAGACAAAGAAGGCTGAAAGGAGAATCAGGGGGCGCCGGGGAGTGGTGAATCCTGATGTGCGATGGTGTTGAGGGTTAAGTCAGGATGCATGGGAGGCAGGGTTGCTTCGTTGCATGTGTCCGGACGGAACCCAGTATAGGCAAGGGACTCCAGACGCACCAGACGCAACCAGATCTGGCGCATGGGTACAGGACGCACAGGACGCACAGGACGTAGAGTCCAGGCTAGGAGAGTCAGGATGCAACATGAGTGTATCTGACGCAGGCCACCTTTTTGCTGATGTAGAGACCCCGGAGAGAGGAAAGGGAGAGCCAAGTGCCTGATACACCTGCGCAGAAGCCATCAGTGGACACCAAGGACGGGAGCCCCTTTCGCGATGATTTCCCGTGGTGTTGAGATTTCCATCGCTGGAAGTGGAGCGGACGACAAAGATGGAAGGCAATTGGAGCCATTTTCTTTCTTTTGTTCTTTGTTTCTTTTTATTATAGATTATCTATTGATTGATTAAGGTACAAGAAATCACATGGAGTGCAAGCTATGGCAAAAAGAAACGCTATAAACAATCCAATGACCCCATTCACCCCCTCATGGCAAAAATCAAACGCCTTGAGACCAGAGAATATTCCTCCCCACAATAGTACCTAAGACGAAAGCAAGACGGCGTAATGCCATCCTCCAGACAGCTAAGGAAAAGATTGAAGAAACGAAACCAGGGAATGACACAAACCCTTCGGCTGGCCCAACACAAGAAATGACAAGAATCTTACAGCGCAAGCCCAATAGAGGGGAGAGAGGTTTAAATACTGTTGCCGCTGGCATATAGGAATTTCCCGAACCTAACGGCTTGAGGGCAAGACGAAACATGGGTGTGAGGCTGTGTATTTGGCACGATTCAGATTTTACTACAGGCCACTGAGATAGTACTATACCATGACAGAACGTAAGCGGCCTGTGAGTTACGACTGTAGAGTGAATCGCGTAGCAGATGGAGAAAGCTGGTGAGGCTAGAGTTCTTTACGGGGTGGACGGGGCCCCGAAAAACGCGGGCCCCGGGCCCTTTTCCCCGCCCCGCCCCACTCAACGGCCTGGGGCGGGGTATCTATTGCGGCATTCCCTGCCCCTGTCCCGGCTCAGGCCCCCGCCCCATTTATACCCCAGACATGTCCCTGTTAAAAATGGTGGTAACAAACGGGGCCCCGTCCAGGGAATAAATGCGGGTGGGCCCCGGACAGGGACGGGGCGGGGATTACCCTAAAGATTCTTCCCCCCGGCCCCGTATAAGGGCGGGGTCTGGCGAGTGAGAACCCGCCCCGCCCCGCCCTGTAATGAACACCAGGTGAGGCATCCATCGAGGAGAGCCACTCAGCAGTGAAGGTGCCAGCTATGGGAAAGGGGCAGAGAATATACCAGCTGTTGAGGCACTAAAGGTGCCAGCTAAAGAGGGTGTAGCAGTACGGTGCAAGCGGATCCAACGCGTGGGAAGGTAGATAGGGAACGCGACCCAAAGACCACGAAGTATGAACACAGTGGATTGAGACAGGATAACCATTGTTCTAACGCCAACAGCACCGACCGAGCACCTCAGAAGAGAGTGCAATCCAAGCGAGCCGGGCCTCCAGGGCAACTACTTCAACAATAGCCCGAAACTAGCGACTGTGTGTTGACAAGGAAAAGGTGGTTGCTGACCGTGCAAATAGCTCCATGCAGCACTTGGCGAAGTGGGGGGTAAGGGGTAGGAAAGTCAACGCAAGCGTGCTTAAACAAAGACAGAACAGGGATCAGTAAGGAAGCCATAACCCAATAGAAGGGGAGGTCAAAGACCCCAGAGAGAGGAGGGAAGAGGCAGATTTGTGCAAACACCACAAGCCATTGCCACAAGCGGGGGAGATCAGAGGCAGAAGACACTCTCATGATGGTGTTCCAGGGTGTTGACATTTCAATCGCCGAAGGTGGAGCTGACGAGAAGGATGCAAGAAAATAGGGGGCTTTTTTTTATAATATGTTTTATTTATATCATGTATTCATTGTCAAGGTACAAGAACGGATGTAAAGCGCTAGCTGTGATGTAAACAAAACCATAAACAATCCAACAGCCCGCTTTTTCTGCATATGGGACAAACTAAAGCCCTCCAGCCAAGTGAAAACAATCAAACATGACCAAGCAGTCGTACCTCCAAGACCCGATGTTAGGGTCCTACCCGCACTCCAGACAACAGCCTAAACTAATTGAGATGAATGTATAGGCAAGACAAACCATGAAGAATACCAACACAAGAATGTACAGGGGCAAAGAAAACCTGCAGCAGGGTCCCCTATACAAAAGAAAAGATTTTTCTGGCACCAAGTGCTCCCAGGGTGGGAAGAATAAAACTATTATGGCCTTCGGGTGTCTCGGCACTCCCTGTCAACAGGTAAGGATGCCTGAATGGCAAAGCTTCAGAGTTTATCATGTGTCATAGGGGTAGTACTATACCATGACACAGTGTAACCGAACACAAGGTTTGCGACTGTAGAGTAAATCGTGGTGCCGAATGGGGAGGGTGGGGAGAGCCACCCTGCGAGGAGAGCCACGCAGTAGTGAAGGGGCCAGCTATCGTGCAGGGCAGTATGGTGCCAGCTCAAGGGCAGTAGGGTGCCTGCCAGGGAGAGCTGTAGGGTGCCTGCCAGAGAGAGCTGTAGCAGTACGGTGCAAGCGGATGTAGCCATGCGAAACGGGAGGAGGAAGGCTGACCAAACAACCGAGAACTATAAATACAAAGAACCGAGACAGGATGACGATTTCTCGAATACTGACCCTACCGACTGAGCAACTCACCACTTCGATGATAGCCCGAAACTAGCGACCATGTATTGACTCAGGCAGTAGGGTTGCTGAGCGTGCAAATCGCTAAGTGAAGCCTGTCGCGAAGTGCGGGGTAATGGGCAGGAACGGCAACGCAAGCGTGCTCAATGCAGACAGAACGGAAGCAGGAAGGTTTGCATAACCCCACCGAGGGGACGCCAAGGGCCCCAGAGAGACGGGAGAGATGAAGGTGTAATAACCCCCAGAGCCATTGGCACGGACGGGGAAGATCTGAGGCAGAGGACACTCTCACAACAATTTCCCATGGTGTTGAGATTTCAATCACAGGAGGTGCAGCGGATGAGAAAGATGAACGAAATAGAGGGCTTTTCTTTCTCTTTTTTGTCCTTCCTTTTCTTTTAAATTCATATATTCTTTGTTAAGGTACAAGAAAGCGCATGGAGGGCTATCTATAGTGAAACTAAAATCACAAAACAATCCAACAGCCCGCTTCATCTCGTCATGGGACCAACAAATACCCCCCACCAGCAGGAAAACAATCAAACATGAGATGCCCACCATACCTCCAAGACCCTATAGTCTAGGGCTAAGTCCACACCAGCCACCAGCTTAAACTAATGGGGAGGAAAGCAGAGGATAGCCAAACACGAAGAAAGCAAATATGAATATGTAAAGGAGCAAAGAAGCGCTTCAGCAGGCCCTGGTGAACAAAAGAAATGTATGATTTGGACACCCCTGTGCGTCCAAGCGAGGAATAAACTACTATTCCCTGGCAATGTTAAAAAACCCTCTATCGACCGGTGCTGACCTGGGCATGGCGAACGCTGGAGAACTTTAGCAAGATCCAAGGAGGCAGGACAATGCCATGACCCAGGATAACCTAACGCAAGGTTGCAACGGTAGAGTAAATCGCAGGAGGCGGCTAAGAGGAGGAGGGTAGCCAACCTGCAAGAAGGGCCACTCAGCAGTTAAGATGGCACCTATGGGGATGGGGCAGATAAGGTGGCAGCTGATGGTAGTAGAGTGCCAGTAAAGAGGGTGAAGTAGTACCGTGCATGTGGATCTGACCATGGGAAGTGGGAAGCGCAAGGCTCGCCAAACAATCGAGAAGTACCAGGACGGTGGACAGAGATACGGTGACGATTTTCGAATGCTGACCCTACTGACCGAGCCACTGAGGCGAGAGTACCATACCAGAGACCAGGACCACCAGGCCAACTACATCACCAAGTGCCCGAAGCTAGAAACCGGGTGTTGACAAGGAACAAAGGCTTGCCGACCATGCAAACCGCTAAGTGAAGCATGTAAGGAAGTGAGGGGTAAGGTGTAGGAATGTCAATACAAGCGTGCTTAAAAGAAAACTGAACTGCCACCAGGAGGGGGGCCAAAACCCAACGAGAGAGAAGGCTGAAGGCCCAGAAAGAGGAGGAAGGGTGAGACAGATGCGTGAAAACTACCCAAGCCATTGCCGCGGACAGGGCAGGTCAGAGGTGGAAGACAGTCTCGCAATGATTTCTCATAGTGGTGGAATTTCAGTCACTGGAGGTGCAGCGGACGAGAAAGATGCAAGGAAATAGGGGACTTTTCTTTTTCCAATTTTGTTTTGCGGTTTTTGTTTTTTTGATCATCAGGTATTCGTTGATTAAGGTACAAGAAACGGCATAGAGCGCTAGCCTTGGTGAAAACAAAACCTGCAAACAATCTAACGACCCGCTTCACTCTCTCATGTGAAAAATCAAACACCTCAAAACCAGAACTCACCCTCCCCCCAACAGGACCTAAGAAGAAAGCAAGACGAAGCCATACCTTTCTCCAGACACATAAGAAAAGACATAAATACAAACCTATACAGGGCAAGACACAAACCCTTCGGCCGGCCTATGCAAAAAAAGGGAAAGAATGTCGCAGCCCAGGTCTGACCAACACACGAACGAAACTTTTTCCAGGAAAATCTTTTTCTAATAAATACAATTTTCTTTACTTTGTTCACCTTTTTTGTCATGAAAGGTTTTGCTTATTTACTATAATTTTCTTTGACAAATGATGTTACCAAGCAATTATTCTCTTATATGTAAAAAGATTTTCAGAAGCAAAGATTTTCACAGAAGAAATCTGTTTTGTGATATGGAATGCTTTTCCCAATAAGAAAAAGTTTTAGAAAAAGTTTTCTTACACAAATAATGTTTTTTATAATTATCCAAGAGCAAAATATTTAACTATAAAGAATTCAACCAATCAAAGTTTCAAAATTTAATAAAACATGGTATCTCTAGGATCTTTTTTTTTGAAATCTTTCCAACATCTTTGCAGATTCCAGTTTTCCCATAAAAAGATCATCTGGGGATTCATACTTATCTGGAATTGGACAGTAATAGTCAATACTCCATTGATCCCATTTATCTTCTTTTGATCCTTTTAATGGTACTCTTCTCAACCTGGAAGAGACAACCCAAGACTGAAGCATTATTGGGACCCAGTAAATCCTAGATAACTGACCTTGAACTGCCTGTTTCTGTAGGAAGGAATGCTTGGCTGGTGATGGTAAAAGAAAGTTTGCTCTTGCAAATTGTGTTTGCACAAGTAAATATTCCCAACACTTTGCAGTTTCTGCATCACAAGCAGCTGAGATCATTGAATAGCACTTGTCAAAATAAAGCCTATAAGGTTTGTCCTTCCAAGCTTGCCTGAGCTCTTGCTTTTCCCACTTATCTGAACTGTGAAACAGGATCTCCCATCTTTCTTGCAAGGTTAACTTGTGTTTGTTGGAATACTTAATTCTGGTAAACCTGGATGGTGCAAACCCCACAACATTCTCATAGTCCAATGATAGTTGTCCTTTCAAGGCTAGTTCTTTCTTTCTTTCACTATCCTGCTCCCACTGACAGTCACCAAATTTAAACAGTGCTGTCCACACATCTGTTCTAAACTTTTGGATTACCATTGTCCCAAGAAAAGCAAGAATCTTGTAGGTCTTCTGACTTGAGCTGTCCTGAATTTCCCTCAAAAGTTCTCCAAACTTTTCCAATAACTCCCACTGAGACTTTTCAGAGAGCAAGTCTTTAGCTTTGTGTAAAGCAGTTGGATGGATATGAATATAGTTAAAGGTGGTAGATTGGGAAAACATGTTTCCAAATACCCAGTGATTCCAATCCAGGGTAGATGGTGTTATCCAACAGAAGTTGTATTTTGCTAGACTGTCCTTCAAGCCCAAACCAGGAACCAGATTGGGTCCAGTTGTTATCTGACTTCTCCAAAGATCCCCTTGTGCTTGGAGTAGGGTATTGGTGAATGAGCCTCTTTGGAGTTGAAGAAACATTCTGAAAATCCTGGATAAGTCCTGGGATTGCTCAAAACTTGTTGCTTTTAGTTTTGTAGTTGTAAACTCCAAAGCCAATCCAAATCTCAAAAAGTTTCCATAAAGAAAGTGAAAGATTTCTTCTGAGTTTTGCATATAGCAGCAGCTAGGAAGCTGAGGGGAACTTATTTCAAGTTCTCTATCTTTCAATGATTGAAATAATTGGAAAGATAATCGATGTTCTTGTCTGATTCCAAAAGATCTTCTTTGTTGCATTGCAGCCTTCAAAGCCAAAAGAACTCTGTCCCTTGAATGAGTGTATACCTTTTCTAACTTTTCCCTATCCACCTGAAATCTCTCCCCCCCTGAGCCTGATGATTGCCAAAGCTTAAAAATCTCTGGACACAGAGACAGGTAATCCAAACTAGAATTTTGTAATGGGTAGGTACTACCAGCATCAAAGATTGACTTCAGAGGTGAATAGAGTTGAGAATAAATAAGTCCATTAAGATACTGGGTGGAGTACTTAGAGTATACTAAGGTTTAGTTTGCTGTAGCTGTTGTTAAAGCCCAGGAATAGGTTGTTGCTTTCAAACCTGGACTCTTTAGTTTGATATCTCTTAAACTATTCTCCAGACAACAGGATCTGAGAAAGCATGAGACACTTTTATCCTGAGAGGACACCTCTTGTCCCAGGTCCAAGAACTGAAAGTTCTCATTCAAACAATTGAAGTCAACCTCTCCATCCAGGGTTTCCATAAACAACTTCCAGAATCCAGCCATACTTGATGCCTTAAGCTCCAATTTCAAGTCTTTTGCATCTAGCAATAAAAACATATCCTGAAAGTGTGTATAACCAGTTCTCTGCGAAAACTTGATCATATCCTGCCAAATACTCCTCAGATACTTGCCTGAGAGAAAGTAATGCAGTTCTTGTCTTTTTCCACTTTCAAATCTTCCCTCCTGTATTCCTAACTCTCTTCCTCTTGCAAAAACATCCATAGAGGCAGATGTAAAAGAAAGAGGCAAATGCTGAATAATATCTGCTGGGCAATGTCTCTGAATTGCTGGAATAAATCCTATATCCATCCATTGCTGAAGATGTTGATTGGTAATATAGGAGTTTTTTGTGACATTTTTACTCCAAAGTCTGGGTAAGAAAACATAAAGAGGCAGATAAAGGGAGGAAGTTAGATGACCAAGGTAGAAATGTGGAATATGATGAAGTGGAACCTGGTGTGCATGAATCTTTCCTGAAGGTAGCTTTTCTTCAATCTTGGAAAAAAGATGGAGATCTGAGAAAATATTTTTCAGGCAACTGAGTGCAAACTGAACTCTGAGACCCTTGCTTGCTACAGATAAGCATTTGGCTTTTGCAATAAAGCTGTCAATATCATATATGGTAGTACTACCACAACTGGAATCTTGAAGTGGGATTTCAAGAATAGGAGGATCAACACTCTCAGCAGATATTCCACAAAGTAGGCTTAACCACTCTTCACCAGATATCCTTCCAGTATAGCCAAATCTTCCTGGCTCAGGGTAATCCTGTGGTAAATGTTCATTGAACAACTGAGTAATTCTAGCCATAGACCACTTGGGTGATTGACTAGATGTAGATCTTGAAGGAGGAGTATGGGATGAGCAGGTAAAAGTGTTGGAATATTGTTGAATAAGGTAGCTGGTAGTCTCCTCAAGGCTGGAGTCTGAAAAGGATCTATCAGAATCAGAGTCTGAAGATATTACTATAATTTCTGAACTGTTGAAAGTAGTAGGATCAACAGTGGACTGAGATGCAACAGATTGACAATAAGGGAGACTGGTGCCAAGAGCGGAATCATGTTGATTGTGGGTATTTGAATGCAAGGTAGTGTGGAAAGATTGAAAGATGCTGTCTGAGCTAGAACTGGCACTGGGCTGGTGTGAATCTATTATTTGTTCCTTATTAGTAGGTAGTTTCAAAATTGAAAACATTAGAAATATTACCTATATCCAGGCTTGTACTATTATATATTGAAGAAGAAAATTGTTGAGAAGATTCTATTTTCAATAAATTAGCAAAATCTTTGTTTAAAGGAGAGTCATATTGTTTCTCCTAACCTCAATTTTCAGAGCTTCTTAACTCTGAATCTTCTTCTATCCTTAAATCTGGCAATTTTTCATATCCTAAATCTATTAATCTTAGGATTTTTCCACTTATCATTTTTCCAGTAACATACCACTAATATGAGATAATCTCAAAACTGTAATGAAGATTCATTAGCCCTGATTCTAAGAAAGATTTCAAAATTTTACCTACCCTGTTTTCCTTTCCTCCTTCTCTCATTCATCCCCTGCCTATTCTCATCATCACTATCCTCCTCTGTTCTTCCAATTCTCTCTGTACAATTTTCCTATAGTTAGACAAGAAATTCAGAACTTCAATGATTGTATCATACCTAAAATTGATTTTTCAATATCTAGATAATTTCAAATTAGTCTCCCAATTTGCAAATTTGCAACATGCTTTTGATACTTACCAGGATTTATAACTGTTCCTCTCAATTGATTTTCAAAATCGTTCACCCTCTTGATCTCCATATCCTGTACCATTTGCTCCAATCCTAAAATCTTAGGCCATGGAGTTTCTATTATCCTGTGTAACCCTTGATCTTCTCCATCATTATTGCCTAACATATATAAGATAAGTAAAATATCTTTTCTCTCACATTTGTATTCTTACCTGCTTGCCCTATGTTTACATCTATTATTGTTAGTTTTAACCTTTCTTACATATCAAATGGGTTTTCAATATACCTTGGTTCTCAATTTCCACAGAATCATATGTCCCCACTCTTGACTCTTGAATGTCCAGAAATGCAGCTTGTTCTACAATTTCCATATTCTGCAAGATCTGTTCCAATCCTACTACCTTAGGCCATTTGAACTGATTTAAGTTGTCTTTAACCTCTGAATCTTCCCTAAACTCTCTCTCACATTCTTCCTCAGAAACCACATTCACTATATCTTCTGACATAGCCTATGCATAAATTTATTAGAACTCTAGT
>Ga0307513_10013412_pt1 | contig 10055 bp, 9 predicted proteins | sample 15_EM_MG_FD_202174 | JGI IMG/M metagenome (GOLD analysis project Ga0307513, IMG submission 202174) | Populus trichocarpa ectomycorrhiza microbial communities from riparian zone in the Pacific Northwest, United States - 15_EM | ecosystem: Host-associated > Plants > Roots > Unclassified | place...
AAATTATGTCTTTTTTAGTGGCATGTTTTTTTGAGAAAAAAACAAAAATAAATATTCGTTAAAATTTAAATAATTTGAAGTACGGAGGAAAAATGTATATCTTAAACCAAAACTCTCTTTCCTTGTTAATGTATTTTTTGTCTTATTTTGATTTTGATGAAAATATGTTTTTTTTATATATAAAAACCATTGTTTTAAACAAAAGTTTATAATGATTTGAAAAGCAGGTTTCGATTATAAACATAAAAAATCATGACTCAATATTGACAATTCAATATAAAAATGAAATTAAAGTTATTTTATTTATAGTGAATTTTATTTAAAATTGAGAAAAATTTTAAAAAATTAAAGGACAATATAAAAAAAGTCTTGTGTCTGAACCTAGAAAGATAGGCCAGTGCTTTTGGCTTAAGAAAAACATGATGTTTTTGGGTTTTTTAATGTGTCGATGAAATATTGTTTATATATTTTTTTATAAGATCGAAGACACATCCTTCATTTAAGTTGATGACACATCATCTTTTAAATAAAATAATGACACCTTTGATTAAAAAAAATCAATTTTTAAATGCTAAAAAGTCATGTTTTAACTTGTTTTATCTCAAAAACTAATTGTCAACTTATTTTTACCTAAAACACCCTAAACACACCCTATTAACCTAATTAAATCATTTCGAACCCAAATTACCCTCTAAGTGGTCAAAAAAACCCAAAATTAAACCAAATAAAAATACCTTTGAGTTGTAATCTATTATTTCCAACAAGATCGAAGCTTCAAACCACCTATATTGAACTCTATTCTTTTAAACAAATTTATTAACACCAAAATTGGTATTTTTATGGCTAAGATGTGACTTCTTGACCTCTTTCTCTCTCCTTTTCCTTATTTCATATGGTTTTCTCTCTCGTCTCACAAAACTCAGGGAGTAATTATGGTAAAAATAAAGTTTGGAAATAATATATAAAATTAAGAAACTATAGGGACCAAATAATATGTAAATTGAAACTTCAGAAGTTAAAATAAAGTTTTTTATGCCTTCTTAATTGTGCATTTTGTTTTGTTTTCTTTAATCTTTCAATTTTTTTTAATGACCATCTTAAACTATATTTCATAAAGTTATTCTTTAATTTAATTTTGGAAGTTTTGCAAATTAACCCTTTTCATACACAAGTTTATGCAAAGTAAAGCAAATTCAAACACATTAATGATGTTAACATAACTTTGTGATGATAAAATTGAAAAACAATAAATTTTGATAATAAAAAATGCATTGTTGAAGAAATAGTGTCACCTACAGTTCACTATCTTTGATGTTATAGTGAGTATAATAAAATTGTTGTTCAAGGATTAAGACAAGTTAACATCTAAGAGGAGAGGTGAATTTGATGTATCATAAAACTATATAGATAATGCAAATTACTACAAGTACAATAACTAACAATATAATTAATGTACTCAAAGTAAAGAGATAATAGAAAGAATTTGCTAACTAATTTTGAACGTGGTTTGGCAAGCCTACACTCATACCTTAAGTACTAAACCATACTTGAGTATTGTATTCATTTGCTAGTCCAAGTTCAAGAGTACAATAGCCACTTGATGAATCCACACCAAGATTTTTACATTACTTGAAGGTATTCTCTCTTCAAGACCTTTTCCATTTGAAGATATGTCATATTCAAGTTTTTTTTTCCTTCGTGAAATTACCTCACCAATATTAAGAGTTTTTGCCAAAGGTTTATAAGGGTGATTTTGTTATCACAACTAACTCTCTCAATAGAATGAATAATATAATTGAAGTTCTAATATTTTTATATCTCACAAGATAACACCTATATGATTTTAAGGTGTTTAAGTGTAGCAAGAATGAGATTGAATACTCTTGTGCTAGATTATGATGGTTTAATAGCCAATATTGAATGATGAAATTGGAAAATAAATTATTCAATTTAAAAAGGAGAAAAGACCTAAGTCAACATAGCTAACTTGCAAAACTCACAACCTAAGTCATGAGACCATGATAACTTTCACGGGATTAAATTTTTCACACCGAAATTCAACCCAGTGCGGTAGTCTAGTCCCAACTAGACTAAACCTTGCCTCACCTTTTCGCTCGTGTTTTCTATGACTATGTGTTTTGCTCACCCAAAGAGGTTCTCACAATTGCCTCGTCGTAAACAAAGAACAAACACAAGCAAGCATACCGAGAATTACAGGAATACTTCTCAACCTTTATTATCTCGTCAACAAAGGATTACACAATAAAAGTGTGTGTGCTATGCATATAAATCGTATACTACACAGCAAAGGCTTTGCAGCCTATTTATAGACAGATATGTGAGCTGTTAGGCTCACCCATGATCCCTATTTTTCAGGATATAATGGGGCACTTTCTCCCCCATGATCTCCATGATCTTAGTGGCCTATTTTCTAGCAAGTGATGGGGCAGTTTCTCTCCCATGATCCCATGATCTCAGCAGCTTGGAGAGCACCCCATGCTGTTGCCACTTCACCCACGTTCTGCCCCCATGATGTTGCCACTTCACCCACGTTCTGCCCCCATGATGCAGCCACTTCACCCACGTTCTGCCTGTCCACATGGCAGTCCCAACTGCCTGTTCTGCTGTGTCAGTTGCTGACTTAGAAGGTCCATGATCTAAGCCCCCACATCAATGCCAAGTCACAAGCTCAAAGACTCGCATAGACCATCGCACGCTGCCTACCGAATTTGTCTCTGCCTATGCAAGGCTGCCGCTGTCCATCGCTACCGAATTCTAGGTAGTGTGCTTTCTTTGGCGTGTCACTGCGCTTAGAGCTCTAACAAACCACCCCCACTAGAAGAGTCTGACGTCGTCGTCAAAATAGACGTGAGGTAGTCTTGCACTTGATCCTCAAATTGCCACAAGTCTGTATCATTCTCCCATGAAACCTCCTCATTTTTCTTCCATTTTACCAAAAATTCTGTTCGCCGATTCTTTCTATGTTGAAAGAGTCGATGATGATCCATGATCTTGACGATACCATCGTCAAACTGCTTGTGAATCGTAGGAGGAGCTCGTTGCAACTTACTTCTTTTTGGATCCTCGTTGTCTTCATAAAAGGGTTGTAAGTAACTTACGTGAAAAGTAGGATGAAGCTTTAGCCGTTTGGACAACTTCAACCTATAGGCGACAACCCCTACCTTTTCGATGACCTCGAAAGGTCCATCGTACCTTGCCACCAACCCTCAGTGCTTCGTAGTCCCCACAATTTTCTTCTAAATTTACAGAGTTAACTTGAGCAACACCTTGTCGCCCACGCTGAATTCCAACAATCTTCACTTTTGATTGGCATATTTAAGCATCCTTTTCCTTGCCTTACGCAAGCTATCTTGGGCTTGCTCAAACAGTTCCTTTCGCTCCATCGCAAACCTGTATGCCGTTGGACTCTTCCCACCTGACATCTGCACTGTAATTTCAGTAGGAGTTTGGGGTTATGCCCCCAAAACCAGCTCAAACGGACTTGCTTCTGTTATCGAGGATTTTTGAAGATTATAGCAAAACTGCGCACTTTCTAGCAACTCCAACCAGTTGAGTTGTATCGTTGACACATAGTGTCTCAAATATTCCTCCAGCAGATCATTTATCCTTTCTGTCTGCCCATCAGTTTGTGAATGATTGGCAGTCGAAAACTTCAGCCTTGTTCCCATCATGTTGAACAACGCTGTCCAGAATCTGCCCGTGAATCGCACATCGCGATCGCTTGCAATGTTAGAAGGTACTCTAGAGTACTTCACCACGTTGCGGTAGAATAATTCAGCGGCCACTTCGGTTATACACACCATCGAGGCAGCCATAAACACCGCGTACTTGGTGAATCTGTCCACGACAACCATGATCGTGTTCATGCCATCCACCTTTGGAAAACCAACAATGAAGTCCATCGAATCCGACACCCAAGGCTTTTTTGGAATTGGCAGCGGCTGTAACAAACCTGCCTCATGCTGCCATAAAGTCTTGTCTTGCTGGCATACTAGACAGGTCCTGACATAAAGTTCTATGTCGTCCTCCATCTTTGACCAATAATAAGTCTGCAATAAGAGAGCAACCATCCTCTCTACCTGGATGTCCAGCCCACTGCGGATCAGGAGTCTCTGTCATTAAATATTTTCGCAGCTCTCCCTTCGGCATGAAGATTTGACCCCCCCTTTACATATAGTAGGTCTTGTTCCAGCCAATACCTCTGCATTGTCCCTTCTCGTATAAGCTCAACCATCTTCTTGTACGCTGCGTCTTCCCTAGCAGCTTGACAAAGTCAACCCAGCATGCCCGACTCCACCTGAACAATAGCAAGAACGGTAGCAATTACCTCGCATCTGTTGAGTGCATCCGCAACCTGATTATGGCTCCCCGGTTTGTGCTCCCATACGAAATCATTTTCGACCAAGAATTCCTGCCATCGAGCTTGTCGCTGCGACAATTTCTTCTGCGTTCTGAAAAATGTGTTAGCAACATTGTCGGTCTTGACAACAAATTTCAGCCCCAATAGATATACTCCCCAAATGCCAAGGCAGTGCACTACTGGCGTCATCTCTTTCTCATGTGTCGAGTAATTCTGTTCCCCGTCATTTAGCTTCCGACTCTCGAAAGCAATCGGATGCCCCTCTTGTACGAGCACTCCATCAATGACCATATCCGAAGCATCAGTATGCACTTCGAATGGCTTCTCGAAATCAGGCAGCCCCAAGACTGGAGCTGACGCTACCGCTGTTTTCAGCTTCTCAAAAGCTTGCTGGCTGTCAACCATCCATTCCCATCTTCGATTCTTCTTGAGAAGATCCGAGAGAGGAGTTGTCTTCTTGCTATAGCCCTCAATGAATAGTCTATAGTAGTTTGTAAGCCCCAAAAATGATCTCAGTTCCGGGATTGATTTTGGCGCTGTCCGTTCGACGATGGCTTGAATCTTCCGTGGATCCATCTTCACCTGTCCTTCTCTAATCAAGTGGCCTAAGAACATAATTTTAGCTTTTGGAAACTCACACTTTTCTCTCTTCATATACAATTCATATTCTCTCAATCTGCTTAGGACTTTAGAAAGATGAGTTACATGATCTTCAATGCCTCTATTATAGATTACAATGTCATCTAAGTAGACTACAACAAAATTGTCTAAGAAATCATATAAGACATCGTTAATTAGATTGCAAAATATTGCTGAAGCATTTGTTAGGCCGAATGGCATAACTAGAAACTCGTATGAACCATACCTCGTCACACAAGTAGTTTTATGCTCGTCACCGTCAGCAACCCGCACTTGCCAATACCCCAATCGCAAGTCCAATTTTGTAAAGATTGAGGCTCCACACAATCTGTCCATCAAATCCTGAATTAAAGGAATGGGATATTTGTTTTTTATTGTTACCTTGTTAAGTGCTCGGTAATCCACACACATGCGAAGGCTCTCATCCGCATTCTTTTGAAACAAAACCGGAGCACCATATGGAAGCCTTGGAAGGACGGACAAACCTCGAGTCAATCAGCTCTTCCAATTGTTTCCTCAAGTTTGCCAATTCTATTGGCAACATTCGGTAAGGGGCTTGAGATGGTGGCTTTGTCCCTGGCACCAGCTCAATTCGATGGTCGATGGCCCTCCTAGGCGGGAGTTCCTTTGGCAATTGAGGCAGCATTACATCCGCGAATTGTTGCAGCACACTAGCAATTTTTTTCGGCACCTCTCCACAATAGTCCGCTTTCTCGTCCACTATTGTTGCAAGAAACACTTCCCCTCCTTTCTGCAACGCTTTATCAATAGCAATTACCGAGACCAAGCTTTTTCCCCCTTTCACAACATTCGCAGCTGCGACGTTACAACATGGGACGAAACATGGGCATCCCTCACTCGCAATCATGACTCCATTGAGATACGACATCAAAACAATCTTGGCTTTTCGTAAGAAATCAAGACCAAGAATAATATTGTAATCATCAAGATTTACGACCAGTACGTCTTGCTTACCTCTCCACTGATCCAGCGTTATCAGCACATCGTAAGACATCCCCGCAATTCTCTGTGCCTTCGAGTTTACTGCCTTCATTGATGTATGGCTATCACTCAGCCGCAAGCCAAGTTCCTTCACCAGCCGATATGCCACAAACATTTGGGTTGCACCTGAATCCAGCATAGCATTCATGTCTTTGCCATTTATCCCAATATTCACATACATCATATTGTCCGTAGCCCTTGACTTCCCTTTCTGCAGTGCATCAATCCTTGACAAGTCTTAATCAATAGGGCAGGTTTCGGCAGCCGCATCCCCTGATTTAGCTACCAGGCAGTTTATCACACGCATAGGATTGACATGCATAACTACTCCCTCATCCTCATCGCTATCCCCAACCCGAATAGCATTTAACTTCTCCCTCTTCGGACATTCCCTCGCAAAGTGAGGACCATCACAAATGAAGCAAGTAAAGTTTGGTTTAGTACCCTTACCTTGTGCACTCATAAACTTAGCCTTACCCTTATTCGCGACAGCAGCCTTCGATGCACCCCCACCGAACTTCTTCTTCATCCTTTCCTCCTTGTTTCTTCCCTTAGATTTGAAGGAGGTTGATGTATACCCCTCTCTAGTAGTTGATTTAAAATCAACCAAACTGTTCGCAGCAGCAATAGCGGAGGACAGATCCTTTATGTTCTATCGTCTTAGTTCCGTTTGCGCCCAAGTTTGCAATCCAGACATGAAGTTGAACAACCTATCCTTCTCGTACATATTCTCGATGTCGAGAATCAAAGAACTGAAAGATTTAACATACTCACGAACTGACTTTTCATGTTTGAGCCTTTTCAATTCCTCCCGCGCAATCCAAGATGTGTTGTTCAGAAGGAACTGCTCCTTCAGCACCTGCTTGAGATGATCCCACGTCTCAATCTTTGGATGTCCAACACTTAAGTCATCTTTGGTTCTCGTCCTCCACCAAAGCTTCGCATCACCCGTGAGATACATCACGGTAAGATCCCTTTGTTCAGCCACGCCGATCTTCGCAACACTAAAGTATTGCTCCATGTCCCTCAAGAAATTCTCAAGTTCTTTGGAACTTCTTGCCCCACCAAAACACTTTGGTTCAGGCACCTTAGGTTTAGAAGTACTTACCCCAATAGGAGCATTTATCACTGCCCTCTTCAGAATGGCAATCGTCTCTTCGGCAGCTGCCAATCGTTCACTCGATTCTGCCGCAAGAGAAATGTACAAGCTCTTAGCCCTTTCAACGCTTTCCATAGCTTCCTTCAAGCGATCAATAATAGAACATTCTTCGCCTTCTTCATCCGACCCTATCAAAGTCTCAAGATGCATCAACCGTTCTCGAATAGCTTCCATGACTTCAACTGCACGTTTGTAGAATCAACCGCGCTCTGATACCAATTGTCACGAGGTTAATTTTTTCACACCGAAATTCAACCCAATGTGGCAGTCTAGTCCCAACTAGACTAAGCCTTGCCTCACCTTTTCGCTCGTGTTTCCTACGACTATGTGTTTCGCTCACCCAAAGAGGTTCTCACAATTGCCTCATCGTAAACAAAGAACAAACACAAGCAAGCACACCGAGAATTACAAGAATACTTCTGAACCTTTATTTATCTCGTCAACAAAGGATTACACAATAAGAGTGCGCGCGCTATGCACATAAATCGCATACTACACAGTAAAGGCTTTACAGCCTATTTATAGACAGATATGTGAGCTGCTAGGCTCACCCATGATCCCTATTTTTCAAGACATAATGGGGCATTTTCTCCCCCATGATCTCCATGATCTTAGTGACCTATTTTCTAGCAAGTGATGGGGCAGTTTCTCTCCCATGATCTCAACAGCTTGGAGAGCACCCCAGTTATGCTCCCACGTTCTGCCCCCATGATGCTGCCACTTCACCCACGTTCTGCCTATCCATATGGCAGTCCCAACTACCTGTTCTGCTGCGTCAGCTGTTGACTTAGAAGGTCCATGATCTAAGCCCCCACATCCATGCCAAGTCGCAAGCTCAAAGACTCGCATAGACCATCGCACGCTGCCTGCCAAATTCGTCTCTGCCTATGCAAGGCTGCCGCTGTCCATCGCTGCCAAATTCTAGGTAGTGTGCTTTCGTTGGCGCGTCCCCGCGCTTAGAGCTCTAACAATAACCCTATAGAAATCAAATAAAAAAAATATTAAGATCAATTCTCAATCAACCCAATTTTGAATGATGAAGTTAAAAAAAATTAATTAAAAAAAACAACAACATGAGTCAACATGACTAACCTGCAAAACTCGTCATGACCTAGGTCATGAGATCAAGATAACTTTATAGAAAGTAAATCAAAATAAATTATGAAATCCAGTACCTCGTAAGCCGAATGTTGGAGGAGGAAATTGAAAAAAAAAAAATTTTGATTTTTTTGTAAAAAAGGCCTAAAAAGTCTCGAGGACCAAGGTTAAAAGGGCTTAACATTTTATTATTGATTTATATAGTGAAAAGTCAAGTCGTTTTAGTATATGTTAACTATAATTGGAGCCCGCGCTTCGCCATTGGGCTAGACTATTTTGTTTTGTGTAAAAAATAATGTTTAACTACCGCAATCATGTTTTAAAAGATAAAAAAAATATGCAACTCAGGTTATAGACCCGACTAGGTTGGATAAGATGATTTTAATTCAAATAGACAAAAAAAAAAAAGAGACTATAGATGAATTAAATTTAAAAAGAAAAGTGATTAGGATAACCTAAAGAAAAAATATTTTTTTTTTCAATTGAAATAATGTATACATCTTGATTAGTAATATTTTGTTTTTTAAAAATTCTTTTCATTCCTTGAATTGATATACTTTGATTTTTCCCTTTTCTATTTTAAACAAAAAATAATTTAAACTATGGGATTATGTATACATAATTGAAATAAAAAAAAATTGATAAACAAAGTCATCTTCAATCCGCAGCTGTACAGCAAGACTAAGTAACCAATAAATCCTTTCAGCGAATATTTCCACACGAGGAGAGGTCCCTTACGTCACTAACACAAGTTGTACACCAGTCAACACGTTCTTCTGGCAATAGCTTTATTGAACAGTTACTAGAAAACTGACAAACAACGGAGATTGGAGTTTGAAGGTTCTTGCCCTCAAGATACTGTGGGATTGGACGTCCTAAAAGGTCTCTCTCTTCCAGCATCAACAAGGGAGAACCAATCTTCATTTGGTGCTGAATATTGAACTGAAGGTTCACTTGCAAATATTTCCACACAAGAGTGAGCGTTGGAAACACGGCAGTACTAATTTCCAAAATTGACATTTTTGCAGCAAGTCTGATGGCAGCTGTTCTCGGGGACCGATACAGTTCATGCTCTAATTACAACTTCCTCTGTAGCTCGTCTGATGGCTGCTGTTCTCGGGCACATCTACCCCGCTATTATTCCTTGCTGGCTTATAAACTTAATGCAGATAGATTATTATTGCTATTATTAACAAGAAAAGGGGACAGCTTACTTGAAGGGTTAAGCAATTTATCATCACCCAATTTTTATACAATATAAAAAAAGTTTCATCAATTTAATTTTTCTTCTAGCATCAACAAGGGAGAACCAATCTTCATTTGGTCTGTCCTTGACCTCCAAGTCTTCGGAACTTAGATGTTTAGATATTGTCCACTCTTCATGTGGTGCTGAAAATGGAACTGAAGGTTGAATTATTCAATAGCGAATATTTCCTCGCAAGGAGAGCTCCCTTAATTTTTTATTTTTTTTTGTCCTTATCCAAGTATTCTTGAGACTTGTCCCGTTCAATATTCTTGGCTATCCTTTCTAATAAATATATTTTTTAGGGATCAAACTTGTATTTTTACTCTTATAAAAATATAATAATATCTTAATCACTAGATTAACACTTCGTTGGTTTCTCTTTACTAGTTGATCACTAAACAAGAGTGTTGGAATCACGGCAATATTAATTAATTTCCATAATTAACATTTTGTTGAGATCCAGTCTATGTGAGTGATGTGCAGCAAGTCTGTGTGCTAATTAGAAGTTTTTTTTTGTAGTTCGACAGGAG
>Ga0307513_10013413_pt1 | contig 10055 bp, 15 predicted proteins | sample 15_EM_MG_FD_202174 | JGI IMG/M metagenome (GOLD analysis project Ga0307513, IMG submission 202174) | Populus trichocarpa ectomycorrhiza microbial communities from riparian zone in the Pacific Northwest, United States - 15_EM | ecosystem: Host-associated > Plants > Roots > Unclassified | place...
TATTGAAATTCACCACAAGTTCTTAGTAAAAAACACCACAACTTCCTAGTAAAAAACACCACAAAAAACACCACAACTTCTTAGTAAAAAACACCATAACTTGTGGTGATTTTCACCACGTCAAAAACACCACAACATGTGGTGTTATTTGTGGTGTTTTCACTTGTGGTGAATTTCACCACATATGCTTTTCTCAGTGGCATTTAGGAAAGGGAAGGAGTCATGATAATGGTTGCAGCACAATAGTCCCGTAACTGCTTGTAATCAGACTACTCGCATATGGGAATGCCGCAAACCATGACTGATCGTCCATCTACGGTGCATCTGGGGATAGAGGCTAAAACTGAGAAACCTTCTAATATAATGTTCCTCATCCCCTATATGAGAACCACACTAGATGTGAGTTCCGCATTAGATGGTCAACAGCTATGTTGACAGTATTTGCATTTGGCAGATGAGAAGGCTGAGCGCATGCAGTCAATTATGCAGTCAACCGGCGAGCACGAACACGCCAGCGCAAGCCAATCAACTCGTCGTACCGCTCTATGTGCTTAGCACAGAGGGGCATGAAGCGCCTGATATGCATTCGACCGCTCGAGCCAATACAGTCGCACCGGCGGCGTCGCTGATCCCAGGACGCCGGGGCGATGAAGTACATATATCTCAGCTATTATACCAGAGAAGTCCGGCTACCCTGATTGATTTGCTCTTTCTTTTGAAAACCCCGACCCGAACGAGACTGGAATTCAGGGGTGAAACGACAAAAGCAATTCTTCCACTGGCTCACCTCATTCTCAGGCCAAGCGGTTCATATTTGTATCAAAACATCAGGACGGCGGACCAGCCACGAGAACAGGTCCATCCGTGGCAGGTGGTGACGCTTTGACAGGTTTGCGCCCCCGCGAGTATTTAAGGCGGACTGTTTGGCCCACCAAGTTTTTTTTTCCTTAGACGATACTCGAATCAGGATCAGTATGTAGAAACTGACTCGACGTCTTGCACGCTATCTCGTGCTTCACATTTCACCTCGCGAAGATGATTTCACGTTGCCTCGCCTCGACTGAGAACTATGCTCCATTGCCGAATTTGTTTGGTTGGGGTTTCGAGGACGTCGGGTCGCTGTGTCGGGTGGGCTGCCTGCAGCACACCTGACCGCCGATCCAGCGAGTGCAGCTATATCTGAGCAGGTGTCATTTCATTTTTGCTTCGTGTCTGTCCATTTTTCCCAGTGTAACGAGCGCCCACCCAGTCGGGCATCACCTCTCAATGCAGTCATTTGATTCACCGCGCACCTTATATTGCTATAGAAGTAAGCTCAATGCGTCCGACGTTGTGGACTCTTGTTGCAAGCGTTTGCGCGTCATCTCAAGCCCCGGTCACCCACAAAGTACCGCAAGAACATTTCTGATTAAAACAATAAATGACACTGAACGTTGCACACTGCATGTTCGTCATCGACTCTGTCCTCCTTGAGAAAAAAAAAAATTTGGATCCAGTCCCGTCGCCGCGAAAACCATAAAGCTACTACACTGTTCATCAACCGTCGTTATTCTGTGTTCTACATTTAACCCTGGATACCGCCGGTGGCACCCGTAGCGGCAATCCGAGCAGCAGCATCCGCGTCGGTCGAGCAAGCGACGCTCGTACCGGCCTTGTTGACGAGCGGGAGCGCAAAGCATGTGGTGCCAGGCGCGCATGGCGAAACGACGAAGTTGCCGCCGACGCACTGGGCAAAGCCGCCATCGACGCATGCTTCTTCACCATCCTGGCATGGCGAGTTCGCATTGAGAGTCGCAAACTTGGCATTCAACGCCTGGGCGTCTTGGCCGTTCTGGAGAGTGAAGGGCTTCGCGTCAACGGGAGGGGTCTGGGCATTTGCGGGAGGGGTTTGGTCATTTGCGGGAGGGGTCTGGTCATTTGCGGGTTCGTTACTAGAGGAATCAGAACCGTCGTTTGCAGAACCGTTGTCATTGGCAGGAGCAGCAACCGGTGGGGGGTTCGCTCCACCGTCAATTCCGCCAGTGGCACCTGTAGCGGCGATACGTGCCTCCGCCTCAGCTTCGGTAGAGCATGCAATGCTGGTTCCGGCCTTGTTGACCAAAGGTAATGCGAAGCACTCGGTAGGGGCCGAGCATCCAGAAACGAGGAACTCGCCGCCAACACACTGGGCAAAGCCGCCATCGACGCATGCTTGTTCACCATCCTGGCATGGCGAGTTCGCATTGAGAGTCGCGAACTTGGCATTCAACGCCTGGGCGTCTTGGCCGTTCTGGAGAGTAAAAGGCTTGGCATCTGCAGGGGGCGTGGCTGGGGGTTGTGGGGCAGATTGGGGAGGCGCGTCCGCAGATGTAGGTGCGGGTGCAGGTGCAGATTCTGGGTTCTGGACATTGTTGTTACCACCACCATTGACACCACCAGATGCACCGGTGGCGGCAATACGAGCTTCGGCATCCTGCTGTGTAGTGCAGGCGATACTGGTACCCTCGCTGTTAACGAGGGGGAGCGCGAAGCACTCAAGGCCGGCCGAGCATCCACTGTTCACAAACTGGCCACCAACACATTGAGCGAACCCGCCATCAACGCATGCGTTCTCACCCGCCGTGCACGAGGAGCCCGGTGTAAGGGTCGCAAACTTGGCGCTGCCGGGGCGTGGTTAGTACCCGATCCAGTCCATGTCGGAAACTGCGACGTACTTCAGGGCCTGAGCATCCTGGCCATTCTTAAGGGTGAAAGGCTTGTTTTGGCGAGCTGAAAGGGGGCGTCCGGAGACAGAAATGGTGGCTGCGAGCGAGGCAGCGATGAGGGAGGACAAGTAAACCATGATATGAGAGCACGGGACGGTTTGTGTGTAAAAGTTTCAAGGAATGGACGTGTGCCAAAAGGAGCTCCTGGCTCAGAAGAAAGCTCGTTGCGGATGGGTAGAGAGAAATGGGGCTAGTGCACCTGAAGAGGAGCAGAACCGCGACGGATGGCCTTTATATGTGAACCGATATGGGTGGGCATCATCACCCATGTTGACATGGTACGTGAACGTAGCGACGGTTGATCAATTTTGCTACCGAGAATAGGTTTGGTTTGTCCTTTGCACGCGGCCTCTCACCATCTAGCGACGGGACCGGAAACGCCGGTCAAGTTTGGTCAACTCTGGGCTGCTTCACCGTGGATCACCGCTCATCGCACTGCAATCAGAAACAAACAGGTCACGAGAACCGGGAAAGTGCCGAGCCACATTTTTTCCCCATTGAGGCAGTGTTAACAGGGGCGATGAGATAGATGAGTACGATGACCATCATCGCTGCTGCTTAGACGACTGGTTGGACGAACACTAAACTCTGAGCCTTGGGAACATGGCCGGTTTTCGTCTAGGGTTTTTGATACTATTTGACACCCGTTTTCGAAAAGAAGCAGAATCTTCCCTGATGAGGCGGCATTCTGACGATTGTGCCAAATTATCCGTTGGCAAAGTGCGGCGTCTCAATATTCATTATGTGCATCCGGTGTGCCCGGTGGCGCGGGACACTGGAAGAGCCCACCATGTAACCGTACTGCACTTTAATTAGCTTCATTGGAGCGTAGTTACCTCGGCTAAGGTCTGTATAACGTATTTCCAGTATTTATAGTTACACCTTTGAGGTTCACCTACATCATCACTCTACCTCTCACTGACCGGCCATTCAGGCCCGGCCATTCAAATCGTACTGTCAAGCGAGCCAACCTCCCAGTGCTCCCACCACCAGCCTGTCCGACGCGACAACAGGAAGAGGAAGGAATGGGAAGAGCCCTGACCCTGACAATGCTGAGAACGAAGAGTTGACAGATCCGCGGATCCAATTCAGCCCTCGGCACAACGGCTGTGCCCCACATGGGCCAAGAAGCTTCGACAGATAGAAGAAGTCGAGGGTCGCGGGAGTGCACGATGATTCGGGAAAGAGAACGACTCCACTTTTTTTCAGGAGGTGTGGTTGCGGGAGCAGCGGCCGCAGTGGTGCGGACGACGTTGGTGAGAAGGTTACCTGTGGCGCTCCAGGTTTCTGATGCAAAGCGCGCCGCAGTCGCTAACCGACGTCGTAGAGTAGTTTTTATAAATACAGGAAATTTGAGGCAATGAGACACAGCCAACTGCTGGGCGGCCCTGGCCTGAGACGACTCCTTGTCAATACAGCGAACACTACCAACACCGCCACTCGTTGTGGTGGAGCACTGACATCTACATCTCCATCTATGACCTGGTCATCATTGCAAGTGAAGAGGTTCAACGCCTTTACGACGTATTTATAATTATTGAATCGTAACGACCTAATAAGACTTTACAAGTACCAGCCCAGCTACCACTAGATTGTGCAGTACATGCAAAGGAAACTCCTCGATGCTTCAATGCGGCAGGATCCAGTGGAAAGTACTGACAAGGTTTTCACCAATGCAGGTCCAGAAGGCTCACGGATACCCTGGATCATTTAAACTGCGCGGTGATCTACATCAGTTCCCTCAGAATGTGGCAAAAGGCCAAGTGAAGGCGTGTACCCTTGGATCAGGAATAGTGTGCCTTTGGATTCCTCACCGCATTGTTCAGGATTAATGAAACGACCTAGAACTTTATGCATAGCAATACTCAGCTCAGTGTTCACGCAAGGTTCAGGCTACTGCTCCTTCAGTGGCAGTTTGCTCACCGAGCAAACGGCGGGCGCATCGGTAAATTGTCTGGTTTGACCACATGGCCGCTGCTGAACACCTTATGAAGCGTAAAAATCGGGCATAGCCCTGCATGTCCCAACGTGTCCCATTCGCGATTGATCTGTTCAGCCATAGTCATAGCTGGGGCAGGTTTATGCCGATGTCGCTCTTGAGGTGAGATAATGTGCTGATATAACTATACAGGCCAGGAAGGCAAGAGTGGGGACGAGAATAATTGAAGTGGGATGTATTTGAACTAAGGCCAGGCGATCACTAATGTCGTTTCAGGAATGGGAGAATACTTGTAAAGTTGACCAGAAATAGTGGCCAACACACCTGCACCGGCGCTTGAATATGCTCTCCGCAGTGGGTTTTTGAGAGATAATATACATATATTGTCACAATATTATGCCTTCTTCTTCTTGTGATGCTGTGCGGTGTCGTTATGAATTGTTGATAACTTCATTGCTCCGAAATCATCAACTAAGCTCGATGGTCTTGACACCGGTTGGGACCGGATGTTCGCTGCTCTTGCACTTTCCTCTTCTTCCTCTTCTTGCGCATCTCCGCAGAGCCAGATTCTTTACCGATCCTCTTGCCCGCCTGCTTATTCATGACCCTCAGGAGCGCGGTCTTCGCTTCCCCTTGCGGGAAGGTTTTGATATTGAAATACTCTCCGCCGTACTCCAGTAACCTTGACCGCCAGAACGAGTTAGGTGTCTGTACGCACATCTCAAAAGATAGGACATACCATTCTGGCTTCACAGTGGTGACCGTCCGGATGAACGATTTCGACGTCAGAACAAACTCATTGAAGATCACCCACTCGGGCAAGGTTTCAAGGCCACAGGATGGATGTAATTCGACCGGCTATGGGGGGAGATTTGTCAGAAATGGCCCTCCTTACCTTCTTTCTCGTGCGTACTTGGTGATCCTTCACTGTCTTATACTTGCCCTTCGCACCTCCCTTGTGTGCGACTTGCATAAAGCACCCATTCACAAGTGCCATCCGGATGTTGGTGGAGAAGCTTGGGTTCTCCCTGGGTACAGAGACAAGTTCGATCTCGAATTTCTCCATTTGTCGCTGTAGTTGCGCTCGAACATTATCGGCCTGTATCATTGCACGCTGCGAGACGAAGTTACTCCAGCACCAGTTCTTGTCATGTGGTTGATCTGCGAAACGTATGAATCACTGTCGTCCATGGTTGAGGGACGCAGGGGACCAACTTTCAATGTAGGTATTATAAACGTTCAGCAAGGTAAGGTGATCACCATCTGGGTGGGTGAGCATAGCCTTCGCGGCGTCGGCCTGTTTCCGTTGGTTTGGTGGTCGCAGCCAGATGTCCGGAACTATACAAACCGATCAGCACGAGAGTACAAGGTAAGGACGGGCATACCAGACAACATTGACACAATGGTGAGGATCTCATTACTGCATTTGAATTCTGGGCTGACAATGAGCATCTTCGACATTTGGGGGTCAAGAGGGAACTCGGCCATAATGGTCCCCAAGTGTGTGAGGTTTCCGTCATCATCCAGTGCAGCGAGATAATTGAGGAGCTCAAGTGCTCGCATGATCGTTTCCGGTGCTGGGGGATCGCAGTATCCGAACCGTAGCAAATCCTGCAACTCGATTGAGTTCCCCGTCTAGAGATGAACCACCATCCGTACGCACCGTGATGCCTAGTTTGATTAGCTCGAGAACCGTATTCGCCAAATTGCTCCTCAGGATTTCAGGATATGTCTGCTCTTCGAGCTCCTTGACATAATACTTTTGGGTATACAGCCGGAAACATTTCCCAGGTCTTGTACGCCCAGCTTGGCCTGCTCTTTGCGCAGCCGAAGCCTTTGAGATTGGCGAAACCAGGAGCGACTCGACTCGAATGCGAGAGTTGTAGACTTTCAGCTTTGAGAAGCCCGGGTCAACGACGTATACAATACCATCAATGGTGAGGGATGTCTCGGCGATGTTGGTCGATACCACAACCTTTCGTCCAGGTGGCCCTTCTGGCTTTCTCGGTGAAGGCGCAGGGTCGAAGATGCGCTGCAGTTGGGCGGGGGGCAAGGTCGAGTAGAGTGGTATCACGAGTAGCGGACCGACAGTTGGATCACGGTCGCACAGATCCTGCGCCTCGATCCGGATTTTTCGACAAGAATCCTCTATTTCCTCTTCACCAGTAAGGAACACCAAGATATCTCCGGGCTTCTCCGCCTGATGGATGAACATGACTGTTCGGATAGCCGCCTCGACGTAGTCCGGTTCAGGCGCCTCAGTGTAGAACACCTCGACGGGGTACGTTCGGCCTGGTACTTTGAGCAGCGGCGCGGGTTCCTCTTCTGAACCGAGGTATCTTTGGAATTTTTTCGCATCGAGTGTGGCAGACATGACAATTACTTTGAGGTCCGAGCGGCGCCTCACGACTTCTTTGAGCAGAGCCATGAGGATGTCGGTGGCGAGAGTTCGTTCGTGGGCTTCGTCGAGGATGATATTAGAATAGCGGGAGAGGTCCCTGTCGTTCATAGCTTCTCGTAATAACCTGCAGGTGGGGCATTAGATGAATCCTTCAACGAAGCGGGCCACCCACACTCCGTCAGTCATATATTTGAGAAAGGTCGTCCCGGGTTCAGTCATAGCTTCGAATTGAATCGAGTATCCCACTTCCTTCCCGAGCTGCACGTCCATTTCGTCAGCAACACGTTTTGCGACAGAGATGGCCGCCACTCGTCGAGGTTGAGTGCACGCAATCATCTTTTTGGTCATATGTGGTAGATCGGAGTAGCAAACAAATTGTGGTATCCTGGAACAATATAAGTCCCACAAGCCGCTGCACGACAGAACCAACATGCTGAGTAGTCTTTCCAGTGCCAGTCTCTCCGACCATCACGGTGACCTGTGTACTGTTAAACTATCGGCCTGTCAGTACATCCCTCGTCAAAGCACCTCAAGTCAAACGTGCTTACTGTTCTATAAAATTCGTCCATGTATCCGTACACTGGAAGCTTCCTTCGCACCTCCATAATTTGCTTGTACGTGGCTGATACTGGTTGTTTAGTAAACGGATTCACGTCGCCATCCATGGCTTTGCGAGCCTGCTCTCCCGTGACTTTGCGGGGAGCCCAGCCGTGGAGAGGATGCACTGCACTGCTAACGCCATCTTTCGATATGCCACCTTTCTTCTTATTAGAAAGATGGGCGAGGTAGGGATTCTCCATGTTGCAGTTGGAGGTGGGCAGAGTATAACTGCCGGCTCTCGTCCCGAGCAAGCTTTATGGCTGCTTCCTCGTCAGGCTCCGAAATCGAAGAGCCCGCGATTGGGTGACATGTATGGATGTCATATAACGCAACGGCTTGAGCCACCGAGCGTTCAAGTAGTCGACATAGTCAGGTTCAAGCCGGGAGTGAACCAGGATTTCAGCAGTAGGGGCCCGAACCTAATATGTACCAAGAACGAGTGTCAGTGTACATATTTCACTAGAACGTGCGTACCGTTGCGTTGATTGATACACACCTGCTCCCTCAGAGCAGCTGCTAAGCAATGGCTGGCAAAACGCTTTGACGATAGGGGGTACATTGAGGGTAACTCAATCGATTGTACTTCGATTCTGGGATGGACTGATGCCCTGTAGTAGCTGTTGGTGAATTCTGTTGAGGATACAAGTCCTTCCTTCAAACTCAAGATCTACAAACCTGACTGGGATGCCATTCAATCTGTTGAGAGTCAACCACTGAAGCGATAAGAGGAATTTTAGACCCAACCCTACCAGTACTCCTCTCATTGTTCGACGGGAAGACCTCGACGCACCGTTGCCACCCAGCCTCTGGCATGGTCAGTGCATAGGATGACACTGAGGCGATTGTGGGATTGGCGGACTCAAGGGGCTCAGTGTATCGTACGTCGTGCGTTGTGCCGCGTGGAACAGGATAGCTTCGACTGAGCCGACGAGAAAGCGGAGCAAGGTGATTCGGGCGAGAACAACACCAATGAGGCGGGGCTGCAATCCAATAGCCTGTAGTGGTCACTGCACGTCCGAGGACCGAGGCCGTGTGAAAGCTGCCTGTAATTTCTGCTGGACAGAAGGTTGGATTCCGCATCTGGACGGAGTTCTTCCTCCTCATCCCAGACCTGTGCAGCCCCAATGTAATCATGATGTCTCGTCATCGTCTCTCCTATCACTCTCAACGTCCGTGTATCAGGGCGCAGCCTTGCTACCAGCGCGCTGTCTGATCAAGGACTCTTATGTTCGTATCTTCCTTCACATCGCCCCTCCATTGATTGCGTCCTTCGGCCCTTCGTTCCCAACGCCGAACATCTCTTGCTGATCATCAATAAAACCGTCTCACTTCCCTTACGTACAACTGCATTGATTTTACCACGGTCAAACTCCAATTCCTATTTTTTTTATTTTTTTTATTTATTTTATTTTTATTTATTTATTTATTTTCATATTAGCGTGTGCGTGTTTCATGTGAGGGCAGGTTTAGTTTTCGGTGCGTAAGTTATTTTTTGGCATCGATTCGCTGACGTGATCGTAATATCTAGCGATGCTTCACCTTTGGTGGCAGTGGTTTCCCTGCCCATGTCCCCCCTACAGTACATCTCACGTCAATCCCCACCATAACCCTTGTCATTGATTTATACTCTTATCCAGTGCATTGGCCACCCAATGAGACTGGCTTCTGGCTTCTACCACGATTTTGGTAGATAATAATATTTGAAGGTTGGCTGAACTCGGATAATACTTAGCTTCATGAGAGGTACCTACAGTTTTCCAAGAAACCTTTGCGACAACACAAGCTCTATTTCCGTAGGATGGGGTTCGGCCTAACCTGTTGCCTAACTGTCCGCTCGGAAACCAACTACGGGTCTTTTCAGTCAGGATCACAAGTATGAGTCAACTGGAGTGCAATGATGACTGCACCGGGCCCATCGGTGATACGCCATGGTGCATTTGTTCCGCGCGCGCATCTTGTTGAGGCGGTCGTGGAATGCGTGAAACGATTGAACGTCCGCAAGGATCAGAATTGCGAAGAGGTATGCGTCAGGCTTACCATATGATGGACGGCGATGGCAACGGCGATGGCTCGCGTCTTGTTGCAGAATGGACATCAAAAATGCACTGAGCAAGTGTGAAGAGTTATGTGTTCCTGGGGTGCTTGATCATCAATAATGACCTTTTTGAGGACTTTTATAGTCCGCAGATGCGCCAAAAAGCGAGCAAAGAGGAAACGTTGGGAACACAACAAGTGACCACCCCTCTGTCCACCTCAAAAATACGAAAACCAGTCAATAACCAGTCGAAAAATAACAACAGAAACGATGAAACTCGCCGACTTAATCCTCACATACTCCCCTATCCCCCTCTCCGCTGTGCCACACCACCTC
>Ga0307513_10013414_pt1 | contig 10055 bp, 15 predicted proteins | sample 15_EM_MG_FD_202174 | JGI IMG/M metagenome (GOLD analysis project Ga0307513, IMG submission 202174) | Populus trichocarpa ectomycorrhiza microbial communities from riparian zone in the Pacific Northwest, United States - 15_EM | ecosystem: Host-associated > Plants > Roots > Unclassified | place...
TGGGTGGGATTTTGGCGTGGTTGGGCCAACAGCTAGACTCTCGCAACAGACCGGAGTTTGTGCCATTTGAGCGGTATGTACCAACATTAGTTTGTTAGTAGTACTAAGCATCTCAACAGGGAGGACGGCAAGGTCGAGATGACCATTGGTAGCGTTGTCAAGAAGGAGTTCAGACATACGGACGCCGCTGACCGCGTCGATAAGTTGGTCGGCATCTACAATTTATTAAAGCGCAAGAACGTCCCGAATGTCGATACCCTCGTTAGCTTCAACATCGAGCCCGAAGAGAATCAATATCCATATGTTCATCTGTCGCCGGTGGGAGTTGACGCCATGCCACACTCTGGTGCAGAGGCTTTTGATGCAGTTGTCTGCGTGCTAGAGGCCCTAAAGGTGCGCTACGGTGCCTCCGTATTCATCACCTGACACCGTCGTAGGTGATGCATATGAGTCCGGACCCGGTGTACCACCGCGACATCCGAGAACCAAATATCATCAAGAGGTTTGATGGCCAAGGGTGGTTTCTGATTGATTGGTCCGATGCAAGCACGGCCCCGACATGTGGGGTGACGCACCTGAAGAAATCGGAACATTCACCTCTAGTTCGTCAAGACAATCATGGTGCAGAGGTGGACATATGGGGCATAGCTAAATATATGGAAGAGCTGGCTTCTCGAGCACGAATCGCGAATCCGAAGGCCGTCCAGGAAATGGCAGGGAGGTGGATGGCAGACCTTACAACGAGCGCAGCAAGTGCACTCGATGAGATAAAGGTAAGGATATTTGTTAACCGTAATGTTGATGTATTGACATAGTTAACAGGCGGCTCATCACCTCTTCATTACACCCCCAGCAGCTCTTGTAGCAAAGAAACCCAGTCGTGGCAAGGAGCGAACGTCACGTCGGTAGAGGTGAATGTGGGCCTGGGTCTGCGAGTGCAACAGTACAACTTGAGGATGTGGAAATGGCGGTGTTCTGATTCTGACAGCCGTATTATCTCTTTAGGCTAGTTATCCAATTTATTTATTTGTACTGGAACGCGGCACACGAACATAGACGGCGTGTGTACCGTTCACAGAAGAAGCCCACATACCGTGGCGCGAATTGGAGCAGCGACAAAGTGGCCATCGCCAGGGTTGGACTACCCCTTCGATCTCACCGCCAGCGTCAAATATCCACTTCAACCCCAGCTCGTCATCAGTATAGTCAACCCACTGTGCGTCAATACGTCGACGTCGGCGGGGAGTCGATTGGGAGACTACAGAGACTGCCTTGTAATGCCGTGCACATAGCCGCAAGCTCGGAAGCGCTCTGCACCGACGCTGCACACAAGAGAAGAATGAGTCATCACCACTGACCCTCCAATTTCCCATCACATCCTCCCATTTAACCTCATCCCCATCTGAATTCGCGTGGACTCTTGACAGTGTGCCTGTTCGCAATAGCAGCCATCATACAAGTATAGCACTCAATCGACCTGGTTACGGTTTCCTAATTGACGGAAAGATATGTCTGTTCTGCGGAGAAGAAAAGGCCACCGGCTCGTTAGAGGGTCCAAAGAACGAATTATTACTAAAGCTGATATGGATGTATGACCCCCTCATGTATCTTCTAGGACTTGCCCAACCTTTGTGCGGGCCTCTCATTTCCGCATTCAACCTAAGTCTACTGCCATTGTGCCACTCTTCGACTGCAACCTCAAGTATACTGCAGATAGAATCACCTGCCTTGTACGTGTGCTTCGTCTGTGCGGTGTCCGCCACTCGCTCAAGGCCTTCGTGTCGCTCTACAATTCAGGGCGTTAACTTCGCGTCGCTGCTCTCATCTAACGAAAGATCTGACGAATAAGAGTATGCGGGGTTTAAATCTGGACGGGCGCGCCCCCGGCCCAAACTTTGGACTTGCCCTCCTTCTCCCCTCCCACCTTCCCCCTCTCCCCTCTGTCCTCCTTCCACGGTGACGATACCACTATGCAGGTGTGTCCTTCTACCCAACCCCCACCCAGAGAGACCTCGATTCCTCCAACACCAGACCCCGTCGTCGACGCTCAGCACTCACTCGCCTTACCCATTGACTCAGCCACGTTCGGCGTGGGACTGGAGCAGTGGCTCGACTCTATCCCCCCACCAGCTTGGCCGCTGGAGGGCCGAATGGTCAGGTACTGCTTCGAGCCGGCGGCGGTAACGACGATGTCTGCATACAGCGAGATATGTTCCTTGCTGTTTCCGGTACTGTCGCTATAACACTCGACGCCGTGCGCTTCGGCATTAGGGCCCCTCAATTTCTCTTCCTTTCCGCCCCCCCACCAATCGTTTTAATTTGGCTCCGCATCAGTGACTGGGGCAACATACCTCGATGGACGGTCATCGAGGCACTCCAGCATGCGGCTCGCTCCCTGCTTCGCCCCTACGACCCGACAGAGACGCTGACTGCCGGTGAATTCACAAGTACAACGCCTACGTGACATGACGGATGCCATGCCCATCGCCGCCTGGGACGCCTACGCCGCCATAATACCCTTTCAAGCCGCCCGTTCCCTTCGTTGGTCCTTCGACTGGGACCTTGCATATCTTGGCCCATCGGGTCAAGTATTTCACAATTGCGCCCCTGGCACCTACGGGGCGGTCCTCACATCCGAAATCCAGCACCGTGCTCGGTATCTTGCAGTATACACTGGATCCCCACAACGGATATCTTTACCCGAATCAGCTACGGCAGGTTGTGAAGGAGATGGTATATATTGACTAGTGCTCTAGCTACTTGGACGCTTTCTTATCGTACCCGCGCTGCATGTTTTATTAGATCGTTCCTCAGTCTCGTTTGGTACTTATTTATGCTGGTCCACTGGCATTCCAATATTTTCTGTTTTTTTACATGTATGTTACGAAGTCTGTAATGAAGTATGGTTGGGGAAGTGATTCGTGGCTGTGCCTGTCGTGGTATCCTGGACAAGGAGGAGGGGAAAGCGATGGTGCCAAAAGGCCCTCCAACCTGTTGGGTTCAATACAGAGAGTTTTGCATAATTCACTGGAGAATTCCTATGAATTAAGTTCGTGGTGCACAATTACCCTCTTTGGAGATGAAAGCTGGTAAGGCCTTGTTGGCTTAGCATTTAGCGCGACATATACACCCCCCTTTTAGCATTGGTGTCACGTTCAAAGCAGAGCGATCTCGCTATCCTCAGTCGCGTTCGCGTGGTGCCGCCTGAAGGAGCACACACCCGCCGAGCGGGTAGACCGCTCGGTACTAGCCCGCCGTCTTATCACCCACACTTTGCGGGGTACCTCCGATCCGGATGCCAAGCCTGAGCAAATCCCGAACCTCAGCTCGAATGCATCCGTAGTACTCACCAGACATCAGACGTCTTTCGCACCGAAATACTCGGAGAATTTCGCTTTCGGTATACTGTGTGTACAGCTGAACATAGCGTTTGTTTGGGCCAGCTACAAACACTCAAGACCTCAGCGAGTCCTTGTGTATTCATTTGCGGTCGCAATCTCACACAGCCTGGGGTTGATCGAGAAACTGACAGAAGCGAAACGGCAGCGGCAACGATGAGGGATGCGAGTACGATGTAAGTGGAACGAACGAACTGAAAACCTACTGTCCATGTGCGCAGCGGGACAGGGCGCATAACCTACTAAAATTCGAGGCGAGAAAATGTAGCTGTGCATCTACCGTACTCACACACGTTGCTGAAGGCCCAGAAATGGCTTATTTTGATTCTCTCGAGACAAGCAGGAAATTGAGATGTGAAGGTCTGAATATTCGTGCGAGTAAGGTGTGACAAAGCGTACAAATACAGATTGACCAGTGAATAATGAAGCAAGAACAGGGCTGACAGGGGAGTAATTGGAGAGCCGGGTTCCCGAAAAAGCACGACGAAATTCAAGAACAAGGGGGTAAGTATCTAGGAGTGGGTCCACACGTCATAGGAAGGGGATAAGATGTAGCTAGATCTATTACTGGCAGCAATACTATTCATGGTGCAGCATCCGTCCGCTTTTTGCTGCCCCAGTTGATGACGAATTCATAGATGCTGTACATCACAATGGCGTTGGGGATGACTCGCAGTAGATGAGCAGATAAGCCGCCGTAGAGTGATCTGGCGCCCTCCTCTGCTACTACGAGGCGGAAGGTTTGAACGAGTGACCGATATTTGAGGACTCCGTTGACGTGGGGTTGTCGTAGCCGGGTACGGACCACCTAAAGACCAGGCATCAGCGTTTCTGTATAGGAGGAACTTGATAACACACCTCGTGAGGGTAAGTTATCAAACTGGCAATCGTCTTTGCGCCTCCAGCAGCACCGAGCATGCCCACCCATTCAAGGGGACCACCCTCGGCCTTCTTAGCGCCTTTTTTCAGCTGCTCATATAGCGTCCACTGTATGATGCCCTCGCTCACGCCCAGGTAGCTTGCACTCAGTCCTTTGTACAAGCCGCGGATGCCATTCTCGTGGTAAATCGTCCGTATACATTCCAACGAGCTCGAGAAAGGTTTTGACTGTGAGGCGGATAATTGCATGCGCGTCTTGACCACCCAGATCGGATTTGTGAAGCTACTAGTCATGATGCCGGCCACTGCGGCAGCGGAAAGGTGCACAGCGGTTGTCTCGACGCCACCATTGAACTGATTGGCTATCACTTGCTTTCCGTTGCCGTAGGTGAAGAAGTTGATGGAGCGGGCGGGTATCACACCGACCAGAGTGGGCCCCAAGCCCTTGAACAGCGCCGGAATGCCTTCAAATTTGTGGATGTCTCTGTAGAATACATGTAAGAGGCGTATTTATATAACAAAAAGACAAGAGCGCCTGCGTCTTCGGCACGACGAGGAAGTAATACGCACCGAAGAATGTGACCGGTCTCGACAAAGTTCCAGAGCAAGCCACTAGGCCTTGTAGACATTGATATCGTGTGTGGAGTAGGTGAGGATGCTTTCTGAAACATTGAAGACTGCAGCCGTGTTTTTACGACATCGAACGGCGCAGTGACCAGTCCTCCACACATTCCGCCCAACCTGCAGGGAAGACACGTTTAGCACGACATGTATTCTCGCGTAAGAGCTTTGAAACGGACCCTCCAGCGATGAAGTGCAGCTCAGACTTTGCGGGTATCCAGCTCGCCCTCGCTGCGACATTTTCTTCGATGAGTGGGACGGGTTGCGGTGGCGGAACAGGATGAGGTTGACGAGGCATCGTCCTTGGACGAAATTTTCTTGCAGGGTTAACTTGGTGCTCCATGGAGGCAGACAAGTGGCGAAGGGGACAGACCAGGATTTTTGTGTTTGTTTGCGGAGAGCACCTGCTTCAGAGGTTCCGGCCAATCCGCCATCCCGGTGGAGTACGGGAATGGACAAAGATAGAATGTCTATTCAGCATCAGGTATAAATCATAGTGCGGAACATAAGATAAGAGGGAAGGTAGGGAGGGGCGGTGATAATTTCAAGAGCTGCGGGGTCAAACAAGGCATTAATATACAGCTGCATACACCTGAATCACATAATAGGTCAGCAGTACTTAGTATTCTGCCTCGTCTCGGAAGCCGCAGCCAGTACAAGTCAACTATCCAGGTCTAAGGCACTGCAGACATTCTCTATGGACGATGAGACTTGCTTTAAGTGGTCTCTAATCACCTCTCTCTCTACATTGCCGATATAGGTGTATCCGGGTCGCAATGCCGGTCTCCACTCTCTTTTTGGGCGTAATTGTTTTCCCTGTAGATGCAAAGTAGCGCCTCTCGTATTCCTTGAGTTGGTTGGTGAATCCATAGTTGGGCCGGATGACGCTGCGTTTCGAGCGAACGAATTCGGTGGCTTCTTCGGTGGTCATTGGCGTAGTGGCAAGTAAATATGCGATGACAATCGTTGCGCTACGACTCATGCCGGCAAAACAGTGGACGAGGACTCTATTCTCTTGCGCCGGGCTCGACGACATCGACGATTCGCCGTCTGTTGTTTCTGTGGTACTGCCTAGAGACGTTGGCTCATGCTGCCCTTGCGCGGATTTGCCTGTCCCTATCGCCTCCTTGATGAATTCTGTCGCTTGGTCCATGAAAGACAACAGATCGGTGTCGTGATTGTCTGAAGCGGGGATGTGAAGCACCTTCAGAGGTTGTGCTGTCCTCGGAAATGTGACAGGGTTCTCTATCACCGAAATGATGTGCGTGATCTTCAGTCGGTCCAAGGTACCGCCCCATCGGGCGGTCAAAGCACTAGATAGGAACAGGTTTGGAAGTATTTGTGAAGCTTCTCGTTTCAATTGAGCCAGCTCGGGTATTATACGTGTGAAATCTGGCTCGTCAGCAGGATTTTCTTCCTCCGAGCCGCTTGCAACACCGGGCCTGCTAGCCGGCGTTGGATGAGAAATTGGAGCAGTTTCCATGTGTTGGGGGTGCGTAAGTGTTGTGGGGTTATCCCGAACAAGGAAGGAGAGAGAGAGGTAATCCGGTGTTGGGCACCCGTGGGCCCTCTCCTGCCCCCTCCTGCCCCCTCCTGTACCCGTCTCGTCAGAAGCGCCCGACTGAATAAACGATATTTTCGACCGCCTCCACGATTGGTCAAATCGAGCAAGTCACAGGGTACTGCTCCTCGTCAGCTCTTTCGCGTACCAAAATGATAGTTGCTAGTCATTTAACCTCATCCCGCCGGGCGCCCACAAACAAAAAAGAGGTCATTTGCTCCGCTCCATTCGTATCTCGGCTCTACACACGCTGTTCGAGGTGGATCTACGGTGTTCTATTGGTCCCAGGTTTGTAATTAGGTTGAGGAAATCGCAGTTGGCAGGTACTCGCAGTCGCTCGCCGTTCCAACCGATCCTTTTTTCCCGATCCTCTGGACACTGGTACGCAAACCTGTGAATGGTGCCTCCAATACGTCTACAGGGAGAGGGAATTCGCTACTTCTCGTATACAACTTAGTTCCGGCAAAACGCACTCCAGAATTTTTGGTACAAGCTCCATTTCGGGATATCCCTAAACTTAGACTAACATCCGGGCATCCTAGCACAGCTTTAGAGCATGTGGGCTAGACGACCCCTAGATCCAAATGACGCCCGCGCCTACAATGTACCTGCCCACCGAGGTCGACTGCCGAGATTTGCATATGATGGTGTCCGATTCTTTACGCGTGGTACTCCGATCGAAGCGGTCATGCATAGTGAATTGGGATCGGCTACCTTCGTCTCTGGGCTGATATAAATATCCTCGGGTCTCATATTCATATAACCCAGGTAGCTCCAGTTTCTCTGCATCTCCAGAGCGCCTTCTCATCCCAGCCATGGCCACAACACGCCTCGATTTTTTCACAATCCCGGGCTTGATCCAGGTGAACTCACTACGCTACACCACCTCTGCTTTCTACTTACTAGCTTCGTACTGACCCAGAACATATCTTGGCTCAATATATTTTATCCCGCCGTCGCCGTCGTTCTAGCCTACTGCGTGTCCTTCTGCATTCGCAGTAACATAGTCGATAAGCACGGGAACCCTATACCACCTGGGCCCCTTCTGCGCCATGCCCTCCTAGGGAGGTACCCAGAGAGAGCTTTACATGTGTGGGCGCAGAAGTACGGCCCACTCTTCTCTCTCTTCTTGGGAAACCAGCTCTTCATGGTGATATCGGATCCCCATATCGCCCATGATCTCCTCGTAACGAATGGGAAAATCTTCTCAAGCCGCAAGAAGTACTTCGTCAAGAATCAAACCATCTTACGCGGTCGTGCTATCACTGCCACTCCGTATGACAGCACGTGGTCGGTACCATACTCCTTGACTATCGTGACGAAGTAAGGGATGCTGACTGAGTCCCAGGCGCAAGCACCGCAAGATTGCCATGCAGCGTCTGAATCCCAAAGCAGTGGGAGCGTGCATGCAGACCATAGACTATGAAGCGCACACCCTTTTGCAGTCCTTGTTCGTAGATACTCAAGGTGGAGTGCTACCAGTCGATCCTGCTCATTATGCCGGACGTTATGCGCTGAAGTCAGTATCGGCTTTGAGACCCGGACGAATTTAGACTTACAACGAATTACTTAGCAACATGCTTTCTATTTCCTTTGGCACACGAACCCATTCCGCACACGACCCTCTCGTCAAGAAGGCCATAGAAATTGGCATGGAGTTCATGGATCTCACAGGTAAGCCTCATATGCGTTATTATTCGATAATTTATTCTGATATTACCTACGATAGGGGTATGGTCGAACGCGATTGACTTTATCGAGCCTTTGCAGTGGCTCCCGACCCGTACACGGGCGCGCAGTCGCTGGGTCCACGACGCAATCATCGAAGTATATGGAGCGATGCTCCTCCGCGTGAAAGCCCATTTGGATGCAGGAGAAGACGTCGAAGACTGCTTGGCCAAGACCTTGTTGCTTGAGCAGAAGAATGAGGGTTTGGATTGGGAGGATATGTGTATGCTCTCCGCTGTATTCACGCTTGGCGGTGTGCATTCGGTGGGTCACCAGGCGTAACCTGTTCCCATCAAATCTGTTGATTTGCTCTATCGCAGACTACTGGTATCATCCTCTGGTTTCTTGCACTCATTCCGTCACACCTGGATGTTCAAAGACGCGCACACGAAGAGCTTGACAAGATCATTGGAAGACAGACTTGGCCGACTGCCGAAGACGAGAAACAGCTGCCATACCTTCGAGCGGTCATCAAGGAGGTTCAGCGAGTCCACCCTGCATTCCTAGTGCCGACACCGCACATCTCGACCGAGGACTTTGTCTACAATGGATATTATATCCCGAAGGGCACAGGTATGGTATTGAATTTGCACACCCTTCATCGCAACGAGAAGCGCTATCCTAACGCGTGAGTCCTAAACCAGTTCCATCTATGGATACTACATTAACTTGTCACTTTACAGCGAGCAGTTCAATCCCGACCGATATCTAGGAGACGACCTTAGCTGTATGGAATCCGCGCACCAATCCGACGTGATGGTTCGAGACCACTGGACATTCGGAGCCGGGTGTGTGAAATGAATAACCTCCGCGCCAAGACTACGATTGCTGACATTTAAAATCCCCAGCCGTCGTATTTGTCCTGGGATGCATGTTGCGGAAAAGGAGCTATGGTTGGCAGTATCTCGTCTCCTCTGGTGCTTCGAGATACGCCCGCTCCCTGATGAGCCGATCTGCCTCGACGAGTGGGAAGGAGAATCCGGAAGGACGCCAATGCCATTCAGGATCTGCCTCGAGCCGAGGCACGAGAACGTGGCCTCAATGCTATTGTCTAAGTGACAAAGCCGGAATGCAACATGGGTAAACACCGTAAGGGCTCTTTTGCGTTCATACTCCCCCCTGTACTACTAGCCTGATATCGTATACAATACATGTGCTGATCCTGTGAATCGGAATTCGTTCTATGCGTTTCCCTCTTCCTGGTCCCAAAACAAGTTTGTTGGCTGTTTATCTCCTGTTGCCGTTGCTTGTATATGTAATACCTCCTTTCGTTGTATTGGTATCTATCAGACCCGTAATCCTTAAACAGACCCACTTAGTCTAGGGCATCAGCTTCCTCTTCGTCGACACAGAAGCCAACCCTGTACCCCCGCGGCTCAGCAGACAGACGCCGACCTACGAAATAGTCAAATATATTGGCCAACATTCACCAGAACTTTCGCCTTCGAGAGGGTCTTCTTCGTCTTGAGCTCGTATATCGGGCGAATGTCTCCATTGCCACGCAAGCAAACGATTGGGGGAACCGTAGGTTCTAACATGCCTCCATAACTGAGCTGGATGTCAGGATTAGGATCAGAGCACGAGCTCTCAGTACTTGCCAGTGGAGGGCGCGGCCCGGCACTGTGCAGACGCATAGCGAGTTTTCGGGTATATAAGGATTCACTACGCTCATCTTGTATCCTTAAGCGTTTGTGGCGGTACCAAACAAACACAGCGTCATTTGCTCACAGGAAACCGACGCGCGATTTTTTTTTTTTTTTTTTTTTTGGGTGGGGGAAGGGGGGGAAATGCGTCATGCACCTTAGCGCTCGCGCGCCGTGTGTGGGACTCCGGAACGGCTTGCCGATGGGCCAATCTACCCGTTGGAC
>Ga0307513_10013415_pt1 | contig 10055 bp, 9 predicted proteins | sample 15_EM_MG_FD_202174 | JGI IMG/M metagenome (GOLD analysis project Ga0307513, IMG submission 202174) | Populus trichocarpa ectomycorrhiza microbial communities from riparian zone in the Pacific Northwest, United States - 15_EM | ecosystem: Host-associated > Plants > Roots > Unclassified | place...
GCGGCTGAGCGGCGGCGGCGACCACCGCAGTGCGCTCGCGCAGGCGATCGGCCTGAAGGGCTACCACGCGACCCCCTTCGCCGACGGCCCATACCCGGTCGCACCCTAGACTACGGCGCTGGCCGTGGCGGCCGCGGAGCATCTCGATGAGCACACAACGCACCCAAGTCGCGATCATCGGCGCCGGCCCGGCCGGGCTGTTGCTCGGGCAACTGCTGCACCGCGCCGGCATCGCCAACGTCATCGTCGAGCGCCAGACCGGCGACTACGTGCTCGGCCGCATCCGCGCCGGCGTGCTGGAGCAGACCACCTGCGACCTGCTCGACGAGGCCGGCGTCGGCGCGCGCATGCATGCCGAAGGGCTGCCTCATGGCGGCTTCGAGCTGTGCTTCGGCGGCGCGCGCCACCGCATCGACATGCAGGGCCTGACCGGCGGCAAGCACGTCACCGTCTACGGCCAGACCGAGGTCACGCGCGACCTGATGGCAGCGCGCGAGGCGGCTGGCCTGCCGACGATCTACGGCGCCAAGGATGTCGCGCCGCACGGCTTCGACACCGAGCACCCGAGCGTGAGCTACACGCTGGACGGCGCGGTCCACACGATCGCCTGCGACTTCATCGCCGGTTGCGACGGCTACCACGGCGTGAGCCGCGCGAGCGTGCCGCCGAAGGCGTTGAGCATCTACGAGAAGGTCTATCAGTTCGGCTGGCTCGGCGTGCTGGCCGACACACCGCCCGTCTCGCACGAGTTGATCTACTCCAACCACGAGCGCGGCTTCGCGCTGTGCTCGATGCGCTCGCCGACGCGCACGCGCTACTACCTGCAGTGCCCGCTGCACGACAAGGTCGAGCAGTGGAGCGACACCGCATTCTGGGACGAACTGCGGCGCCGCCTCGACCCGCAGGCCGCCGAGGCGCTCGTCACCGGGCCAGCCATCGAGAAGAGCATTGCGCCGCTGCGCAGCTTCGTCGCCGAGCCGATGCGCTTCGGCACGCTGTTTCTCGCCGGCGACGCCGCGCACATCGTGCCGCCGACCGGCGCGAAGGGCCTGAACCTGGCGGCCTCCGACGTGCGCTTCCTGGCGCATGCGTTCGCCGAGTTCTACGCCGAGCGCAGCCGGGCTGGCATCGACCACTACTCGGAGCGCTGCCTGCGCCGCGTCTGGAAGGCCGAGCGCTTCTCGTGGTGGTTCACCGGCCTGATGCACAAGTTTCCCGAGACCGGTGCGATCGGCCAGAAGCTGCAGCGCGCCGAGCTCGACTACCTGGTCGGCTCGCGCGCGGCGTCGACCGCGCTGGCCGAGAACTACGTCGGGTTGCCGTTCGAGGTTTGATCGAAGAGGGCGTTCAGGCCCGGGCGCATCCAGCATGGCATGCTTGGGTGCGTGCGCGTCAGCCGCCCGTGTCGACGCTGGTCAGGTAGCGCGGCGAGCGCCGCGCCTGCGTCGCCTGTTCGAACGCATAGGCGAGCGCCAGCAGCCGCGCCTCGCTCCACGCGCCGGCGAAGAAGCTCAGGCCGATCGGCAGGCCTTGCACCTGGCCGGCCGGCACCGTGATGCTGGGGGTGCCGGCGATCGCCGGCGGCGTCGTGCTGCCGCCGCCGACGAAATGGTCGCCGATGACCAGGTCGCTGCGCCACGCCGGGCCGCCGGTCGGCGCGATCAGTGCATCGAGCCGGTGCTGCTTCATCGCGGCGTCGATGCCTTCGTCACGTGCGATGCGCAGGCACAGCGCGCGCGCCTTGAGGTACTCGTCGTCGCTCAGCGGCCCCTTCGCCTGTGCCTTGATGAACAGATCCTGCCCGAACCATTTCAGCTCGCGATCGGCGTGGCGCTCGTTGAACGCGATCACCTCGGCCAGGGTCTTCACCCGCGCGCCGGGGCCGAGCTGCGCAAGGTAGGTGTTCAGATCGGCCTTGAGTTCGTAGAGCAGCACGGTCAGCTCGGCGTCGGCCACCGTCTCGATCGCCGGCAGCGTGACCGGATCGACCAGCACCGCGCCGGCCTTCTCGAGTGTCGCGAGCACCGCCACGAAGGCGCGATCGGTCGGCTCGTGGAAGCCGAAGAACTGGCGCGCGACACCGAGCCGCGCGCCCTTCAACGCGGCGGGGTCGAGGCCGGCGAGGTAATCGCGCGCGCCGGGTGGCGCGCCGCCCGCCATCGCCGGGTCGCGCGCATCGGCGCCGACCAGCGCGCCCAGCAGCAGCGCGCAGTCGCGCACGCTGCGCGCCATCGGGCCGGCGGTGTCCTGGCTGTGCGCGATCGGCACGATGCCGCTGCGGCTGATCAGCCCGACCGTGGGCTTCAGGCCGACGATGCCGCACACCGACGACGGGCTCAGGATCGAGCCGTCGGTTTCGGTGCCGACGGCGGCGGCGCACAGGCTCGCCGCCACCGCGACGGCCGAGCCCGAGCTCGAGCCGGACGCGCTGCGGTCCAGCGCGTAGGGGTTGCGCGTCAGCCCGCCGCGCGCGCTCCAGCCGCTGCTGCTCTGGCTGCTGCGGATGTTGGCCCACTCGCTCAGATTGGTCTTGCCCAGGATCAGCGCGCCGGCCGCGCGCAGCCGCTGCACGACGAACGCGTCCTCGGCCGGCCGGCTGCCTTCGAGTGCGAGCGAGCCGGCGCTGGTCTGCATCCGGTCGCGCGTGGCGATGTTGTCCTTGATCAGCACCGGCACGCCGTGCAGCGGACCGCGCGTGTGGCCCCTGGCGCGCTCGGCATCGAGCTCGCGGGCGATGGCCGGCGCATCGGGGTTGAGCTCGATCACGCTGGCCAGCGTCGGCCCGCGCCGGTCGATGCGCTCGATGCGCTCCACGTAGGCAGTGGCGAGCGCCTGGGCGCTGACGCGGCCCGCGGCGAGGTCGGCTTGCAGATCGGCGAGGCTGCGTTCTTCGATCATGATCGGTTTCATGGCGTCGGCAACAGAAGGCGAATCGGCGCAGCCGGCGAGCGGGAACAGCGCGCCGGCCGCACCGGCGAGCAGGAGGTGGCGGCGATCGATGTCCATGGGAGGTCAGCCGGCGGCAGTGCCGCGCGCGCAAGCTTGCGAAGCGTGCATTCTGCCCGTCGCGACCGCGGCGCGCCTGGATCGGGTAGAACCACACACGGAGCGACCCGCAACGATGAAGAAGGTCGCCGCGCCAGGAGACGAGACGAATGAGCAGCGCCCAGTTCACCGGGACCACCGCCATGCAGGAACGGCATCGCTTCGACGAGGCCGTGCTCGCGGCCTATTTGCGCGAGCGCTTGCCGGGCTTCGAGGGGCCGCTGCAGGTCCAGCAGTTCAAGGGCGGGCAGTCGAACCCGACCTTCCTGCTGAGCACGCCCGAATCCGAACAAGCGAGCTATGTGCTGCGCCGCAAGCCGCCCGGCAGGCTGCTGCCCTCGGCGCATGCGATCGAGCGCGAGTACCGCGTGATGAGCGCGCTGCGCGCCAGCGCCGTGCCGGTGCCGCGGACCTTCTGCCTGTGCGAGGACGAGGCCGTCATCGGCAGCGCGTTCTACGTGATGGAGCATGTGGCCGGCCGCATCCTCTGGGATCCGGCGCTGCCCGGCATGAGCCCCGCCGAGCGTGCGGCGATCTTCGACAGCATGAACGCCACGATCGCCGCCTTGCACGGCGTCGACTACGCGGCCGCGGGCCTGGCCGATTACGGCAGGCCCGGCAACTATCTTGCGCGCCAGATCGGCCGCTGGGCGACGCAGTACCGCGCCTCCGAGACCGAACCCATCGACGCGATGGAGCGCTTGATCGAGTGGTTGCCGGCGCACGTCCCGGCGAGCGAGGCGGCGTCGCTGGTGCACGGCGACTACCGGCTCGACAACCTGGTGTTCCACGCCACCGAGCCGCGCGTGGTCGCGGTGCTCGACTGGGAGTTGTCGACCCTGGGCCACCCGATGGCCGATTTCGCGTACCACGCGCTGGCCTGGAGCATGCCGACCGGCGAGATGCGCGGGCTGGCCGGGCTGGACCTGGGCGCGCTCGGCATCCCGAGCGCCGACGCGTATGTCGCGCGCTACTGCGAGCGCGTCGGTGCGACGCCGCCGTCGCCGCTCGAATGGAACTTCTACGTCGCCTACAACCTGTTTCGCGGCGCCGCGATCTCGCAGGGGATCATGAAGCGCGCGCTCGATGGATCGGCCGCCAGCGCGCATGCGCTGCAGGCCGGCGGCCGGGCGCGCGCGGTGGCCGAGGCCGCCTGGCAGCGCATCGCCGGCAACACCGGGCAAACCCCCAACTGACACGGCGTCCGGCCACGCGATAGTCGGCAGCAGACGAACCTTCGGTCGGACTCGCAACCGCCCGACGCTCAGGAGCCCCCCTTGGCCGACCATCCCTGGATCAAGTCCTACCCCGACGGCGTGCGCTGGGACGCCGAACTGCCGCTGATGCCGGTGCAGCAACTGCTGGCCGACGCGGTCCGGCGCTGGCCCGACAGACCGGCGATCGAGTTCATGGGCCGCACGCTCGCCTACCGCGAGTTCGGTGAACTCGTGAACCGCGCGGCCAAGGGCTTTCAGGCCCTCGGCGTCGGCCCCGGCGTGCATGTCGGCCTCTACCTGCCGAACACGCCGCACTACGCCATCGCGTTCTTCGGCGTGCTCGAGGCCGGCGGCACGGTCGTCAACTACTCGCCGCTCGACGCCGAACGCGTGCTCGCCCACAAGGTCGAGGACAGCGAGACCGACATCCTCGTCACGCTCGATCTGGCAGTGCTGTACCCGCAGATGGCGCGGCTGCTCGGCAGCTCGCGGCTTCGGCGCCTGGTCGTCGGCAACCTGGCCGACTACGCGGCGCAGCCCGCCGCGGTGCGCGCGCAGTTGCAGGCGGCGGGCCAACTCGCGCCGGTCGCGAGCGACGACCGGCACCTCGCGTTCGAGCAACTGCTTGCGAACGACGGCGCCTACGTGACGCATGCGCTCGGCGACCTGCGCCAGGCGATCGTCGTGCTGCAGTACACCGGCGGCACGACCGGGCTGCCGAAGGGCGCGATGCTGACGCACGCGAACCTGAGTTCGGCCTGCGCGCAGTACATCGCGACCACGCAAGGCAACCCGCGCGTGCTCACCGAAGGCGAGGAGCGCATGCTGGTCGTGCTGCCGCTGTTCCACATCTACGCGCTGACCGTGAACCTGCTGTTCGGCGTGCGCCTGGGCGCGCTGATGGTGCTGCACGCGCGCTTCGACCTCGACGCCGCGATCCGGGACCTGGTCGACAAGCGCATCAGCGTGTTCGCCGGCGTGCCGACGATGTACGCCGCGATGGTGAACCACGCGAAGGTGCAGGCGGGCGCGCTGCGCTCGCTGCAGTTCTGCGGCTCGGGCGGTGCGCCGCTGCCGGTCGAGGTCGCGCAGCGCTTCTTCGAGCTGACCGGCTGCCAGCTCAACGAAGGCTGGGGCATGACCGAGACCTCGCCGACCGGCACCTTCACCCCGGTGCACGGCCTGCGCAAGGCGGGTTCCTGCGGCATGCCGCTGCCGGGCATCGAGCTGAAGTTCGAGAGCCTGACCGACCCCGATCACGACGCCGCACCGGGCGAACCCGGCGAGCTCTGCATCAAGGGCCCGAACGTGATGAAGGGCTACTGGAAGAACGAGGCCGCGACCGCGAAGGCGATGACGAAGGACGGCTTCTTCCGCAGCGGCGACGTCGCGAGGATGGACGCCGACGGCTTCGTCTTCATCGTCGACCGCACGAAAGACATGCTGCTGTGCGGCGGCTACAACGTCTACCCGCGCGTCATCGAAGAGGCGATCTACGAGCACCCGGCGGTCGAGGAGGTCTGCGTCATCGGCATCCCCGATGAATACCGCGGCCAGTCGCCGAAGGCCTTCGTCAAGTTGAAGCAGGGCGCCGCGCCGTTCTCGCTCGACGAGCTGAAGACCTTTCTGAAGGACCGCATCGGCAAGCACGAGATGGTGCAGGCGCTGGAGTTGCGCGCCGAGCTGCCGAAGACGGCGGTCGGCAAGCTGTCGAAGAAGGAGTTGGTCGACGAGGAAGCGCGCAAGCGCGAGCCGGCGAAGGCCTGAAGCGCCGCCTGCGCGACGCGACCGAGATTGAAGGAGAGCACACGATGATTCACTTGAGCGGCATGGACGCCTCGTTCCTCCACCTCGAAACGCCCGAGATGCCGATGCATGTCGGCAGCCTGCAGATCGCCGACCTGCCCGAGGGCTACGCCGGCGACTACTACGAGGACGTGAAACGCTGGATGGCCACGCGCATGCACCTGGCCTCGGTGTTCCAGCGCAAGCTCGCGCTGATGCCTTTCGACCTCGCGAACCCGGTCTGGGTCGACGACGAGGACATCGACCTCGACTACCACGTGCGCCACGTGATCCTGCCGCGGCCGGGCACGCTGGAGCAACTCGAGAAGTACGTCGCGCGGCTGCATTCGAGCCTGCTCGACCGCAGCCGCCCGCTCTGGGAGATCTACGTGATCGAGGGCCTGAACACCGGCCAGGTCGCGATCTACAACAAGATGCACCATGCGGCGATCGACGGCCAGGCGGGCGTCGCGATCACCAAGGCGCTGCTGAGCGGCTCGGCCGTGCCGCCGCCGACCAAGCCGCCGCGCCCGCGGCCGCGCACCCACCAGTACCAGCTCGGCGTCGCCGAACTCGCCGGCGCCGCGGTCAGCAACGCGGTGACGCAGTTCGTGAAACTGTTCAAGGCGCTGCCGGCGATGGGCCGGGCGGTCGCGGCGGTGGTCTACCCGGTCTCCGAGACCGATGGCAAGCGCCATGTCAGCCTGCCCGAGGGATTCCAGCTCGGGCCGAAGACGCCGTTGAACGTCGCGATCACGAACCAGCGCGCGTTCGCGGCGCGCTCGCTGTCGCTGGCCGAGGTCAAGGCGATGGCCAAGCGCAGCGGCGCGAGCCTGAACGACATCGTGCTCGCCGTCTGCGCCGGCGCGCTGAAGCGCTACCTCGCCGACTACGACTGCGTGCCGACCAAGGCGCTGATCGCCGGCGTGCCGGTGTCGCTGCGCGAGGCCGGCAATACCGACCCGAACAACCAAGTGTCGATGATGCTGGTGAGCCTGGCGACCACGATCGACGACCCGATCGAGCGGCTCGCCGCGATCAACGCGTCGGCGAATGTCGGCAAGAAGCTACAGCTCAGCGTGAAGGGGGCGCTGCCGACGGATTTCCCGTCGCTCGGCGTGCCCTGGCTGATGACCGGGCTGGTCTCGCTGTACGGCCGCTCGCGCCTCGCGAACCGCTTGCCACCGATTGCGAACGTCGCGATCTCGAACGTGCCGGGGCCGCAGTTCCCGTTGTACTTCGCGGGTGCGAAGCTGGCCGGTTTCTATCCGGTGTCGATTCCCGGCCATGGTATCGCGCTGAACATCACGGTGCAGAGCTACAACGGCAAGCTCGAGGTCGGCCTGACGGCCTGCCGCCGGGCGATGCCCGACGTCGCCGATCTCGCCGACTACATCGTCGAGGAGCATCACCGGCTGCGCGCGCTGATCGAGGCGCGCGAGCCGGCGAGCGCTGAGCAGATCGCCGCACCGGCGCCTGCTGCCGAACCCGCGCCGGCGGCCAAGAAGCCGGCGCGTGCAAAGCTCGCCACGACGCCGAGCCTGCCCGCGACGCCCAAGCGCAGCGTGAAGGCGGTGGCGAAGCCGAGCGTCACGCGGCGCCGCGCATCGACGCCGGTCGCGCGCAAGCGCAGCGCCAAGGCGGGCGCGCCGGCCGTGCGTTGAATCGGAGCCGAACGGCGACCCCGTCCCCCTCAGGAAAGGCTTGCATGGCGACCGCAGCGAAGAAGCGAGCTCCCGCGAAGAAGGTACCGGCTCTTGCCGTGACGACGCCGGTCTTGCGCGGCGCCCTCGTCGAGAAGCCCGGTGCCGGCAAGGACAAGAGCCTGCAGAGCCTGGCGCGCGACCTGCGATCCTGGACCGATTTCGTGCTCGGCATCGCCAACACCGCCGCCGACCTGTCGTTCCGCGTCGCCGCCGCGCGGCTGACGAAGCCGTCGCAGAAGGCCGCGGTCGAGAAGGCCGGGGGCTTGTTTCGGGATCTGCGCGAGAGCGCCGGCCTGACCCTGAGCGACCTCGGCCAGGCGATCAATCTGAAGGACCTGTCGCTGCTCGAGCAGGTCGAGGGCGGCAAGGTCGGGTTGCCGTTCGAGATCATCCTGCGACTGGCTGGCGTGCTCGGGCGCAACGACCCGATCCCGGTCGCGATGAAGCTCACGCGGACCTACAACCCCAAGCTGTGGGCGACGCTCGAGAGCTTGGGGCTGGGCAAGCTCGCGATCCAGGCCGGGCGCGAGCGCGAGTTCGCGAACCTCTATCGCGCCAGCGATGCGGCGCGCCAGCTGAGCGACGAGGAGTTCGCCGCGGCGCTGAAATTCGTGCGCGCCTCGTTCGAGGCGGCGCTGGTGTTCCGCGCCGAGACCGTGAAGGCGGCAGGCGGCGGCACGATCAAGAAGAGCGGCGCCACGTGAGGCAGCGGTTGTTGGCCGGCATCGCCCGGTCGTCGATGAGCGTCAGCCCGGCCGCCTCGGCCAGCGCGTCGACCGCTTCGAAATCGCGGATGCCGCGCTGCGGCTGATCGGCGCGCAGCGACGCGTCGAACGCGGCGTTGCTGGCGCTCGTGAACGTGCCGCCGTAGTTGAACGGCCCGTAGATCGTCAGCAGCGCATCCGGCCGCATCAGCGCGGGCAGCATCGCGAACAGCCGCTGTACCTCGTGCCACGCCATGATGTGCAGGGTGTTCGCGCTGAAGATCGCGTCGAAGGCGGCTTCGGGCGCAGCGCCGTTGATGTCGAACGCCAGCGGCGGCGGCGTGTTCGGCCGCTGCGCCGCGGCGAGCCATGCGCGGATGCCGGGCAGGTTCGCCGCCACGTCCGAGGTCTGCCAGACCAGCCACGGCAACGCCGGGGCGAAGTGCACCGCGTGCTGGCCGGTGCCGCTGCCGATCTCGAGCACCCGCGTGCGGTCGGCGAAGTGCTCGCGCAGCACCGCGAGGATCGCGTCCTGGTTGCGCTCGCAGGCGGGCGAGAAGGGCTTGTGCATGCGCGGATTGTGCGTCCGGCAAGTGACAGCGCGCCGCGCGCGGGGCGGCTAGAGTCGGGGCATGGCCACTCGCCCGCTGATTGCCGTCGATTGCGACGGCGTGCTGCTCGACTTCCACCTCGGCTACGCGAGCGCGTGGACGCGCGCGTTCGGCCGCGCGCCCGCCGAACGCGACCCGCGCGCTTACTGGCCGATGGATCGCTGGAAGGTCGAGCGCCTGGCGCCGGAACGGCGCGCCTTGTTTCGCGCCGCGTTCGACGAGCATTTCTGGACCACGATGCCGCCGATCCCCGGCGCGCTCGAGGCCTGCCATCGGCTGCACGACGCCGGCTTCGACTTGGTGTGCGTCTCGGCGCTCGAACTCGAGTTCGAGGCTGCGCGGCTGCGCAACCTGCGCAACCTGGGCTTCCCGATCGAGCGCGTGATCGCGACCGGCAATGCCGAGGGCGCGCGCAGCCCGAAGGCCGACGCGATCGAGACGCTCGCTCCGGTCGCGTTCGTCGACGACTACGTCCTGTACATGCGCGGTCTGCCCGGCCATGTGCACACCGCGCTGGTGCTGCGCGCGCCGAACGGCAGCCCGAACGTCGGCGCCGATCTGGCGCTGGCGAAATCGGTGCACGACGACCTGGCGGGCTTCGCGAGCCACTGGCTCGCGCGCTGAATCGGTCGCGTTGTCAGTGCGGCAGCGTGCTGCCGGGCTCGGTGCCCGGCTCGGGCAGATCGGGGTCCGGATCGGTGGGTACCGCGAAGGCTGCGCTGGCCCAGGCACCGAAATCGTTGTTCTTGCAGCGTGCGCTGCAGAACGGGCGGAAGAGGTTGTCGGGCGAGTAGACGCTCGCGCCGCCGCAGCCCGGACAGCGGATCACCCGCGCACGGGTCTCGCCGGCGCTCATGCGCACAGCGTCAACTCGAAGTTGGCGTCCTGCTGGCTGGGTTTGAGGCGGCCTTCGGCGTCCTGCCGCATCAGCCGCACCGAGACCATCAGCCGGTGGCCGCTGATCTCGGGAATGATGTCTTCGGGCAC
>Ga0307513_10013416_pt1 | contig 10055 bp, 9 predicted proteins | sample 15_EM_MG_FD_202174 | JGI IMG/M metagenome (GOLD analysis project Ga0307513, IMG submission 202174) | Populus trichocarpa ectomycorrhiza microbial communities from riparian zone in the Pacific Northwest, United States - 15_EM | ecosystem: Host-associated > Plants > Roots > Unclassified | place...
AAATGAGAGTGGGATCAACGAACAGGATATGTGGGTGTTGGTGAATATGAGGCTGATGGAGGCCATATTTAGGCCTCCCGAGGAGTCTTTCAACGCATACTCCGAATTATTACAACATTAACAGTGTCCTTCCTCCCCATGAAACCGGCGCCGACAGGAAGAGGGTGGGAAGTGACCTCACAAGGCCGTGCAGGGCAGGCAGGAGTGAGGAGGTCTCCTCGTTATTTTTATGTATTTATTTGGGGGGAATGAAGGGTCGATGCATTTCATTCTCCTGAATCTCTGTGATCGTTTCCACCATATTTCGATCTCTTTTTTGGTGTTCTCTGTGATCATTTGCTTGACTGCTGAGATGCTAATGGGTAGTCGTTTCTGTAGGAATGTCGGGAGTTTGTTCTTCTGGCTGGAACCGTGTTCCGATGCTGCCTTGGCTAGGACGTCAGCTCCTCCGTTACCAATCGAGTCTCTGTGCCCTGTTATCTATGTGATTGATATCCGTGAGTTTGAATTGTTGTCGTTTTTTTCGTCCGTTGGAGGTTTGAGTCTGCAGTGATTTCTTGTGGTCGTTCCTCATCTATCTGTTGTAGCAGTCCGTTGGTGCACCTGTGGATTTCGTCTACCATGTGTTGAGCTGGTTGCCTTGTATTCTTCTGCATTGATAGTATCGTCGCTTGGTTGTCTATGCTGAAGTTGATGGACGTTCTGGTATCGAGGTGTTGGCTTGCTAGGTACGTTCCCAGAATAATATCTGCTAGTTCTGCTTCAAATATCGCATGTTCCTGTGCTGTTCCGAGTTGGTATTTGAGCGTCGCTGTTTTGGTTCCGTTAGTGTACAGGACTGCTGAGGCTCCTACCCTGTCCTTGTAGCATGAGCCGTCAGTATATATCATGGTATCTCTGTTGAAGTTCTCGTTGTCCCATTCGATTGATCCCTCCTTGGTTTCGGCTATGCGGTAGGTGTGGCGGGTGGCCGGGCTTGGTGGGGCTCTGGTGGATGCGATCGTTTCGATATCTCCTGCTTTGAAGTTGCTAGCTGTTTCGAGTAAGTGTAGCGATGTGTTGTGTCGTTGTACTGATCGTTTCGCCTTGTAGAGCGGGTGGTTGTCAGGTCGGGTGCAGAACCTTGCGTATGTCTTGAGTTCGGCTTCCCTGAGTTGTAGTGATATCGGTTTGATGATGGCGTGCATCGTAGCTACATCTCCCGCTGTTGTTCTCATCGCGTAAATTGCTGCTTGTCGTTGTATCGATTCTAGCTGTTTAGTTAGTTTGATTGCACCTTGCACCTTGCTCTTTGGGTTCCGTCTGGTTGGGGGTCTGTACCAGACGTCTGAAGCGTAGCATATTCTGGGGATTGCCACCGCATTGTACAATCGATCCGAGTGCCTCCGCTGGGCGTATGCCGGACGCTGCTCTTGTGTACCTCTTGACAAGTGAGTTTCGAGTCGAGTATAAATCCTAGTAGTTTGGCTTGTGGCTTGCTCTGTAGCTCGTGTACTATAACTCCCTGTAGGGTGGTCTGGGTTAGTGTCAGTTTCTCCGCCTCAGTTACCTTTGCGAGGGAGAGGGAGAAGTTGACCTCATGGTGGGCTTGGTCATGGTGGTATGCTGGAGGAGCGTGGAACGTTATTTCCGATACTTCATGCTCTCGCTGTATATACGCACTTTCCCTTCCCATACTGTCTCACTTCCCAGAATTGCTGAAGTCCCAACTCTCTAACTTCCGCTACCCCACGCGGGTAGAAACAAACCCTCAACTGCTGATAACAGACAAATTCTATCACTCCCTGGGATATTATATGATGCCGAGCCTCAAGAACATCAAAACGGTGCGAGACAGAGTATGAATTCCCTTTATTGTTGAGTAGCGGATATATACAAAGACGTATTATGCTGATGCCCTTTGCTGCCGGCTTTTCCGATTAGTCCCATTCGGGAGCGGGATGGTCGGATTGTGCCACCTTACCCGACTCTCGTCCAAGGAGTCTTTCACCCGTCTCCGGTCAGCTATCACGGAACACCTATGCGACGCGATCAGTACAATACTGACCAGTCTTCGCAGTTCCATTGTGACGACCAATCGTAACATTTCTGTACGGTCACCGAGCAGCGCTACGTACCAATCCATATATACGTTCTTTCTACTAGAATTCCACTCACTTTTCGGCACAGAAGAGATGTAGAGAAGGAATGTCAACCGTGCTCAGTGCGATGCGCAGGGTCGCGAGTACCAGACTAGACAGTTCGGACATCGGCTTTCCGCGGGTTCACAATCGTAGATGGAGCCAAGGCTCTTCTGGGACAGAGATGGAAACAGTTGAAATGTCAAGGGGTTACTAGTTATGCTGAGATTCATGGGCCTCGGTTACTGTATCTGGTGAACTAATCAGTCATGGTCCCAGTGAGGTCAACGTGAAGAGAAATACGAACACGAAGTAACTCACATTCGATGTTGTCATGCAAGCGGTTCTCGAGGGACTACCCGAAGATTAACGGGTTCAAGGTCAATCGCACTGTAGGTTATCGATTGAAAACAATATCATAGAATGGTTGTACTGGATCCGACTTCGACCGCCACCAATTCCTGAGACGCCTCCGCGCCTCGCGAGAAATCGAAGCGCCAGACAAACCACACCTCCCCGAGAGCAGGGCACATGGCAGCCGATGATTCGGTGAGCTCCGGACGCGGTGATTCCTCTCATCGCCTGGCCTCTTGTGGAGACGAAATGGGTGGTGTTGGGCACGGACGAAGGTGGAAGCGAAGAGCACACTGTCGTTAGATCAGAACGATGGGATCCAAAGGGAGTGAAGAAATGCAGTGTTCTGAGGGCAAGGGTCCACCATGGCGGCGACTTCTCGAGTCCGAAAACGGGGCATGTTTCAGACTCGAAGACATGGGAATGGGGCGTCTTCCTGGCGAGACGAGGATGCATATATGCAGCGATCTCTCTATAACATCAGGAAACGAAATCACCCCCACACCTTGCTTGGAGTACCGTCAGTGTTCTGTTGGGTTGCTACCGATCTTTAGACCCGAGGATCTTCGCTTGACCACACGGAAATATGGAATCCGAATCAGGAAGCAGAGGAAATGTGCCGATCAAGCTACAGGCAGAACACGAGTCGGTGTGGGTGCGATTGGGGACGAGAGAGCGGGCGAAAGAGTGGGTAGAGTGGACGAAAGAGCGGGCGAAAGAGCGGGCAAAAGAAGAGCGGGCGAAAGAGCGGGCGAAAGAAAAGCGGGCGAAAGAAGAACGGGCGAAAGAAGAACGGGCGAAAGAAGAACGGGCGAAAGAGCAGGCGCAGGCACTAGAGGAGAGGGAAGAGCGGGAGCAAGAATTGGCGCGGGAGTGGGCAGAGTGGGTGCGGTGGGTGCGGACAGAGGTGGAGTGGGCGCGGACAGAGCGCGGGCACTGTCCTCGGTGCAAGCGCAGATAGAGGCGGGGGCGCAGGCACTGACCGACGCGCTGGCCGAGGCGCGAGGGGTGGCACAGGACAAGGAGCTGGCTGAGGCGCAAGAGGTCGAGGCGCTAGAGGCGGCACGGGTCGAGGCGCGGGTCGAGGCGCTATGGACGGCACGCGCCAGGGAGACGCGATTGGCAGCACGGGCCCAGGAGCTAGCCATGGTCAAGATGATGCAGGCGACAAGGGCCAAGACGATGGCCGAGGCCGAGGCGCGATGGGCGGCGCGGGACAAGGAGCTGGCCAGGAAGCAACAAGCAGCGGCATGGGTCAAGGTCGTCAAGGTCGCCAAGGAGCTGGCTGACGCGCAACAAGTGGCGGCACGGGCACAAGCGTTGGCGGTGGTATTCGCAGAATTGGCGGAATTGGTGGAGAATAAGCGAGTGACACCATCCTTACCCCAGGTGGTCCAGTCGCATCCGTACGAGCCGACATATGACGAAGTAGTAGCAGATTTGGAGATCAAGGCCATCATAGACTCCGTCGATCCCGACTATCGTCACGCGCTTGCACGTCATATATGGCGCCGCTCCGAATATTCGTGGTTGATCCAGATTATTGCACCCGTCACCCGCCTTCCATCCGAGTTGCTCCAATCAATTTTATCTACCATTATCGACGACACAAGTGGTCCACCATTAGCGTTGATGCTCGTATGTAAACATTGGTATACCAGCGTCACCGGTATTTGGGCATCACTCAAGCTAGGAACAAAAACGCCAAGGGACACCGTGACAAGGAGGTTGGAAGGGAATCAGTTCCCCCTGGATATATCTTTTGATACGGAGATCGACCGCGGTGACTTCACCCCATCAGAAGGTGCTTACGAGGCCATTTTTACTGCCATCGAAGCCACCTCACGATGGCGAAGCTTGGTGGTCGAGACGATCCCAGGACAGGCTGATTTGCCTGAACACCTGGTAAACCGTGGTCTCCTACGATGCTCTAACGCTATCATGAGCCAGTTGAAGACATTCACGGTGAGGTCCGCTTGCAAGGTGTCGCCCCTCCTCGACCGCCTGTTGCGCATTCTCGCCACCACAGCCGGTCCGAAGCGTACCACAGTGGAAATAAATTCATCGAATGTCATATCACTCCTTCCTGCATATTCTCCCATCTTCCGTTCTGTAAAAGTGCTCGTCCTCGATATTTCGGGGACGCACGAGCCAGTCGACCTTCTCCCTCACCTACATCAACTGGAAGAACTTACTGCCTCTCATCTCTCCCTTCCCACCTATGGTAATGACATTAACCTACCATTTGTCAACACCCTCTGTCATCTCACACTCAGAGCTGTCTCAATTCAGTGGATGAGTGGAAGGACCTTTCATGTTCTTGAGAGCTGCACTATTCGCCTTCCCCTCCGTCGCCATATTCCCCACATATTCAGTACTATCTTCCCAAAGTGCGAGCACTTGACATTTCAAGGCTATCCTCTCGATATACTTGATGGTGTCTCAGCACGCAAACTAGTTCATCTCTATGTGACATCCTCCGGTTCTTTTACCGGACAAGGGGCTCAGCAATTGGTTTGGTTTTCGAGTCGAGTTTTGGGAGAGAGCCGACTTGCACCGCGGATTCTCCATATTAGCATTGAGGCCACTAGCCAGGCTTGGATGAACGCATTAACATTCATGCCACATTTGGAGGAATTGGTGATTGAAAATACATACCCTTCTTCACTTCGAGCCAAGGGCCTTCAGTCCCTTGTTGCACAACCGGTCCACGCAAGCAACACAGGCGTAAGGTCTATTCCTGCAAGATGGCGTGCACCGTCATGCCCGTCTCTGAGACGATTTGGGCTCAAGTATCACCGGTGGCTACGACCAAGCGAGCGTTTCGACCTGATCCCGGAATGTGTGTCCGTTATCTCGTCAAGGGAGCGTTCGAAATGCTCTCTCCAGAGCTTCTGGGTATGGATGGGAAGTGACCAAAAGGATCCGTTGGAATTGATTGAAGAAACACAGATCAACTTCGAACAGGTTGAGCGCTTGGTTAACAATAGTGGAATTAACGGAAAGGATGTGTGGTTATTGGTGAATATGAGGCTGATAGAGGTCATATTCAAGCCTCCCATGAGGCCTTTCCGTTATCCTGTAGGAAGGTTGGTCATTTAGTGTATATTAATGCATTGCAGTGGGAGTGCCTTTTTGAATGAGCTCGTGTGCCCGCCAGAGATAAGCTAGGGAACGTGGTGTTCTATTACACAAGAGCCCGCTAGAATGTAGGACTATTCGCCCTTCATGAAATCACAGGCAGGACGGAGATAGGACTGGCTACACACCATGAATAAAAGTATTTGCATCACTAATGCTAATGAGGCTCTATAGTACATAGTGTTTTCATGGTCAAAGGATCTAAGGACCGTAGGGTCAGGTGACTCCTGTCCATACATCCATGGACATGTTTTCCTCCCAGAGTGTGCCACCCGACTTTCAAACGTCGCCTGGAGAGACACGTTGTGCCGCTCAGTACGGTGCTGACGACCTATCTATACTCATTCTTCCCGACATGAATCCGCGAGCCGGTGAGTCTGTCAGCCGCACGCACGGGCGAAGAGGACCAGGCTTCCGAGTTGGTCACGCAGAGCCAAACAACGGGTTGGTGCGACGGTATCCACCATCGGTTGCAAGATGGAGAAGATCGTGGACCAGCAGAGTGTGCTATCCACGTCGAATGAGACGGAACAAATGGTAGTACGACCAGAGACGTTATGTGGCCCTTGTTGGCTGAGGACAAGCATGAGGGTCACGCTCTAGCACGCTCTAGAAAGGCGAAGGGGAGAAGCAGGTGCGGGGAGAAGGATAAGTGGACGAAGGATCAGAGGATGATGGTACTCGCAGGGCGTCGTGGTAGCAGTCGGTATTGCAGTTGTGGTGAATGCAGCGGGGTGCCCAATGGGAGCGCTCTCAACAATGGCTGGATAGTAGTTGAGAAGGAGAAGGCTAGTTTGGGCGACGACCACGATTCTACACGCTACGAGCATGGCGAATGAGACGAGCAAGTCGACCAGCGCCAGGCAAAGAAACCAACAAAGCGACAATACAACAAAGGACCCGGTCATTGTGCTCCATCGCAGTAATATCGCACCAGCCTCATGGAAGCCTGATTGTCACGAGACTATGGTCACGAGACTATCCCTCCAAGTGGGGTCAAAGCAGGCTATTAGGGGCTAGAGGCAGCCCCACCCTGTCGAGATTCGAGCTTTCAAGGGATCACACACTAACACCAGTAATGCAAATCAGGAGAGATTATTGAATACAACAAGTATCCACAATTAATAATTGTCCAAAAACCCGATCGAGATTGAGCGTTGGATATCGAAAATAGTTCCACCACTTGGACTCTCACATGAGCATCCCGGGGACCACCTCAGTCGTGACCCTTTCCTGGGGATCACCTCGTGCCCTTCCCTTTCCGCCTCGGCGTGCCGGGTACCCTCCGCGGTGTCGCATTCCCAACCTCAGGCCCAACGGCCGTCACCCGTCTCTCGGGCTGCTGGCTCCTGGTCATCATGTTGCTACCGATCGCCGTAGCCCCGCCGTCCGCGCACCGTCCGGGCTTCTTCTCGTCCACCCTCGCGAATCCTTTCAACAAATTCCTCGGCGAGGTCGTAGGACCGGCGGACCAGGACGCGAAGAGACCGAGCCGTGAGCCACGTTCCATGTTGTCGGTCCAGAGTGGCGGACATCTCGTCGATGTGTCGTCGTGCCTGGTGCGTGAACACTTTGGAATTCGCAAACCGCACAAGAGCCTGCTAAGGTCCTCGCGGTCACGGGTGTCGTTGTAGATCTTGCTAGCCTTGTCGCGCCCCCAGCACGTCCATCGTGTCCTACGTGATCTACATGTCTCTCGTGATCTGCCTGGAGAGCAGACTGGGGCTCATGGGCGCGTGGGTGGCGGTGTAGTTTACGATATAGATCCCATTCTTGACATGATCCATAGTCGCGCGGGGCTGCGTGGCCAAGTCGACCTGGAAGCCGACATGATAGCGGGCCTCAGAGCCGGGTCGAGGCAGAGGAGGACGATGGTGAGGCAGTTGATAAAGGCCTCGCTGGTTTTGCGGTGGTTGACGAGGGAGACCTGGCACTCTTTATTCTGTGCAAGGCGTGACGGCGCCCTGATCGATGAACTCACGCCAGCAACTCTTTTCGACTTTGTTGTCAACAGGTGTCCGGAGGACGCCCGAGGATCTCAGCCTCGGCGTAGCCGGTGGGGTGGGTGAGAGAGGTGGACAGTATGCTGGTCGGCCTTTGTGGTGTCGACGATGAGGCAGTCATATCGACGGGGCCGAGGGAGACTTTGGTGACGCGGGTGAGGGTATCGAGCATGTCGAAGCCTGATGTGGGGTAGATGGGAAGTTAATTGGGGAGGAGAGGGCCAAGGGTGGTGAAGATTGGGCGGGAGATGGATTCGAGGCGTTCAATGGGGGAAGAAGAGGGACTGCGAGAGAGTAAAGGAGTTATAATAGAACAAAGGAGTTGAGTTACTTACGTCAGATGTTGAGGCTGGAAGTGAGGTTGATCGAGTTCTTCAAATTGGTGGTTGTCGTTCGTGCCAACTGTTGCTGTGCCTGGATTTGCAGGGTGTAGGATCCCAGTGATCCAGGAACTGCCGCTGCCGCCGCTGTCGCCGGTGCCGTGGTATATGCCGGAACATAGGCCCATAATGAAACGGGCCCGTTGTGGTCACCGTGGACCAGGAGGGAGGGTAGGAAACGCTTCTGCGAATTCGGGATGAGCGGAGAGTAGATGTGGGTAGATCAGGCCTATTCCTTACGGACGAGGATGAGGGGCTCATGGGGGACGTTGAAAAGAGCGTGGACGGATTGTCTGCGGCAGACGAAGAGGGTGCTGGTGGACAAATTGGAGTTGCCCATTCGAGCAGACGGTGGTCATACGAGGGTGTTTGCATCATAATCGCGGAGGCTGGAAAGTGAAGATGACAGTTTCTTATTTTTGATCATATTTCTGTCTTGCAGGGCTCTCCTGGGACAGAGATGGAGACGGTTGAAATAGCAAGGGGTTGCTGGATATGCTGAGGTTCATGGTTCTCTGTATCTGTATCTGTATCTGATGAACTAATCAGTTCACCGCTTAGCCGTTGAGGAGCTATGCAGGTATACCTCGCAAGAGTCAAGTCGGCCTAATTGCGATTACTCCCCGAGGATTCTGTCATGGAAAGTGGCTCCCACATACCTTACCTCGAGGACCAAGGCCACCTTTAAGCAGAGTATCGACCCGATCAGTCACGATTTGGCGCTTGGCTCCTGCAGTCATCCCTAGGATGATAATAGCACCGCGGCGCTGCTGCCTCGAAATATCCTTGTCGGTGTCTAGCAGCGATACGCTCAGCAGGTCGTTCATTGCAGTTCCGGAAAACAAGCACTCACTGTACATCTGCCATAGTTTCTTGATGACGTCTGGATGGATCTGGCCGTCCGCCATCATTGCCTTCAACAGCTCTTCGAGCGACGTAAGCTCAGCTAACGTCGCATCGAACGTCAATCTGGACGACGATTTAGTACAAACCGCCATCAGACACAAACTTCACACTCACTCGATCATGTACTTGGTGATTCTGTTGACCTGCTGTTTCGGTTCCATATCAGGCATTCGCTCGAAGTAGAGACTCCTGTAGCATTCGAGGAGCTTGGCCCGGGTGCCGTTAAGCTCCTTTCCGTCCTCCCTAGCAGACGTGTTGTCTTTTGTTCTTGATTCCGGTCTGTGAAGACAAGGTTAGCCTGATGGTGGGAAGAAGGGATTAGCGTACGGGAGCCGTGTCCAAACGAATTAACTCTAGGGCGTCAGCATAGTATTTCCGCTTGAGCTTGATGTTGAATTAAAGAGCCCTCCATTTCAGTGACCATCAGCTGCTCCTGGGAGAGGGCATTCAAGTTCAGCTGTTCAGATTTTCTAGGATTCTTCAGCTTGACCACTCTAGGGGTCGTTGCGGCCTTGGCTGTCCCCTTGGCTTTAGGAGTCTTAGTAGTGTTAGATTTAGCGGACTTGACCTTGTTGCTTTGACCCAGTGGCGTGTTTGGAGCGTCATCGTCGTCCAGGATCTGTTCGACTACTTCATCCTCATCCATCCGGTCCTCTGCTGCTTCGTCACCTTCGCCAAGTGCATCACTGTCGTTGTCGTCGTCTTCCATATCGTCCCTGTCCGGCATGAGGGCTTTGTCTGCGTCCATGTCGATATCGGGAGCGTCCGAATGGCGAGCCGTACTTCTGTCAAGTTTCTTTCAAGGTCGCAGGTGTGAGTTAAGAGGATCTTGACCTACTTAGACCTCTTACTCCTCTTTGAACCCTTGGAAGTCTCGGTCCTCGCGGTGCGGGCTGTACTATCAAAGGTACTCGCGTCGATCTCTTCGTCCTCTTCCTCTTCCTCGTCCTCTTCCTCTTCCTCGTCCTCTTCCTCTTCCTCGTCCTCTTCCTCTTCCTCGTCCTCTTCCTCTTCCTCGTCCTCTTCCTCTTCCTCGTCCTCTTCCTCGTCCTCGTCCTCTTCCTCTTCCTCGTCCTCTTCCTCAACAGGAGCACCCTCATCGACAGGCCGCTGCTCCAAGGAAGTCAGTTCAGCAACGACTTGGTCATATC
>Ga0307513_10013417_pt1 | contig 10055 bp, 13 predicted proteins | sample 15_EM_MG_FD_202174 | JGI IMG/M metagenome (GOLD analysis project Ga0307513, IMG submission 202174) | Populus trichocarpa ectomycorrhiza microbial communities from riparian zone in the Pacific Northwest, United States - 15_EM | ecosystem: Host-associated > Plants > Roots > Unclassified | place...
GAGAAGACACCGCCGGTTCTTTGGCAACGAAGCTCAGGTAAGGGTGAAAAGGCGAGGTAAGAGCTCACCGCTCGCGGAGCAATCCGCGAGGCACGAAAAACCCCATGCGGTGCAAGACAGAACAGAGGTAGGGCAGCCGGTCCGTTGATCCTCGGGTATCGTCGCATCACGCTGCGCGCAAGCGTAGTGGGCGCCCAGCACTTTGCTAGAAAAGTGCTGGGTGAGATAAATGATCATCCTCCGAAGAAATTCGGGGACAGAATTCGGCTTATCGCCATCGAAATGGAGGGCGCTTTCGGAAACGAAGGCGCCCTTCCTCCTTTTGTGGAAAGACGACCGCCGGGCGGCAAATCGATGAAGAACGCGGTCGCTACCCGTCGGCCAAGCAATCGTCGAGGCAGGAAAGGAGATGAGAGACACTCTCCTCGGTCTCGTCGCCCATGTTCGAGAGGCGGAATGTCTTGCCGCGAATCGGGCCGTAGCCGGGATCGATGATGAGGTGATGTTTTTCGCGCAGTTTCTTCGCCATCGAGAGAACTTCGATGCCCTTGCTGTTTTTCACGCAGGTGAGGGTCGTCGTGCGAAAACCGTCTTCAGCGAAGAAATCGAAGCCGGTGCGGCGGACCCAATCGTGGACGAGCGCGTTGGTGCGGACGTGCCGGGCGAAGCGGGCGTCGAGGCCTTCCTCGAAGATTTCGTCGAGCTTGGATTGCAGAGCGTGGATGTGGCCGATGCTTGGCGTGCTTTGCGTCATCCATTCGGCTTGTTGGTTCTTGAACTCGATGAAGTCGAAATAGTAGCCGCGGTTCGGGATTTTTTCGGCGCGCGCGAAGGCTTTGTCAGACGCAGAGAAGAGGGAAAAGCCGGGCGGCAGCGCCAGCGCTTTTTGCGCGCCGGTGAGCATGACGTCGATGCCGAGCGCGTCCATGTCGATCCGGACGCCGGAGAAGGATGAAACGGTGTCCACGACCAACGCGATCTCAGGATATTTCGCGAGCGTGCCGCAAATCTCCGGCAACGGATTCATCACGCCGGTGGAGGTCTCGCTGTGAATCAGGACGACGGTGTCGAATTTTCCGGTGGCGAGCCGGGCATCGATCTCCTTCGGGTCGATGTGTTTTCCCCACTCGACTTGCAGCGGCTCCGCGTTCTTGCCGCAACGTTTGGCGACGTCGAACCACTTGTCGGAGAAGGCGCCGCACATGCAGCAGAGGACGCCGCGATCGACCAGGTTGCGGATCGAGGCCTCCATCACGCCCCACGCAGATGAAGTGGACAAAAATACAGGCTGTTTGGTGGCGAAGAGTTTCTGGAGCTTCGGGTGAACATCGCGGTAGAGATTCTTAAAATCTTCGCCGCGATGGCCGATCATGGGCCGAGAGAACGCGGCCATCGTCTTGGCGGAGACTTCGACGGGGCCGGGGATGAAGAGCTTATCGTGGGACATTAAGAAAACGTCCAACGTCCAACGCCCAACGTCCAACGCTCAACTCAGAAAAATCTGCCGGGTGGCGTGTCCGCTCAGTCCTTGATGAAGGAGATATCGCCGCTGCGCTCGACGCGGGCCCGGCGGATTTTCGAGATGTCTTCGACCTTGGCGTCGAGGCGCAGGTCTTCTTCGAGATCGTGTTGCGAGATCAGATTTCGCCGCATCATGTCGAGGAGCGGTTTGCCATTTTCGACAATGACGTCGGGACAGCCTTTGATAAGTCGGCCGAAGGCGTGCGAGCGGCACGCGACCCATGAGAAAGAGCGATGCAGAAAAACGAGAACAAAGCCGCCGCCGATCGTGCTGAAAAATCCGGCAGTGCCATTGACCGCGCGCGACAGGATGGAGGCGAGGATGACGATAAAAATGGCGTCGAAGGCCGTCTTCTCACCGAGCGAACGTTTGCTGCTCAGGCGCACCATCACGAGCGTGAGCACGAATATGATCACTCCCCGTAGCGATATTTGCGCGAAGGTCAGGTCTTTTGGCTCGGCGCCCAAGCCGAGGAGAGGACCAACGAAATCGTAGAATGCTTGCATCCCTACAAATTCATCGCCGCGGGAATGTGAGTTGAGCGTAGGAAATCTTCGCCGCCGCCCACAAATCCGATCCTGGGGTCAGATACGTTTTCTTAGTGAATTCAACCAGGAGGGAATGATGCCCAAGGGAGACAAATCGAGTTACACATCGAAACAAAAACGAAAGGCGGAACACATCGAAGAGGGATATGAAAAGCGCGGCGTTTCGAAGAAGGAAGCCGAGAAGCGCGCTTGGGCGACGGTGAACAAGTCGGACAAGGGCGGAAAGAAGAGCGGATCGGGTCGCGGGAAAAAGAGCGGCAAGGCGAGCTCGCGGAAGGGCGGAAAAAAAGGCGGTAAGAAATCCGGCGGCCGAAAGAAGAGGTAGATGCCGGCCCGAAACGACGACCTGCACGGCAGCGCGCCGGATAAGTCGAAGTTTGCGCTATTGCTGATCGACGTCATCAACGACCTGGATTTTCCCGAGGCGAACCAGCTCTTGCGCTTTGCCCGGCCGATGGCGCGAAAGCTCTTGCGGCTGAAACAGCGGGCGAAGAAGGCCGGCGTCCCGGCAATTTACGTGAACGATAATTTCGGACGCTGGCAATCCGATTTCCGCCGGCAGGTGCAGCATTGTCTGCGTGGAGAATCGCGCGGCCGCGAGATCGTCAGGTTGCTCCAGCCCGAGGAGGACGACTATTTTGTGCTCAAGCCGAAGCACTCCGGCTTTTTCTCGACGACGCTCGAGACGCTTCTCCGCTATCTCGGGTCGACGACGCTCCTCATTACCGGCATCGCCGGGAATTTTTGCGTGCTCTTTACCGCGAACGACGCATACATGCGCGACTACGATCTGATCATTCCCTCGGATTGCACCGCCTCGAATTCGGCCGCGGAAAACAAAGAAGCGCTTGCCTTGATGCGAAAATTCCTGAAAGCGGATACGCGTCCGTCGGCCAGGATCAGGCTGCCCGCGGGAAGAAAGAAACGCGGGTAGCTCTTCTCGTGGCCGTTAATAGCTGTCTCAACGCCCGATTACGCTTCGCACAGCGAAGCGGCTACAGTTCTCGCGCTTGCGCGGGAAACTTTCGCGTGGCATAACACCAAGCCTCGCGCTCCAAAACCGGGCCGACGGCTCTTGATTTACCCATGCCGACTCTTTCATCCGCCGATCCACTGCTCGAGACCCAGGTGTTTTGGGACCGGCACAGCATAAAAGTGTTCGCGGTTCTCCTTCTCGCGCTTCTCGCGGTCGCAGCCTGGGGGGGATACCGGTTCTACACCGAGCGCCGCAATACCACGGCGGCGAACCTGCTGACTACAGCAAAGACCGCCGCCGAATACCAGAAAGTCGTCGCGCAATTTCCGGGAACGCCCGCGGGCGGGTCTGCTTATCTTTTGCTGGCCGAGGAGCAGAGAAAGGAAAAGAAATTCAGCGAGGCGAACACGACGCTTCAGTCCTTCGTCGAGAAATACCCGGCGCACGAGCTAAAGGGCACCGCTCGACTGGCAATAGCCGCGAATCTGGAGTCGCTCGGGAAGGGCGATGAGGCGCTGGCTGCTTATCAGCGCCTGGCCGCGGATGATCCGCAAGGGTTCAGCGCCCCGATTGCCCTGCTTTCGCAGGTGCACATTCTCAAGGAAAAAAATCAGGTCGAGGAAGCGCGGCGGGTTTGCGAGACGATCCTGACTAAGTATCGCGAGAGTCTTGCGGCCAACGAAGCCACGCGACAACTGCGGCTGCTAAAGCCACCGCCGTCAGCCGACACGCCTACCGCGGCGATTCCCACACCTGCGCCAACCGTGCCGAGTCTTTTGGCGCGACCACCGGATCTGCCCACGGCTGCCCAAACGGCGGATGTTCAGCCGGCAGCTGCGTCACCGACAGCAACTCCGGCCGCGCAGGGCACTCCCAGGAAGTGGCGTCCGAGAAAACGATGATTAGGCCGGGGCTCGCAGCCATTCCCCTCGCCGTCAGACGAGCGCCTCGATCGAGGCTGTTCGCTTAGCGTTTCGAGAATTGGAAGCGTTTCCGGGCGCCAGGCTGTCCGGATTTTTTCCGCTCTTTCATTCGCGGATCGCGCCGGAGCAATCCCTCCGCCTTGAGCGTTCCGCGAAGATTCGCATCCACCAGCAAGAGCGCACGTGAGATCGCGAGACGCGCGGCGCCCGCCTGGCCAGTGGCGCCTCCGCCCGTGGTGTTGATGGAAAGATCGTAGGAATTCGTCAGCTTCACCACCTGGAGCGGCTGCAGCACCGTGTTTTGGAGCGGGACGGTGGGAAAATAATCTTCAAAGCTTTTCCCGTTGATGTCGATCTTGCCGCTGCCCGGCGTCATTCGAATGCGCGCCACGGAAGTCTTGCGGCGGCCGGTGGCGATAAATTCCTGAGTTTGGGCCATGGGAAAATTCCTAAGACGCGAGCGTGACGTTGGCCGGCTGCTGCGCGGCATGAGGATGCAAATCGCCGCGGTAAACCTTGAGCTTCCGGTAAACGGCGCGCCCGAGTTTGTTATGCGGAATCATTCCGCGAATGGCGCGCTCGACCAACAGCTCCGGGTGGCGTGCGCGACGCGCGCGGGCATTCTCGGTCTTGTGTCCACCGACGAAACCGGAAAAGCTCATGAAGCTTTTCTGCTCCTCCTTCTTGCCCGTCAGGCGCACTTTCTCCGCGTTGATCACGACCACGAAGTCGCCGGTGTCGACGTGAGGCGTATAGATGGCCTTTTCTTTGCCGCGCAAAAGATTGGCTGCTTTCACGGCAACCTGACCGAGCACCTGGTTATTGGCGTCGATGACCCACCATTTGCGAGGGACCTCGTTGGCTTTTGCGGAAAACGTCTTCATCAGGGTGAAAGGGCACGGAAATTACGAGCTTGGCTGGAAGTGTCAACTGCTTCTTCGGCGGAGTCGGCGGTACCGGTGACGGGATTTGCAGTCGGACAGTGCAAATGGGCTGGCACCGCATCTGCTTATAATTACCATAATGCGACGTCTCGCTCTCTCCCTGTCATTGCTCGCCGTGGCCATTCATCCGGGTCTGGCCGGGGAAGGAAAATCCGCCGAGGCCGACGCCACATCATCGCGCGCGGTGATTCGTGAATTGAATCTCGCGCGTCAGAATCCCGCGCTTTACGCAACTTTCGTCGAGGAATTGCGCGGCAGGATGAACGGCAACCTCATGGTCTTGCCCGGCCGGACGAGAATTCGGACAAAGGAGGGCACAAGAGCTTTGGATGAGGCGATTCGCTTTTTGCGCGGTGCTCAGCCGCAAGCGCCGCTGGCCCTTTCGCACGGAATGAGCCGCGCCGCGGCGGATCATTGCGCTGACCAGGCGTCCGGAGGATTCGGACACGCCGGACGGGATTCGAGCCATGCAGACGGACGCATCGCCCGTTACGGAACGTTCGGTGGCTCCTGGGGCGAAAATATTTCCTACGGAAAAGCTACCGCGCGCGACGTCGTCCTCGCGCTCATCATCGACGACGGTTTGCCTGCACGAAAGCACCGCAGCAACATCTTCAACCCCAACTTCAACTTTGCCGGCGCCGCGTTTGGGCGCCACGCGCGCTTCGGCACCGTTTGCAGCATGGACTTCGCCGGCACCTACATCGAGCGCGGGCAAGTTTCTGTCGAGACGCTCGTCGCGCGAAATTTCTAGGCGTGACGGGTACGCTCCCCCGTTAGGGGAGGCCGTTCGTTGCAGTTGCGGGGTCCTTCGGCGCGCTTCGCCAGCCTCGGGATGACACGCTAAATGGAAAGGGCGGTTCCTATTCCTTGCCCGGCCGCTCCGGGCGCATCTTGTCCAGAATCGGCTGAAGAGAGGGATCCGCCTTTAGAAGCGCAGGGCGCAGAACTTCACGGAATTCCCGCCGAGCTTGTCTGAGCCGATCACGCGCCGCTCGCACCGCGGGATCGGCCATCGCCTTCTGGTGAGCGGCTTTGAGTCTCGACCGCTCTTCTTCATTCACGTTGGCCCAGCGGGCGCGGCGCTCCATTTGGAATTGCCGCGCGGGGCGATCGGTGGGCGACTGCGCCCGGACGCCCGGCGCAATTTGCAGCGCGGCGGCCAGGGTCGGAACGAGGAGGAAGGCTAATTTAGCATTCATATTTCGATGATATAACCCGGCGATGCCCCAAAGTTGCGCCGCCGAATGGAGAAATGGTCGCTGGTCATTTCATTTCGCCAAGCGTAATTTTGCCGCTTTCTCGCATGGCCAATCAAACTATCGCCGCCAAGACCGCTATCACTCCGCGGCGTGATGAAGATTTTCCCGAATGGTATCAGCAGGTCGTTCGCGCCGCCGAGATGGCCGAGTCCTCAGACGTCCGGGGCTGCATGGTGATTCGTCCGTGGGGCTACGGCATCTGGGAAAACATGCAGCGCCAGCTCGATGCGATGTTCAAGGCGACCGGCCACCGGAACGCCTATTTTCCGCTTTTCATTCCGTTGAGTTATTTTGAGCGTGAAGCGTCCCATGTGGAAGGCTTCGCGAAGGAATGCGCTATCGTGACGCACACCCGGCTGGAGGTAAACGCCGAGGGAAAAATGGTGCCGGGCAGTCCGTTGGCTGAGCCACTCGTCATTAGGCCGACCTCCGAAACCATCATCGGCGCGAGCTACGCGAAGTGGGTGCAAAGCTATCGCGACCTGCCCATTCTGATCAATCAATGGGCGAACGTCGTGCGCTGGGAGATGCGGCCCCGCGTCTTCCTCCGGACCACGGAATTTCTCTGGCAGGAGGGCCACACCGTCCACGAAACCGAAGCCGAAGCGCGCGCGGAGACGAAACAGATGCTCGACGTGTATGAAACGTTCGTGCGCGATCATCTCGCGATTCCGGTTTTTAGCGGCGAGAAATCCGAGAGCGAACGTTTTCCGGGCGCGGTGCAAACTCTCTGCATTGAAGCGATGGTCCAGGACCGCAAAGCGATCCAGGCCGGCACTTCGCATTTCCTCGGCCAGAACTTTGCGCGCGCGAGCGGAATCCAGTTCCAATCCCGCGCGGGGACGCAGGAGTTTGGCTGGACGACGAGCTGGGGGATGACGACCCGGCTCATCGGCACCGTCATCATGGCGCATGCCGACGATGATGGGCTGGTTCTCCCTCCGCGGATCGCGCCGATCCACATCGTGATCCTGCCGATTACGACGAAGGAGGAAACTCGTGCGCGCGTCCTGGAAGCGGCGGAAAAACTTGCAACCGAACTTCGCGCGCTGGCGTATTTTGGCGCGCCGCTCACCGTGGAAGTCGATCAACGCGATCTCGGCGGCGGGGTCAAGAATTGGGAATGGATCAAGAAAGGAGTTCCGCTGCGGGTGGAGCTCGGCCCTCGCGATCTGGAATCAGGCAGCGTCGCGGTGAGCCGGCGAGATCAACCTTTGAAAACGAAGGAATTCCTCCCGATGGCAGAACTCGTGGGACGCGCGGTTGGGTTGCTCGATTCCATCCAGCAGAATCTTTTTGACCGGGCGAAACAGTTTCGCGACACGCATACGCGCGCCATCGATTCCAAGGAGGAATTCTATGCCTTCTTCACGCCAAAGAATTCCGCCAAGCCAGAAATCCACGGCGGCTTTGCTCTGGCGCACTGGAATGGTTCGCGCGAAATCGAAGAGCAAATCAAGAGCGAGCTGAAGGTTACGATCCGCTGCATTCCTCTCGACGATCCAGCCCGACCGCCGGAGGCGGGAATTTGTCCGTTTAGCGGAGAGCCAAGCGCGCGGCGCGTGGTGTGGGCGAAATCGTACTAGACCATGCTCAAGGATCCGGCTGCGGATTTGCCGGGGAAACCATAGGTGCGGTTGACGGGGCGGGATGGGCTTGTTTATTCCCCTCGTGGCGACCGATCTTACACTTTACAGCCGCGCCATGTGCTCGTGGTGCATTGACGCGAAAGATTATCTGTCCGAGCGCGGTTTTCGCTTCACCGAAATCGATGTGGGCCGCGACCGTGACGCTTACGAAGAAATGGCGGAGATTTCGGACCAAACTTATGTGCCCACATTGGTGGCCGGCGATGTGGTCTTGGCGAATTTTGATACCGATCAGTTGGAAGAATTTCTGAACGAGCACGGAATCGAGCCCTGATGCTGTTTGGTCTCTTCCTTACGCTGGGCGTTGCTGTTCTCAGTGTCGCGTTACGCAGTTACCAGACGTCGTTCGCGCAAAAGGCCGGCGCGATCGGCATCCTCATCTCCACGTTTCTCGCGGTTTATTTCGTTAGTGACAGCTGGGGGCTCGGTCTGCTCGCGGCGCTCACCTGGCTCTTCCTGCCCTGGCTCGAGATCCTGACCCGTATTCGGGCGCTGCGTTTGCCCAGGGAAAAGGCGCTCCGGCCGAAGAGTCCGCCCTCCGAGGAAGTTTTTCCCACGCTCGATGACATCACGCGCGAGATTCAGAACGAAGGATTCGCGCACATCAACGATGCGGGTTGGGATTGGGAAGATTATCGCCAGTTTTTCCGGCTCTTTTACAAGGAAGAAGATCGAGCGCAGGCGACGATTTGTCTGAACGAGCAGAACGATCTTTCTTTTTATTACCTGCGCATTTCCTCCCGCGCCCACGACGGGATCATCTGGACGACGTGGAACTACCCGCTCTCCTACGGGCTAAAACTGACCCCGCAGTTTAAGATCAACCGGCAGCGGCCCGACCAATCGTTCTGGCAGCTTTACCAAAGCCATCGCGAATTCCTGCGCGTCCACCAGGTGGAGACGAGCGTTATCGATCCAATGGACGAAGACCGCATCCAGCTCGAGGTCGAGAACGATTTGCGCGACCAAATCGCGCACAACATCAAGAAGGGCGTCTTGAAATCGACGCCCGATGGTGAGGTAAAGTATTCTTGGCGCGGGATGGTTTATCTCTGGTGCCAGTTTCTGCTGGACCTCGTGCGGCTGTAGGCGCGGCCGCTGGCCGCGGTTGGAACTGAACGCCTTTGCACCTTCCGGGGGCAACGCTCCGGCTACAGTCAGACCTTCATGACCTCGGCCTCTTTGCGCTCGAGGTGTTCGTCGATCTCCTTCACGGATTTATCGGTCAGCTTTTGGACGTCGCCTTCCAGATCGCGCAAACCGTCTTCCGTCAATCCGCCGGCCTTTTCCATCTTTCGCGCCTCATCCACCGCGGTGCGCCGGTTTGCACGCACGCGGACGCGCGCTTCCTCCGCCATCTGACGCAATGATTTCACCAGATCCTTCCGCCGCTCCTCGGAAAGCTCCGGGATCGGCAACCGAATGATCTTGCCGTCCACCTGCGGCGTGATCCCGATCTTCGATTCCTTGAGCGCCTTCTCGATGTCTTTCACGGTCCCCGCGTCAAACGGCTGAACGACGAGAAGCCGCGGCTCCGGAGTCGTGATGAGCGCAAGCTGTTTCAGCTTCATGGCCGATCCATACGCCTCCACGTCCACGTTTTCGACCAGCGCCGGCGAGGCCTTCCCGGTGCGGACACTGGAAAATTCGTGCACCATGTAATCGACGCTTTTTTCCATCGTCACTTCAGCATCGAACAAGATTTCTTCAGCAGTCATGGGTGTGGAAGGAGAGGAGGTGGCGAGCAATAGAAGCCTGCTGAAGCGAGAATCGCAATCACGAAATGCTGGTGGATCGCGCGCTCAGCCGCCGGATGACTTCCACGTGCGGCAGTCGCTACTCGGAAACGATGGTTCCCACCTTTCTCCCGAGCACGACATCGGTGAAATTGCTGGGCTTGTTCATGTCGAAAACCACGATTGGAATCTTGTTATCCATGCAGAGGCTGAACGCGGTCGAGTCCATCACCTGGAGCCGTTGCGTCAGCGCTTCGGAAAAGGTGAGGCGATCGAAACGCTTGGCGTTCGCGTCCGTGTTCGGGTCGCGATCGTAAATGCCGTCGACCTTCGTCGCCTTCAAGATAATGTCGGCGCGGATCTCGCTCGCGCGGAGCGCCGCCGTCGTGTCGGTGGAGAAATAAGGATTGCCGGTGCCCGCGACGAAAATGACCACGCGCCCCAGCTCGAGATGGCGGATCGCGCGCCCGAGGATGAACGGCTCCGCCACATTTT
>Ga0307513_10013419_pt1 | contig 10054 bp, 6 predicted proteins | sample 15_EM_MG_FD_202174 | JGI IMG/M metagenome (GOLD analysis project Ga0307513, IMG submission 202174) | Populus trichocarpa ectomycorrhiza microbial communities from riparian zone in the Pacific Northwest, United States - 15_EM | ecosystem: Host-associated > Plants > Roots > Unclassified | place...
AGTCGGACCCCGGACCACAAGTCCTGCACAATATCCGACGTTTTTCATCATCGCCAGAGGTTCTCCCACGTTGTGATGCAACACCTGCTTGCACGGGACGAGAAACCCGGTTCCGGTGGCGGCCGCACGGCGTCGGATGCCGTACCTGGGGGGATATAAAGCTCCTCAGTCCAACGCTAGGTTTCCCCAGTGCAGGCACTCCCTCATCTACATTCACAGTCTTTCATCCTCAGGCCCGGTGCCATCTTACGACCAGTCGTTTCCATTATCTTCACGAAACCTACCCCTTTCAACATGTTTACAAAAGCCGCCATCCTCTTCCTTGCCCTCGCCGCCGTCGCGAACGCCGCCCCTGCCCCCGCCCCCGCCCCCGCCCCCGGGTTGGCTCGTACGTTGCACCCGTTTTCGATCCTTTTGTCCCGCTCACGTGAATTACAGTTGCCAACCTGGAGGTCCGCCATCATGCTCACGAGCTGAGGGAACCCCAAATGAGCCAATGTCCGAGTAAGTGCTTAAACAAGTTACGTTATAAAACTATCAAAGTTGGGGTCTTAAAATATTCTAAAGAGCGGGCGTGGCTCGCAATATGTAGTGCCAATAAAGACGTATGTCGCTGTTTCGCTGATTGTCATGTGTACTATTGGACTCACTCGCACAATAGCGGAGAAAAATGGTGTGGACACGGGAAGACCAGCACCGGCTAGAACTGACCGCCACTGCCAAGCGCTGATGCATGCCCCGTTTAGCATGTGTTGTACTTCCTGTTTTGTAGATTATTAAACCGAAAGAGATAGGTTGGTGACGCGGTCAGTTACTGTGCGATTTGCCCTGTGCGTGCGGCATGACGCGTCATCGTGAGATTAGTAATTATCAGGCCTGGTCATACAGAATCATTCATAAGCGCCTCCCCCCACCACACGTAGCATCATTGACCTCTTTGTGTTTATCGGTCGCATCGCCGCGACCCCTCCCTGTATGCCTACCGTTCATACGACAGCCACCCTCAAACTTCACGGATCCGGGCGAGGCGCTACTGGATCTCGTCATTAGCTAAAACCTTCCTGCCACTGTCGTTCCTGGTACCGATTGGGTTCTCTCATCTCAACCTGTCCACAACGACCTTAGAACGGCCATACCCTCACCTGCTGGGCAGCCTTCCACCATCGCATGGTCGGTGTCATGTCCCAGGTGCATCCGTTACCTTTTCTCGCTCTCGTCCTACTCTCACACTCCTTTTAGTACCTGTAGCCTAACCCCAAAGATCTGGGGCATCAATGGGGATAAACGCGATGTGCAACAGGACGCCATGGTACAGCGCCTGTCGGACGGAGTGTGTGCTTCCATATCTTCTGCCTTGTGTCTGTTGCTCGCCTATGATCCTACATGTACAACCCACCTTTCCTGTGGCCTCTGCGTGCTGCCCCCAGGTGCATGCGAGGATAGGACGATCATTCTTGATGGGAACTTCCATTCCGGTGAACAACATGGTGGATACTTTGTGAAAGCCTTTTTTGTATGCAACACCATGGAGTAGGCCCGTCCAGGGCTCTGCCGCTGGCCGGCCTTACACCTTATTATACGATGCAATTGTTGAAATGCGGTGTTTCTGCCTTCTTCGGACACTTACTTGTTTCCTTTGTTGTTCCGTATTTGGTTCTTTCCTTCAAGTACCTTATATAGTCGCCTCCCAACAGGTGGGCGGGCTCTCATCGTATGCATCGCTTCTTCTTCTGCTGCACAACTCCCCAGCCCACATGCTGTGTGTGAACCTGACTGCTGCTTGTATATGAGAGGCGCCGTATTTTCTTATTCGTCGCTGATCTACCCTTTTTATTCCAGTCTTTGGGCCAGTGTCGTTACTCTATTGTATGTAAATTGCATTTGGGAGTGGTGGGCAGGTGAACTTAGATTGGAGGGTGGAAGGCAGAAGGATCGTGGAAGCGGCAATGAGAGTGGCGGACTCTACTCTTTCTACTACTTGGTTCGTTCCACACTTGTGTTAGTCCCAATCTCCGACGAGTTCATAGCTGCTCGCATACGTTCCTTTTCCCTCAACGATTCGGTTCGAAAAGACTCTAGACGACGTCGGAATGGGCTCGTTTCCGGAAGCGCGCTAGAAGGATGCGACAGGTTGAATCAAGTGGCACTCCAGACATCGTGTCCTCAGAAGCTTTCTCGGTCCTGCAGTTTTCCGTCATCAACAAACCCTTACTTCCGGATCTGAAGAGCTCTCGGTTTGTAGGGACCGGAGGGTCATTCATTCTGTTTATCCCCCTTGGACTCAGACGCATGTGTGGGGAGAAGTAAAACTTGTTCTCCCCTGCGTGTACAGAAGACACCTAAACAACAACAGCAGTACTAGTGAAACAGATGTACTACAGGAAATCATCGTGTACCGAACAAACAAACAAACAGGCCTCAATGGTGTGACGATGGAATGGCTTAAGTACCACGATCGCCCAGCGTAATGTTTGGTGCACACCGGAGGTGTGGTCTGCCACAGCATGCATAATTTTCTACAATATATCAGAATCTAGGGTAGCAGATCGTTGAGAGTTTGGGGATCACTCACGGGTTGGGAGGGAGGGTCCTCAGCAAAGTAGCCTCCCAACCTATCAGTTAGCGATGGCGTCCCATCTAGGCTGCTCCCCCTCGAACCTGTACTCCACGTGTGACGTGTTCCCTCAGTTTGAACACCTCCTTCCCTGGGATAAGTTCATCAAGACCAATGATCGTAATCAACCAGAGTTTCGCGTTTTTTGAAGCCCGTTCCTTCGCCATTTTCATCAATTCCACGATATTGAACAGTTTACGCGCCTTGATGTAAAGAACAAGCTCCTCCAGCTCGGGACAGAGAACACTTCCCGACGGGTTTCGTTCTGGGTCCAAGGAAAGAATGAAGGGTAGATTGTAGCATCGGATCAGTGTTAGGGTGCGGAGTTGTCGCATGCGATCGAGTATATGGTAGTGAGGGGACGTATTGATTTTGATGGGTGCCGGGGATCCGCACTTCGTAATCGCCAGCCTCCTGGTCGTATAAAGGTGGAATTGGTCCAGGGACTGGAGAATTTGATTGTCCAGAAGGCGCGATGGGACTATCTCGACGTAATCTTTCCAATGGCCAAATATGGTGAGTCCTCCACTCGGCCTAATCAGTTGTACAAACTTATTTCTCTTGTCGAAGCAGAGATTGACTGTGGCGACATCGTAGACATGATCCTTGGCAGTCTTTGGTAGGAGGTCTAGAAGCGGGGACTTGTCGCCACTAAATTTGAAGTCCAGGACGAGTGATGCCCCGACTGGGATGCATAGGTGGTTGAGGATGGGGTGTGACGGATTCGCGATAATAGTAAGGCGTTTTAAAGAGGGTAGGAGTACCATTTGGGAGGGAGGAGCGTTGGATGAGGTTGGGATCGAGCGGTCGAGCGTGATATCCCTAAGATGAAGGGCATTCTGGAGGAAGTTGAGGAGGTGCGTCATGGTGATTTTATTGCCCGGTGCACAGCGAAGTTTAAACGTAGTGAGGCTCCGCAGATTCTTCCAGGGCAGGTGTGTTATCACCCCTCCTAGGCTCAATATGCGCAACGATGAGAGGTCCCCATTGAAAAGCATGTCGTCAAGGACAGGAGCCGGGTTGCAAGTGAGATCTATTATTAGTTCCCCAAGAAAAGGCGTAGGGAGAGTCAAGTGTTTGGAGAGATTTTGAAGAAGATCCGAGGTTCCTACAACAGTTAAGGACTTGAGTCGCCTAAAATGCGGGACAGCCCGAAGGAGAGCCTGTTCGAGGTGGGGTCTATCCTGATCCTCGAAGAGGGAGATCTTCATGGGGGATGATTTTGCACGCTCGATGTAGACGCGTGTTTTATCGGCATTCGTACAATCCAACCGGGCCCATAACCAGGTGCGCGCGATAAGCAGCTCCCTCCAACCACGGCACACGTGGGTCATCGTAATCAAGATTTCATCCATATCGGTGTCGCTCCAGTACCCAAGAACGAGGGAGAAGACGTCTGGAGGGATTCGGTTGATCGGCGCGAGATGGTTCTTCATGGACCGGATCAAGCTGAGCACTTCCATCGCGTCCTGCTCAAGAACGCCGACCTGTGGCGATACGGATATGTGAGCCCAATATCCTGACATCCGCCGAGCTTCGTTTTCGCTTCACCTCGATGTGGCTCACGGCCGTCGTCATACTGGAGAACCCAAGGTTCAGTGCCGAGCGATAAGCGGATATAACGGCTCGAAACCCACCTCCCACAAAACGTAGGGCTCTGTAGCTTCCTTTTGGCCGCATACAAGAGTTGGGATACGGAGAAACTGCGACCTGGGTAGGATTCCCCAGTACTGACGGAGACGGACATTGTGGTGTTGGATGAAGGAGAGCAACTCGCTGTGAGCGCTCCGCGTAACGACACTGAATTCGATTGCCGCCCGTGGCACGCCAACCCCGTCTCTTTGTTTCTGACTTCGGTCTTGTCTAATAGAAGATATTATTCAAGTGTGTAAACTAGACGTCTCAGGTTATACGGTGAAGAGTGTTTGGGTGAAAACTCACCGCGTTTTCTGACATAAAGAGCGGCACTGGGAGAAGATCAGCAGCGACGGGTGGGCGGGTGGGCTTAGACTGGAGGGTGGAAGGCGGAAGGGTTGTAGAGGCAGCGATGAGAGCCACGGACTCTACTCTTTATACTACTTCATTCATTCCTCACTCGTGTCGATCCCAATTTCCAACGGTTTTGTACCCGCGACCACCTATCGACGCATAACGGGATGTTCGATGCACGGGGTGTTTGCTGACTCGCACACGTTTTTCTTCCCTCAACGATTTGGTTTGCAAATACTCTAGACGAGGTCGGAATGGGCTTGTTTCCGGAAGTACGTCGCTCGAAGGATGTGGAAGTTCGTTTCAAGTGGCACTGCGGACATCCTGTCAGAAGTTTTCTCGATCCTGCAGTTTTTCACCATCGACAAACCCTTGCTTTCGAATCCGAAAACTCTTGGTTTGCGAGGTACCGGGGGGGGGGGGGAGTTCATTCCGTTCGTTCCATTGTAACCGACAATCGGTGGACTCAGAGATGCAAAATGCACGTGTGGGGAGATGCAAAACGTGTTTTCCTCTGTATCTCGTGGACGCCTACGTAACGGTAACAGTACTAGTAAACAGGTATACTACAAGAAATCGCTGTGACGAACAAACGACCATGTTCGGCATGACAATGGACCAAGTTCATATCCAGATTTAAACACTACAGTACCCAGAGTGATGCCTGATGCACACCGGGGGGTGGGGTCCGCTGTAGCGTGTACAATTTCCCAGAATATATCAGAATCTAGGGTAACAGTTTGTTAGGATCTGAGAACAACTCACAAGTTATGAGGGAGGGTCCCTAGTAGAATGACTTCCGGTGGGTGGTGGTGCTCCATTGAGGCGGCTTCTTCTCAGTCCTGTACTCCACACGTGTAACGTGTTTCCTCAGCTTGAGCACCCCGTTGGCCTTCTCTGAAACAAGATCGCCAAGGCCAATGATCGTAATCAATGAGAGTTTCGCGTTTTTTGAAGCCCGCCTTCTCGCCATGTCCATCAATTCTGTGATATTGAACGGTTTATGCGTCTCGATGTAAAGGACAAGCTCCTCTAGCTTGGGACAGAGGAGACGTCTTAAGTAGTTTTCTCCTGGGTCCAAAGTGAAGATAAAGGGCAGGTCGTTGCATTGGACCAGTGTTAGGGTGCGGAGATCCCCCATGCGATCGAGTGTATAGTAGGGAGTGGAATTCTCGATTATGGTTGGTACCAGAGACCGGTACTTCGTAACCATCATCCTTTCGATCCCCGAAAGGGTGAAGTAGTCCAATGAACGCATAATTTGATAGTCCAACCCAAGCGAGGGGGTCACCTTGACATCACTCTCCCAGCGGCCACATATGTCAAGGGCTCCGCTCGGTCCACTCAACTGCACAAGCCTCTTCCTCCCGTCAAAGCATAAATTGACTTTGGTGATCCAAGAGAGATTTTGGAGGTTCTTGGCGGTCATCGGTAGACAGTCCGGAAGCGGAGACTTGTCACCACTAAAGCTGAAGTCCAGGGTCAGCAATGCGTTGACTGGGATGGAGATGTGATTGAGGACGGAATGTGTCGGGTGCGCATAAATGCTCAACTCCTCCAAGTGGGGTAGGAATACCACTCGTCCAGGAGGAGCATTAGAGGAGGTCGGGATTAAACCAAAGAGCCTGATATCCCTGAGGAGGGGGGCATTCTCAAGGAAGGCGAGGAATCGGGTCACAACGATTGGGTCGTATGGTGTACAAAGTTCGAATGAAGTGAGGTTCCGCAAATTTTTCCAGGGTAGATCTGCGATGCTTCCTCTCAAACATAGCCTGCGCAACGAGTGGGCCCCACTGAAAAGCGTGTTGTCGAGATTGGGCGCGGGGTCACACCAGAGAACTATTGTTAGTTCCTCGAGGGATGGTGTGGGGATGGTCAAGAGTTTGGTGAGATTTTGGAAGATATCCGAAGCTCCAACGATAGTTAGTGATTTGAGTCGCCTAATATGCGGGACAGCCAGAAGGAAAGCCTGTTCGAGGTAGGGTTGATCCTGATCCTCGAAGAGGGAGATCCTCATGCGGGATAATTTTGCACGCTCGATGTAGACGCGTGTTTTATCGACATTCGTACAATCCAACCGGGCCCATAACCAGGTGCGCGCGATAAGCAGCTCCCTCCAACCATGGCACACGTGGGTCATCGTAATCAAGATTTCGTCCATATCGGTGTCGCTCCAGTACCCAAGAACGAGGGAGAAGACGTCTGGAGGGATTCGGTTGATCGGCGCGAGATGGTTCTTCATGGATCGGATCAAGCTGAGCACTTCCAGCGCGTCCTGCTCAAGAACGCCAGCCTGTAGCGATACGAACATGTAAGCCCGATATCTCGACATCCACCGAGTTTCGTTTTTGCATTACCTCAGCCTGGCTCACGGCCGTCGTCATTCTGGGGGGTCCAAGGTTCAGCGCCGGGCGGTAAATGGATACTACGGTTCAAAACCCACCTCCCATGAAGTGTAGGGCTCTGTAGCTTCCTCTTGGCCGCATACAAGAGTTGGGATACGGAGAAGCTGCGACCCGGGTAGGATTCCCCACCACTGACGGAGATGGACATCGTGGTGTTGGACGAAGAAGAAGCAGTTGACCATGAGCGCTCCGTGTGCCAATACACTGAGTTTGATTGCCGCCCGTGGAATACTGGCCCCGTTCTTCCAGCAAGCCCACACCAGCGTTGGGCGGCCACTGGCAAAAACATAACGCCAGAGACTAAAGCTCGACGAAGCCACCGATTACAGCCATATAGCAATGTGTCTGTTGGCCGTTCGGTTTTGTCTGATGGTGCTGGCCGGGTTGCCTGGCCAATATGACTTTTATGGGTCCGCATGCAACGTGTGACAGTCTGGTTCCCTTCGCAGCGGATACTGTGTGGAGAAAAAACTATCGCCGAGAAGTCCGAAAGCGACGGCCAAATATAAATCGCGGTCATTCGCCGAACGAGGCCAATGGCACGCCATCGCCGCATGATGTCATTGGCCGGAACACCGCTGAGTCCGTCCTACTTGCGACCACTTGTCACACTCTAGGAATGAGGTTGGTCGAAAATTGACCAAAGTCGTTTCTAGTGGATCAGCGCACAGCGTGATTTTCGATTCACGGGCGTCTGCTACAGCATGTAATACATATTCGATGCGAAACCATAAGTCCATGTCAAGATGTAGTGTACCAACGCTCGTCGTGCCGAAGAGGGATGGGAGTATCCTGAAAGCCTCGTATCAGACCTGCGATCCAACTGAGAAACCAAAAAAACTCGCTCACCGACCCAGACTATTTAAGGGCAACCGAAGCCGACTTCTACTCATCCTTAGAGTCCCGGAACAACAGCGTTCCATTCCGGGAACCCGTCCTCCAACTTGTACTCGATACGCCCCACGTATTGCCTGAGTTTAAACACTTCCTTCGGCTGTACCAACTGCTGCGTACAGATCACCGTGATGGACTCCAGCCTAACACCTCGAGAGTCCCTCGCCTTTGCCATCTCCCACAACTCTCTGAGGCAAAACCGTTTCTCCAGATGGATATGAAGAACCAATTCCGTTAACCGGGGACAGAGGGCAACCCCGCGCGGAGTTTTTTCGGGGTTCAAGGCGGCGAAGAAGAGTAGGTTGTGGCATTCGGTCAGCATGAGGGTGCGAAGGTTGTCCATGCGGAAGAGGACGTGATAAGGAGGGGACTCTTCGGTGTTCATTTGAGGCGAAACGGCATATTGTGTAACCGCCATCCTTTGCACGTTCGAAGTATTGAACATGATCACAGATTGCAACATTCGAGCGTTGACAGTCACTGGACAATTGTCGTTCCCGTGCTCGCCCACCCATTTCCCATGTATACAGTGACTGCCAGTCGGTCCATACAGCTGGATGAGTTTTGATTTTCCACGCAAGCCCACGCTAATTTGAGTGATGTTGGAAAGATGCCGGAAGTTTGCGAGGGACTTGGGGTGGTTGTCTTGGATTGGAAGCTGGTCGCTGGTGAGGCTGAACGCCATCGTCGTCAGTGCGTTAGGTGGGATCGAGAGGTGGTTCAGCAAGGTAGAAGACAGTAAGGAGCCACCGATCGTAAGCTCCTGCAGATGAGGTAGGGAAACCACTCGTTCAGGGGGAGCATCGGAAGAATTCGGCGTTGCGCCAACTAAAGAAACTTTGCGGAGGAGAGGAGCGCGCTCGAAGAAGTTGAGGAACATAGTGGTAGAGACCGTGTCTTCCGGGATGCGGTGGAGAGAGAAAGTGGTGAGGTTTGGCAGGTTCTCCCAGGGCAATCCAGTAGTGATCCCCTCGAGTTCTAGAGTTCGTATCGATGAGAGGTTCCCGTCGAAGAGCACTTTCTCGAGAATTGGAGCATAGGGAGACCGGAATATGACCGCGAGATGCTCGAGAAGCGGAACGGGGCAGGAGAAGTGTGTAATGACATCAGGGAGAACATCCTCCCAGGTTCCTGTGACGGAAAGAGACTTTACTCGATCAACATCCACCAGACGGAGCGCGTCGCTGCGGTATGGGACGCCTTTCTCTTTATCTCTCTTGAGGAAGACTTCCAAGGGTGAGGGTTTGGAACGTTCGAGGTAGGCGCGAGTCTTGTTGATGTCCACGCAATCCAAGCGACTCCACAACGAGGGGCGCGATGTGAAGAGTTCTCTCCAGCCACGACAAACGTGGGTCAGCTTGATTGTGTCTTTATCCCTCTTACGGTGTTCCCAGTATTCCGGAATGAGTGAAAGGACGCCTGGAGGCGTTTGGTTGATGAGCGCGAAAGCGTTCTTCATGGACCGGACCAAGCTGAGAACCTCTAACGCATCTCGTTCGAGAGCGTCGACCTAAAGTAACAAGATATAAGCTATCGCACCATCATTGACCATCTTTTGCCTCACTTCAATCCGGTTCATGGTCGTCGTAACCCTACAGGGCCCGCGTTTCAAAAACTAGATAGCTTGTTGATACGGCTCCTGACGCACCTTCCGCCGGATGTGACAGCTTGTATCTTCCTCTTGGTCGCATATAGGAGCTGAGATACAGAGAAACTTCTGCCAGGGTAAGACTCCCCAGCGCCAGCAGAGATAGAAGCCATGATCTGAGAGGGAGAGGATGATGGGTGTTTCCTGCGAGACGATCGTCACGAGTTTATGCAATGGCTGGGAGTCGCAGCCAAACGACAGACGGTCTTTCATTCAGGTCGACTGGCTCTGTATCTACAAACCATAACATGCACTCTTGTAAACGGCGGGCGATGCAACGATATCGATTCCCAGGACACTCAGGGGAGAGTGACGCGTCCCCATCCCACGGCAAAACACAACCGTTGTCCGAGAAGTCCCAATTCCTTCGACGTGGCCCCGAGCTTTGAATAGGACTTCCCCAAGGAGTTGCAATGCGAGCATCCGGAAGCCTGCAGATGGCGACTCGACGGCCTTCGACCAAGTAGAAGTTCGACCTCGACGAGCCTCCGGCCCGGGGGTGCT
>Ga0307513_10013420_pt1 | contig 10054 bp, 10 predicted proteins | sample 15_EM_MG_FD_202174 | JGI IMG/M metagenome (GOLD analysis project Ga0307513, IMG submission 202174) | Populus trichocarpa ectomycorrhiza microbial communities from riparian zone in the Pacific Northwest, United States - 15_EM | ecosystem: Host-associated > Plants > Roots > Unclassified | place...
CATGCCAGAGCATATCTCAGGACTCTACCCTCATATCAAGCCTCACAAGTAGACCAAGCAATCAAACTGAGTGTTTTGTGAGCAGTGGCTGTGTAATTATGCTTCAGTAGGGGTTCTTTGTTTGCAGATGACTGAGTTGTTCGTTGGTCTTTCAACAAGTGAGATCTTTCATTCATTACAGTTGAAGGAGAAGCCTCTTCCTTAAACATGTAAACAAATTCATGCATCACCGCAGTGAATTCGAGGTCATTTTACAATCCGCAATGTAGATGTTTATTCTTAAAACTCTGTGAAACCATCTCATAATCGGGATGGACACCTTGAAGCTCCATGAAAGATAAATGTGTTACAGTTTGAATAAATAATGGTTACTGGATATTCTGTTAGTAGTAACAGAATGCATGGCATGTGGAAATTAGTTAGAATCAGTTAGTTGTTAATAAGCATGGAACTCATGTTAAACTGGTATATAAAAAGAAACAGTTGACGTATACCACACAAAAAGAATAATAAGAATTCATTATTTTGAAATCTCAGTTTCTTCTTCTCTATTTCTTCCATTCTTCAATCTTGTTAAGCTAAGCTTAACAATTGGCATCAGAGCATAGTGGAGGGCAATAAATTCAAGGCAGTGAATGAAAATTGCAAGAAGTTAGAAAATCAGCTATATAGTCATCATCTAGAATGGCAAGAATCTATGGCTGAAAGTAAGGAACGTTGGCTGGAACAAGGCACCAAGATTGATCAGCTGGTTCTGCAGATGGAGACAATATCCTTACAGTTCCAGCAATTCATTGCTTCTCAACCAGTGAGAAAGGACATTGAAACTAGTTCCAGAGGCATTTTGACGACCCCAGGCAACGATAAAGAAACAAGAATGCTTGTTTCAGCTGAGAAAATCGTTTCAGGACACATGAATCAATTCAGAGGTGAACAAATGATGGGGCAGGAGCTTCATAGGATGGGATACAACATACCATTGCCAAGAGTGGAGTTGCCAACATTCAGAGGAGAGAATCCTCGGGGTTGGTTGCGAAAATGCAGGAAATATTTCAAGATGAACACAATACCTACACACTAGTGGGTAGAAGTGGTATCCTATTACTTAGAGGGCAAGGCAGACATCTGGTTCGAAGGATTAATAAGGGAGAATGAATCTTGGATGGACTGGAAAGAATTTGCACAGATTATGTGCAGAAGGTTTGGCGGTAAAGAGGACAGTGTGGAAGAATTCAACAAACTGATCCAAGATAAAAGTGTGGATGATTACATAGAGCGATTTGAGGAGCTAAGAAAATTGATGAGTGCTCTTAATCCATCCCTAACAGAATTCTATTACGTCTATAGCTTCATTAGTGGACTGAAGGAGGATATCAAACCAATGTTGAAGATCTTGAAACCTGCAAATATGTTGATGGCATTTGAACAAGCTAGGTGGCAGGAGGAGTCCAACAATGCACTAGCTAGGAGGTCCAGACCAGTGCAGCGCAGTAACACCACATTTAACAATGGAAGAGTGACAAGCAATGCTCCACCCACTGCCTTTAATTCCAATCGGATGGAAGGAGGAAGACCTCACTCAAATAGCTTATTTGAGTAGAGAAAAAGACTTAGGCAGTGCTTCAAGTGTGGAGACAAGTACACACCTGGGCATAGATGCAATACTAAAGGCTAACACATGATCGAAGTGGTAGAGGAAGAAGAGGATGAGGAAGTCAGGGAACTGGATGAGACTATACAGGATGAGTGCAAAGAAAGGAGACTGATTGATGAATTTGGACTATCATTAAATGCATTGGTAGAAAATGATACCTACAATACTATCAGAATTAAGGGAAACTGTCAAGGCAGGGACCTTATAATTCTCATAGATAGTAGGAGTACTCATATTTTCATTGATGAGGGTACAATTACATAATTAAATGTGGCCAAAAGTAAAACCACGTTACTGGCAGTAACTGTGGCTAATGGTAACGTCATGTTATGTGAGATGCAGAGCCCTGGCTTTACATGGTTTATGCAGGGCTACGAACTCAAAGCCAACCTGAGGGTACTGAAATTAGGCAGGCATGATATAGTGCTGGGTGTGGATTGGTTGAAGCAGTATTCTCCAGTACTCTTTGACTTCATCAAGCTGCGGTTATCATTCAAGAAAAGTGTCAGAATGATCAAGTTAAAAGGAATAATGTAGAGTTCTGACTTGCACATGATATCAGCAATTAAGGAGCAAAATAGCTTCAAAGATGTGATTGTAGGAGTAATTGGTCAGTCTTTTGCTATGGATGAGGAAGAGGACAAAAAACCAACCAAAGATGCTGAAGAGATTGAATCCTTATTAAAGGAATTTGCAGGACTTTTTGAAGAGCCACGAACTCTACCACCAGCAAGGAAGTTTGATCATAAAATTCTACTAAAAGCTAGTTCCCAGGCTGTCAACATTCGACCCTACAAAAGTTCATTCATCCAGAAAGGGGAAATCGAAAAGCTAGTCAAGGAAATGCTTGCCAATAGAGTAATACAACAAAGTGTTAATCCTTTTACCTCTCCAGTTTTGCTTGTCAAAAAGAAGGATAACACATAGAGATTTTGCATCGACTATCGACAGTTTAATGAGCAAACCATTAAGAACAAATTCCTTATTCCTCTCATAGATGATCTCCATGATGAGTTGTATGGTTCCAGGTTCTTCTCCAAGCTAGACTTGCGATCAGGATATCACCAGGTTAGAATGCATGAGGAGGATATTGAAAAAATAACGTTCACGACGCATCATGGGCATTATGAGTTTAGAGTCATGCCTTTTGACCTCACAAATGCCCCAACCACCTTTCAAGCATTGATGAATAGTGTACTGGAACCCTTCTTGTAAAAATTTATGCTGGTCTTCTTCAATGACATCCTTATTTACAGCTCAACCTTTGAGCTGCACCTTGCTCATCTCAGGCAAGTGCTGGAAACATTACAGGCTAACCAATTATTCGCTAAGAAGTCCAAGTGTGCGTTCGGGGAACAACAAGTATAATATTTGGGGCATGTGATTTCCATCCAAGGAGTGGCCACAGACAGGAAAAAGATTGAAGTTGTAGCAAATTGGCCTATTCCACAAACGTTGAAGGAATTAAGAGGGTTCTTTGGATTAGCTGGTTATTAGAGGTAATTCAATCCTGCATTTTGGAATCATTAGTAAACCTCTTACTGACCTACTGAAGAAAAACAATTATGGGTGGAGTATACAAGCTCAACAAGCATTCACGGTGTTGAAACAAGCCCTATGTGAGGCCCCGGTCCTCACCTTACCCGACTTCTCTAAGACATTTGTGCTAGAAACCGGTGCCTGTGACTATGGCTTGGGAGCTGTACTAAGCCAGGAGGGCAAACCAGTAGCCTATTTTAGCAAATCCTTAAGTTCAAAGCACCTTGGATTATCCATCTATGAGAAGGAGTACCTGACTATTCTTATGGCTGTGGAAAAGTGGAGGCACTACCTCGAACAGGAACAATTCATCATCCAAACTGATCACGAAAGCTTGAAATATCTATTGGATCAGAAAATTCACACTACAATTCAGAAGAAGGGCCTGACGAAATTGTTGGGATTGAGGTATAAGATATTGTATAGGAAAGGAAAGGAGAACATTGTGGCTGACGCTTTATCTAGGAAAACTAGTGGTGAATTGTCTACTAAGGGTAATAGGACCTTGGAAGCTATCACCAATATACTTCCTGCATGGTATGAAGATGTTTATGTATCCTATAAGAAGGATTGCAGGTTACAAGCCATCATTCTTAGCAAACTAACAGGTACAACAGGGGAACCTGATTTTACTTACAAAGAGTGAATCCTGCGATACAAGGGCAGGATCATGGTTGGCCAGGGAGGACATCTCAGAGCTCAACTAGTAAAATCAGTACATGATTCTTATGTTGGGGGATATGCTGGCATTCAGAATACCTACAGAAGGCCGAAGACAAACTTCCATTGGTATGGGATGAAGGCTATGGTTAAAAAGGCTATGTGTAGGCAGGCCAAGGTGGATAGGGTGGTATATCCAGGACTGTTACAGCCCCTGCCGGTTCCTGAAGGTACATGAGAGGCCATTACCATGGACTTCATAGAAGGTTTACCAAGTTTAGATGGATGAAATGCCATCTTGGTGGTGGTGGACAGGTTCACAAAATATGAGCACTTCATTGCACTCACACATCCATTCACAACACAAGATATTTGCATAAGTGTTCTTAGATCATTTCTACAAATTCCATGGATTACCTGCAGTTATTGTCACAGACAGGGACATAATCTTCACCAGTGTATTTTGGAAGGGGCTTTTCAAGAAGCTGGGGTTAGAATGTTGATGAGCACAGCCTATCACCCATAAATGGATGAGCAGACCGAGAGAGTGAACTAATGTTTAGAAACATATCTTCGATGCATGACCATGCATCAGCCAAAACAGTGGTTTCAATGGCTATCATTGGCACAGTGGTGGTATAATTACAGCCATCACTCCACATTGGGCATAAGCCTTTTCCAGGCATTATATGGTTATGCTCCTCCTCAGAGGGAATGGTTGGCACAGGAACCTCCTCCAGTAGCCGCGGTGGAGGAGGTACTTCAGAGGACGACAAACATGGATCACACGCTGAAGAGGCAGCTGGAAACAACAAGGAACAAGATGAAGCAAATTGCTGACAAGAAAAGAACAGAGAGGGAATTCGAAGAAGGGGATTGGGTCTTTCTTAAACTGCAGCCTAATAGGCAAAACAGTGTGGCCATAAGAAAAAACCTTAAGCTCAATCCCAGGTACTATAGTCCCTTTCAGATCAGTAAAATGATTGGGATGGTGGCATATGAGTTAAAACTTCCAAAGGGCTGTTTGATCCATCCAGTATTTCACGTGTCTTTATTAAAGAAAAAGGTTGGAGATGCAACAATAGTTTCATCCAAGCTGCCAATATCAGATAAGGAAGAACGAATGCAAATCATGCCCTTAGCCATATTGGATAGGAAATTGATGAAGAAGGGTAATGGAGCAGCTACTGCAGTGCTGGTTCAATGGTCCAATCTCTATCCAAAAGATTCAACTTGAGAAGATTTGTTTGATCTACAGAAGCAGTTCCCAGATTGTCAAGCAATTTTTCAAGCATCTTAATCGAGCATTCAATCGAGCATTCTTGTGGACAAGAAAGCATTCAAGGCAGGAATATTGTTACAGCTAGAATAAATAATGGTTACTGGATATTCTGTTAGTAGTAACAGAATGCATGGCACGTGGAAATTAGTTAGAATCAGTTAGTTGTTAGTTGTTAATAAGCATGGAACTCATGTTAAACTGGTATATAAGGAGGAACAGTTGATGTATACCACACGAAAAGAATAATAAGAATTCATTCTTCTGAAATCTCAGTCTCTTCTTCTCTGTCTCTTCCATTCTTCAGTCTTGTTAAGCCAAGCTTAACAAAATGATCTCCTAGCGCCCTACACAATAAATAGGAATATTCACATCCATGCAACAACCATATACCTACAAGTGCTTGATGCCTTGTTTTTACCATCCTTTTTCGTTTTAATTTTCAATGGTATTGTTTATACAGTTTTTTTACGAGATCCTTTGTCATGTTTTTCTTTTTCCCTAATATGATCTTATATGTTATTGCATATTTATGAAAATATGGTGTTAGAACTCAGAAGTGATGAGATCCTTTGTCATGTATTTCTTTTTCCCTAATTAAGTATAGGATGCATGACACACAGCTCTACTAATAATATTCTTGTGAAGGACAATATTATCAATTCTAATGTTGTGGCTTTAGAATATGTCGATCCTCCTTGATCTTGAGAATGTGGGGATGGTTCTGTCTGTAACTACTGATATAAGGACTAAAACAAAAGGAGATACTTTTATAACAAGGATTGAACAAATAATTTCTAGATCAGAGCTCAAAGATCATGCAAAATAACATCCAAAATTATGAAAGAAGAGAGAGGACTAATTGTTATGTTTATTGTGATTAATTTGCAATAATTATTAATGGACTGCACTGTAACTATTTATGGACTGCACCGTCCATTAACAAAGCAGAATCTACAGCCCATCCTCTAGAAGAGGATGGCTGTCATTGTCAAAGAAAGAAGTATGACAACTTGTGAGAAAGTCAAGGAGGGTGCAGCAACCGAAAGTCACAACCATTGACAAAAAATGGCCACCATTGTTGACAAAAGAGCAAAAGGAGCTACCATTAAAGCCTATAAATAGAAGCATCATTTAGAGAGCACAATGAGAGAGAACAAGAGAGAAATACGGAGAGAAAGAGGAGTGGCTGCCAAGGACAGCAGCCTTGCGGCCTTGTGCACTGCTGCCCTTGGCAGCAGTTTGTGTGAGAGCAATGAAAGTTGAGTTGAGCCTCCTCCTTCATCTATGTGTGTTGTAACCTTTCTCTATCTTCAATAATATAGACTTCTTCTGTTGATATAGGTAATTTACCGAACCACGTTAAACATTGTGTTAGCGTGCTCAGTCTCCAACAGACAATGATCATAAACACCACCGGTCCTAAATCCCTACACTAATGTTAGGAGTTAGTTAGGCAATAACCTTGTTCCTAATCTTCATAATATCTCCAGGAATCCGTCCTCGAGGAGTACACAAGCACAGGTGAACAACCCAAAATTTCACATTCATCATTTTTAATAAGAATCACCTTGTAATAACCAGTAACCGGACCCAATCCAATCCAATCCCAAGCCATAAATCTCTATCCAATTATCACATACATTGTGATAAGGCATGGTACTTTTCAATGGAGGTAGAGGTTTCAAGTTGCTGATTGTAGGGTTCCATGAAGCACGTTTATGACCACAAAAAGAAAATTTGTTTCGAAAAAATATTCCATCACAAGGACCATAAATATTCATTGGCATGCCAAAAATAGTGTCATGGTATAAAAGTCCAACGGTTTCATCTACGAATAACTCTTCCCATACAGATGCTAATTAGGAGGTGGATGATCTATATCATGGACATGACAAACCAAATGTCACTGTTGTTGTAGTAATTTTTTAGATGCATGGAGATAAATTTGGGATTTGAAATAATAGGGGTATTGATGGACACGATTTATTAGCTTGGTTTCACAACCTATCAGGCTCAACTCTTTTGGGTTTGACACCTTACCATGCCTAACTCTTCTGGATCAGCACCCTACTGGTCTGATCTTTCACGGGCCCTAACCCTCTATGGACCCCGCTCCTTACAGGCGCGATCCTTCATGGGCTCAATGTGTAGTTAGCTCCAATCTCGAGCATTGTTTGGGCCTGGATTTGTGGTCTAGACCCAATTCCTAATCCATGAGATTTCTTACTAAGCGCAGGCTCCGTGCTAGGCGCCCCTCACTTGGCTCCCTACGCTAATCTCTCTGCATTGCGCTCGGTGTTTGCCTCTTGTGCTAGGTATATTTTTTCACTAACTTAGTCATTTTAGCTTAAATCCTACTTTCCCTACACTTTTAGATGCACAAAAGTCTTTCATGGTCTGCCTTTTAGATGCACAAAAGCTCTAGCATATTTGAGACTCGATTACTTTTAATCCTAAAAGTGCCTTACCAAACCATTATGTCTTGAATGGTCACTCATCGGGAATGTTCTCCATTGACTCGGCATGGTGAGGTTCTTAGAGACTCTAGACTTGCACTCTATGCACGATCTTCTTTGGTTTCTAGGTTTCATCCAGAGACACTCTTTTATCTTGTGGCTTGCCTCTATGGGTCGTCTTAATACCATGGACAAACTACATGCTTTTCAGATCATTCTCTTTTCGACATGTATACTTTGTGGATTGTAGGTTGAAACACATGAACATTTATTCTTTTAGTGCCCTTTCTCTGCTACAGTTTTAGGGTGCTATCACGAGCATGACCCTTATGAGTCGGCTTTCTTTGACATGACATCAACTACTTTAATGGGCATACACGCACATAAAAAAAGAAGAAGGAATTTACGCATCTTTTTACTTGATTAGCCCTCTTAATCTCAGATTACTTCATTTGATATAAGAGAAATAATTGAGTTTTTCATCAGATTTACCGATCTCATTAAGATGTTTGCAATGACATTTTTTATTTGGTCCGATCCCATTTGGTAGAGCTTGAACTAAGGTTTCACATCCCAGCTACTTTTAGGTTCATTTGACACCTCCAAGTGTCATAAAATACTATTGCTCTTGTTGATTTTATTCAGCACAATTTCATATGTAATTAGTCGGTCAACCGGTTAAGGAATTTTCAAAAATCGGTCGACTTACTCATCATTTGTTGTTTGTCTTCACAGTTTGCTTTTGTATTTTTTTAGTTTCTTTTTTGACATTTGCTTTTCTTTGTAAGATGGACTAGAGTAACAAGCTTATGTACTTCTTGGAGGTATGCCCCTCGTACTTTGTATAGTTTTTTTTTTCCTTTCAATACAATTATTTTTTATCTAAAAAAAAATGTCTCTATCTCTTAGCTAGATAATTTCATTGGAAGACAAGTTTGTATTTGAGATGTTTTGGGTAGATTGAGTAAAATATAGTTCATGATTTAAGATTAATTTATAAGAATGAAATGATTCTCCAACTCTTTTACTTTAATAAAAGGAGAAAGGTTAAGAGGTTATACAATACCTTCAGAACTATATTAATAAAGTGTTTATGATTTTTCTATTCTTTATATATTTACATACATTTTTACCATTTTTTTCTAAAATATAATTGTTATTTCTTTTTATAAATATACTTGTTTCAGTATTTGAAAATCCTATAATCTATAATAGAAATTTTTTTACAAGTACTTGGCTTTTCAAAGTTAATTGCAAAAACTAAATAATTAATTATTATATTCAATCATATAAATCTTATTCATAATTAATCATATGAGATTTCGAGATGTCATGGAGTATTATGATTCGCAAACAATTTTGAATTGTCCTATAGTTTACGCACAGCTAAGACAATCTCTCTATCATCACCTCTTGTAAAATTAGATCATTAATAGAAAATTAGATCATTAAAATAGAAAATTAGACAAAATCCCAAATAAACGTTCATGTTTAAAATCATCTTATGATTATTAATAGATTTTTTTTTTCATTTTCAGTTTTTTTCCCTTTTTTTTTTTGTCGATTTGATAACCTTTTTAATAAATGCTAGCAAGAAAGCAGGTTCATGCAAAATCACGTGCATCCTAGAAACCATAGGATTGTAGATAACAAAGGACCTTTCTACCTAGTGGTTGGGTGACGCTGAATACAGATGGGGCCTTTAAAGCCTCACTGGGTACTGCTATGTGTCAGAGATGGTGCTGGAGGTTGGCTTAAGGGCTTTGCTTACCATCTTGATATATGTTCAGTGCTTTGTGCTGAGCTATGGGGTATTTTAAACGGCATAGATATGGCTTGGTGGATGGATTATAGAAAAAATCATCGTGGAAGTTGATTCGAAGTTTGCAGTGTGGACCTATTGCTTCAACATGATTCTTCTCATGGTAATCTGGCAGCTATTACTGAGCTTCTGCAACGTCAATGGCACGTCCGGCTTAGATTGTGTCGTTGTCTGTCGCGGGAACATATGATGGAGGGTGATCTGAGTAAAAATCAAACCTTTACTATTACTTACCCCAATAGGCAACAGCCTACAAACAATATAATAACGGGCTTTTGTTGCCAGTTTAATGGGCCAAAAAGAGAATCGGCCCATGCCACAAGGAAATCTGAGACACAGTAGTGGAGAGTTGGGAGCAAGTAAACGCAATGAGTTATGGAGGGAAGGGATGGGTGAATTACACCGACACCTTTTGGTTTTGGTTTTGGAGGCAATAGACGCCAATGTCCAAAACCAAAGCACACATCCTTTCGTTTCCCGCCCACTGTTTTTCCCTTTAAATCCACTATTACTTATTACATTTTAGTTTTGTTGCTGGCATCAATCCAACAACCAAACCCCAAACCTAACCCAGGCCACCGCAAAGGGCAAAGAACAAAGCAGAAGCAGGAGGGGTTTGTCGATAAGGGAAAGAAAGAAAG
>Ga0307513_10013421_pt1 | contig 10054 bp, 4 predicted proteins | sample 15_EM_MG_FD_202174 | JGI IMG/M metagenome (GOLD analysis project Ga0307513, IMG submission 202174) | Populus trichocarpa ectomycorrhiza microbial communities from riparian zone in the Pacific Northwest, United States - 15_EM | ecosystem: Host-associated > Plants > Roots > Unclassified | place...
TGTCGGAGCAAGTAGCTGTCTCCAGAAAAGCAATTGGTATTGCTGCTAGGACAATGCCATTTTCTTTGCAGTCGAAGACAACTGATTTCCGGAAATTTTCAAATAGCAAAGAGGATATGGACCAGCCTACTACCTCTATCCAGTCTTGGACAACAGGTTGCAAGGCTACAGAACTGATCAGTTTATGGATATGAATATTACTCCTGTAGTTAAAGGGAATTCACGGAATATCAACTGCTGAACGAAATATTAGGGATTGTTAAGGTTAATATGCTGTAACTTTATTGTGACACAGCTATTTAACCTAGATTTTAGTTAATTAACTTGTGTTACAAAGAAAGTAATTATAGTTAGATTAAAAGGTAATTAAGATGAACAAGTGTAAAGCTAAGATATGTTTAAAGAGTTTATATTATACTTATTTGAAATACCATTAGTGAATCCTCTAACCTTGATAATTGTTTTATCCTTGTTCGACCTTACATCAATATCACATATCAAAAGTTCTCTTCAACTCCTTTTCATTTGTTATTTATAATTTTATATAGTTCACCTCCCTGTGGTTCGATCTCGGTCTTACTGGGTTATTTATTACTTCGACACTCCTGCACTTGGGATAAGACATCAATCTTTTGATCGTGTCAGCTACCATGGTGGGAGCTGGTTTTGGACAAATAAAGAGTTGTTGGAGAGGGAGGGAGGCTGTTGATGGTGTGCTAATTTTGAGTGAATCAGAAGAGCGGGGAAGCTTTGTCTATAGCTGGGTACGACAGTCAATTTTGGTTGAAGAAGATGGCTTCGATAAAAACCTTATGTGTATGGTGGGTTATGGTTATAAGTATGGTGATGTTGTGCTACTGGTTCATGGAGTTATCAAGTGGATTGGGTCTGTCAAGTGGAAGAAGCTAGTGTGGTATGGTGTGGTGTGCGATGGAAGGAATTTATGTTTGTTATTTTGGGATGTGAAATGCAGTTCTAGATTACAGTGATGAGGGGGATCTGGTTAATGGTGAGTAAAATAATGTGTTGGTTGTTGGTATCGAAGGCTTGTTTTGGTAGAGTGTGATTGTAGGCAGGTTTGGTCTGAGGTTAAAGACGAGGTGTTAGGATGAGGATGGCTTAAGTGTGAGTTATTGGTTTTGGCAGTAACCACGGCTAAAAGGAAAAGGGAGATAGGTGTTAATGAGGGAAGGACCATTGGCGTGAACAGGGAGGGGTGAAGTTATTGGGGAGGATAGTGGCGTATGAACAAATAGGTTGGTAATGGTGTTTTTGTTTTTTTTCTTGTGGCCGACGACTTCTCTTTCATTTTTGAAAATGGATTATGATTTTTAGTATGGGTGTGGGTTCTATTTTATGGCTCCCACTCTTCTTTGTGTGTGTGTGGCAACTATTTATAGGTAAATTGCTTGGTGACCAAGCAACCCCAAAAACAATTTGTCCCTCAACTTTTTGTTTTCACATTTGGTCTCTTTGTAAATTTTGATTCTTCATATTATTTTATTATTATTTTTTAAAAAGCAACTTCAACATTGACTTAAAAAGTTTGTTAACAACTAAATATGTAGAAAAAGATGCTGCAGTGACATAAAGATGTCAAAAATATTTTTTTTTGTATTTATTGTTTTTTACTATTTTTGTTTTGTTTTTCTCAAAAATACTTCAAAAATTGGGTAAAAAATTAGGTAGCAACAGTGTATATGAAATTAATAATGTTATGAATTATTGAGAATAGATTATGTAATGCTGGATATAATGAAGATGAGATCTAGGATGACTAGATCGAGAATGGGGTTATGAGTTTGGTATGGTTTATGGATAAGAGGTGTGATTGATTTTGATATGAATTGATATCGACTCTTGGGATGTTCAAAATACAAAGGAAACTCTACCTAAATTTTAGTAAAACGATAGTTAAATTATGAGAGTTATATGCAATACTAAAAATTAATAGATGATTAAAATTTGAAATGTAAGGATCGAGTTTAACTAGTTAACTGATTGAGTTATCAAACAATCCAGTCGATCCTTTAGGAAGAAAAAATCTAGCAATTTCCTAAACTATCTTTAATGATGCCATGATGTCATGTATCAAATTATAGGGATCTTACTAAAGAGTTCTCTGATGTGTTTGTTCGGACATACATCAATATGCCTGAGCTAGATACTAGTATTGTGGTAGATTTATTACCTCTAATAGAGAGGTGCTAACCCATAAAGCATAAATTAAGAATAATGAGGCCAAACATCCTAATTAAGGTGAAAGAAGAGGTGAGGAAGCAGTGGGATGTAAGTTTTCTAAAAATGTTTAAATAACCTCAATGGGTATCAAACATAGTGGTACTGTCCAAGAAAGATAATAAATTCTGGGTATTTATGGATTTTAGGGACCTTAATAGAGCTAGCCTGAAAAATGACTTTCCACTCCCCCACATTGACTTGCTTGTAGACAATGCTGCAAAGAAACCCACTTGCTCTTTCATGGATAGGTTTTTTGGTTATAACCAGATTAAGATGGCTAAAGAAGACAAGGAAAAGACTACCTTTGTTACCCCATGTGGAACTTTCTGTTACATGGTAATGCCATTTGGTTTGAAAAATGCTGGAGTCACATATCAGCGAGTGATGGTAACACTCTTTCATGATATGATGCATAAAGAGATTGAAGTATACATCGATGATATGATAGCCAAAACCCAAATGGAAGAGGATCACGTGCAAACTTTGAGGAAGCTCTTTGAAAGATTAAGGAAGTATTAGTTAAAGTTGAATCCAACAAAATACATGTTCAAGGTTAAATCTAGGAAGTTATTAGGATTTGTGGTAAGTAATAGAGAAATCGAGGTAGACCCAGATAGAGTCAAAGCCATCCAAAAAGCACCAAAGAAGTAAGGGACTTTTTAGGGAGAATGAATTACATAGCTCCTTTTATCTCTCGGATGACAACTACATGCGAATCGATCTTTAGGTTATTAAGGAAGAATAACTGTGGAATTTAAAATGAAGATTGTCAAGAGGCTTTTGATAAGATTAAGTTATATCTTATGAACCCACCTTCGCTAGTACCACCAATTCCTAGGAAACCCTTAATACTATACTTAAAAAGTCAATGAAGCAGCCATGGGTGGTGTGCTAGGATAGCATGACGATATGGAGAGAAAAAAGCAAGCCATTTATTAAATCAATAAGAAGTTCATTGATTACAAAGCACATTATATAATTAAGAAGTTATGATATGGAGCGCTAAGAGATTGTGCTAGTATATGTTGTACTACACCACATGGTTCATCTCCAAAATAGATCCCCTGAAGTATATATTTGAGAAACTGTATCTGTCCAGTTAGATTGCAAAATGCAAGTTTTGTTGTCCAAGTACGACATTTGCTACATGTCTAGAAAATCTATAAAATAAAGCGTCATTGTTGATCATTTGGTTGACAACGCCATTTAAGAATATGAACCTTTAAGCTTCGAGTTCCTAGATGAAGATGTCTTGATACTTGAAACGGAAAAACAAAATGATTAGTGAACGATGTACTTTGATGGAGTTGTGAACGTATGTGGTAATGGCACAAGAGCTATCATAATTTCTCCTAATGATAGACAAATATCATATCTCAATCATACTACAATTTGGTTACATTAATAATATAGTTGAGTATGAAGCATGCATTTATGGCCTAAAGGGAACTGTATAAATGAAAATAAAGAAGTTAAATGTATATGGAGACTCAATGCTGATAATCTGCCAAGTAAAAGGAAAATGAAAAATCAAAGATGAAAATTTGAAGCCATATTAGGAATACCTTTCCAAACTAATAGAGGACTTTGATTTAATAGAATTTACACATTTAGGAAGGGACATAAACCAAATTTGTTGATGATCTAGCAACTTTGGCCTTCATGGCTTAGATTGATTGTGGGGATCAAGAACAACCAATATGCATTCAAAATTCCCTTATTTATTGTTGCTCAGTAGAGGAAGAAACAAACGAGAAGCCTTGGTACTATGACATCAAGAAATTTATCTAGTAATAAGAATATTTCAAGGAGGCATCCAAGTTAGACCAAAAGACATTGTGAAGAATAGCTATGGATTGCTACCTAGATAAAGACGTTTTATATAAGAGTTCGTTTGATGAGACTCTTCTGAGATGTATGAATGAAGAAAAAGCAAGGAAAACATTAAACAAAATACATGAAGGAATTTGTGATACAAACACAAATGAACATAAGATGATAAGACAAATCCAAAGGGATGGGTACTTTTGGATTACCATGGAGAGGGATTATATAGATTACGTAAGGAAGTGTCATAAGTGTTAGGTACATAAAGATAAAGTCAATGTGTCACTAGTTCCTCTATTCAACATAGTATCATATTGACCATATGTAATGTGGGGGATGGATTTTACTGGGCCTATTAATCCAAAAGCCAACAATTAACACAGATTCTTCTTAGTAGCAATTGATTTTATTTCTAGCTTAATAGATATGTGTAATGAAACTATTATCGTGCTTGAAAGTATGGTTCAAGAAAAATCTTCTAACTTTATATGTGGAGAAGCTAGTGGTTGTTTGATTGTGATGAGATCTTTTGAATTTGTATTTATCTTATATTTATGCATAAAATAATAAGGATTACTGATTTACTTTGTTGAGCTTCGCATAAAAAATATCTTGACATCTTAAATGCAACGGATCTTGTCTCAACTACTAAAACATTGCTTTGAATTTTGAGAGATGTTGCCTTTAATCTTCTCCTTGTACATGATCAATCTATTTACACATAATATGAGAATTGACATGCCACATATGAATGCTTCGTTAAAAAATGCTATAGATCGTTCATGTCAGCAACAAGGATGGTGATAATTTACCAACACTATCATTATGATATATTTAACTCAGCAATAGATTTTTGGTTGGAAGAGTTAAATTCTAGATTCAATGATGGGATAATAAAACTCCTTGTATTTAGCTTTATTTAAGAATCTAAGAACAACTTTAAATCATTTAAAGTTGATGTTATTTGCAAGTTTGCTAGGAAATTTCATTCTGAAGATCTCAATGAACAAGAGATGCACTATCTTAGATCTCAACTAAAGCATAATCAGATTAATATGATTTATCATAAGAGCTTTGAAAATATATCTACCATTTCTATATTATATCAAAGATTAGTTGAAACAAATCAATTACAACATTATCATTTGATTGACAGGTTGATTTGTCTTGTTTGGATTTTATTTGTTTCCACTACCTCCACAGAGTGAGCATGTTAAACTATGAACCATGTTACTTCACAATAAAATAAAAGTGAGTTCTTAGCATATTTTATGACGATTTACATTGAACAAATGCTTGCTGAAAATATCAATTCAGATTTAGTTATAGATGAATTCTATTACATAAAACATTGAAGGGTGCAACTTCAATAATGTAGTTTATTTTTACCTTTGCTTCAGTTTTATGTACTTTGAATTTTATTTTTTCATATTTTGTGTTATGTATTTGGATTAAAACTTTATTGTTAACATGATAAATTTATGTATATAAGTTAATGATTGATCTTGGAAATTTTTTATGTATTTTCTTAGTTGTCGAGGGCTGAAAAAATTCCTAACTTTGCCCTTGCTTTATATGCCATTATCTTTTTTTTTTCTTATCACTCAAGCAAATCCAAAAACATATGAAAGTTTACTAATTAGGAAGAGTATATAAGATGTCAAAAAACAAGTCATACATGAATGCTAGTGATACTAGAGAAACATGAAAATATGCTTGATCATAAAAGAAAACAACAATAAAAATAAAAAATATGAAGGATACAATTAAAGGGTACTTTTTGGTATAATGATTAAGGGTTTCAAGAAAATTCGCTTTTGAACATGAAAGTTGACCAAAAAGCTTGAATATATACGAACAAATTAGGAAATTAGTATAAAAATTAAAAAGAAAAGACAAATTAACACAGTTGCAAAACATTTGGTGAAATAGCACACTTTTAAATGTTGCGGTTTAGAAATGCAACATATAATTGATGTTGCATTTTTAAACAGCGACATTAATTAAATGTCATGGTTCTGAGTTGCGATATTAATTAAATTTCAGTAACCATCCCGACCATTCCATGAAAATTCTAGCAACAATTTTTTCTACATCTAAATCTAACAAAAAATGGTTCTTATGATATTTATTATTTAGTTTGTTAATCTTACATTCAATTTAGTTAATTATTTTAGAGAGTAAAAAATTTTCCAATTTTAAAAAAATTTGGGTTGAGTTTTCCCTATATAGAAACTATACCCAAAATTTTGTCATAATTCGAAGAAAATAATTCAGCAACTTATCAACATTCAATGCAATGCTTAATTCATCATAATTCTACCGTATTCATGCTCTATTACATGAAATCATCAAGAATAGTTGATAATATTATTAGTTGATTCCAATAATCCATACAAAATCTCTAATCAGAAACTTAACTAGAATTAAATGCAACTTATAATTAATTGAAATAATTAATTTATGATTCATTTAACTTAAAAATGTTCAACTATATCAAATTTGTTAACACAATCCAAAATAAACAAAGAGAAATACAAAAATAAAAGAGGATGAGGCTAGGGTTTCATTGATATTGCATGATCACTTTATTATGAAGAAAATTATGTTAATCTAAATATAAGGAGATTATATATAGACTAAAATAAAAATATTATTCTATCCTTAATAAATAAAACAAAATAAACTATATTTCTTAACATCTCCCCTCAAACTCACGATGCAGCAACTACAAGCATCAAGGGTTCACCAACTAAAAAATAAAAACGGGAAATAGAATGTGACTTGGTAAATAAATCTGCAATCTGTAAAGAAAAAGAAATAAAAAGCAAAGTAACGGTGCATGTTTGAGATGATGACGAGTAAGATGACAATCAATCTCAATGTGCTTAGTTTGTTCATGAAAAATCGAGCTGTGAGCAATTTGAATAGAACTCTGGTTGTCACAATATATAAGAGCAAGATGAGAAAGAGAGACTCTCATAGCTGCATATAACCAACGTAACTAAACAATTTCTTTGGTAATATATATCATAGCACGATTCCGCTTCGATTGAAGATTGAGAAACAATAGATTGTTTCTTGTTTTTCCAATAAAATAAGAGACTCACCTAAAAAGATACAGAAACTAGTAACAGACATGTGATCTGTGGAATCATTGTCATGATCAGCATCAAAGTATTCATGTAACTTTAAAGAAGAGGTGGATGAGAGTAAAAGACTCTAAAAGACTATACCTCAAAGATATCACAAAATATGAAGAACAACTACCTAATGAACAGTCATTGCACCATTAAACAGTTTTACCGACGGAATACGTTTTTCCGACGGTGTAAGACACACAATTAGTCGGTAAATTTTTTTCCGACGGTCTTACTAATGGAATACGTTTGTTAGAATATTGATCGTTGGTAATTCTCATTTCCATCGGTAAGTCTGTTGGAAAAAAAAAACCGACGGTCTTATAGACCAGGAAAGCGTGCCAAAAAAAATTCCCGCTAGAAATTTACCGACGAACGTATTCCGTCTGTATTTCCAACAGTAAATCACCAACGGCCAGTCCATCGGTGATGGTGGCATGGGCCGTAAATATTTCAGAACTCTTTGTAAATGTCAATAGTAAATCACCGACAGACTGGCCGTCGGTGATTGTGTCATGGGCCGTAAAGTTTTTTCAATTCTCTGTCTAATACCAACGGACCAATTCCGTCTGTAAGGCCATCGGTATTTATTAAAAATATTTTTTAAAAAATAATTTATTGTAAATAATTTTTTTTCAAATATTATATGAATTAATAGTAAAAAAACATTTAATTAACCAAATAAAATTGTATTAAACATTAAAAACAAAAAAATAATGTTAAATAATATTCATCCAAATATTCATTACAAATTTAATTTGTTTTAAAAACAAAATTAAACTAGAATAACAGTGGAGCTGGAGGAGGAGGAAGAGGCTAGTTGTTCCCGAGACCGTACAACCAAAAAGGAGTTTGACACGACCAAAAGATTGATGTCTTCTCCCAAGTGTATGAGTGTCGAAGTAATAAATAACCCGGCAAGACCGGGGTCGAACCACATGGAGGTTAACTATATAAATTATAAATAATAATAACAACAACAACAACAACAACAACAACAACAACAACAAGAAGTTAAAAAGGACTTTGAGATGTAAGATTAATGTGAGGATTAAATAATGATAAAAACAAATGTCAAGATTAGAGGATCCACTAATGGTATTTCAAACAAGTATAGTATAAACTCTTTTTATTATTCAACTTCAAACCACACACAAAGAAGATTCCAATCAGATGATTTGTCATTAATAGCTCATTATAAATTGTTAACATGATCATATTAAATATTTTATTTAAGTAACACCAAACTTTTAAATATTGTCAGGAATTCATGATGCTAACTTATGTTAACAACAAATCAAGTTCCTTTCATAGCATAGGTGTAGGTTATACCATACGGTTGGCCTATGAAAGTGCAAAGCATTTGTTGTACTAAGTGTTATACAACATAAATCTAGATTAACCATTTAACAAGCAAGGTATGAAGAATTAATAAGATAAAAATGATAAGACATGTTAATAGCAAGTTGTTTAGGATATAAGCATTGAAGTCCATATTGAGTTTATATTATACTTGTTTTTACACCATTAGTGTAACATTTTCACCTTGACATAATAAACTTAGCTAAACATAATGAAGAAGAGGAACATAAATAAACAAGATAAGAACATAAATAAGATACAAGTTAACTAATTAAAGGAAAGGAAATGAAAAGCATAAACAAAATATTAATGAAAGCAAAACTTAAGCATTACAAAAATATAAACAGAGAGAGCAAGAGCAAGATCTTGATCTGAACAACCAAGATGCCTAAATACATGACAAATACCTCATTTTATAGGCTAAAATTTGGAACTATTGATTTGATGACTAATTGTTGAGTGGGTGGCCACATCTTGAATTGGTGACAATCCTTATCTTCTTGTCTGAACAAAACATCATTGCTAACGTCAGAATTTGAACAGATTGTCCTCATGCAAGTTCTAGGAAATTGTCTCAGCTTTCCAACAAAAAAAGAATCAGTGCATTTGGACTTCTAGAACTTGAGATATGGGCTGAACACTGAACAGTGTCTGGGCTGCAGGACAGATTCCGACTTCTTCATTATTGATAAGATTTGGACTTTCAAACAGCAAAATTGAGTCTTTAACTCCCATGAATGTTTTAGACCTATGTCTTAGCTTTCTAGCCATATAAACCAAATTGAAATCCAAGATCTACAGCTTCAGATATGACCTAATGACTGAACAGTGTTCCAGTTTGGACTGAACCAACATCTCTTTTCTAAGCTTAACCCTCTCTTTGTCTTCTCAATTTAAGTAGTTAAACTCATCAATCAATCCTTTGATTTATGTGATAGGCCTGCATTTTATGATGAACATTTACCATAAATTAAAGGTATCTTATAGTATCAGACTTGTTATTATAAAACATGCTTTAGTTAAGGAGTTATTGATGCTTTAAGTGCAAAATGATGATATAAAAGCTTGATAAAAATACACTTTTAAGTTCTAATGAGAGCTGCACATGTATCATCACCCATCCTTGATCTAATGTCCATGACCATTTGATGGAGCTGATCATAATCCATCGAGAGTCATTCATAATGTTGTTTCAAGGCCATGAACTCCTCAAACTGGGTACTCGATACCGATGGAGAGCTCCCAACGGTTGAGACACTACGGGCCGACCACAAGTTTTCGGCCATAGTGTTGAAAAGCCCGTAGACCCGATTTTTATCGGGTCCACCAGACAATCCTACCTCCATCCACAAATCCGGATCAAAATCCGGATGGGTCGAAGGATTGTCCCTATATCTCTCCCTCAACCGGTTATTATAGGTCTCCTGAATTTTTTTAAAAAAATCATCATATTCAAGTCAAGAAAATAATAACTTACAAAATAA
>Ga0307513_10013422_pt1 | contig 10053 bp, 9 predicted proteins | sample 15_EM_MG_FD_202174 | JGI IMG/M metagenome (GOLD analysis project Ga0307513, IMG submission 202174) | Populus trichocarpa ectomycorrhiza microbial communities from riparian zone in the Pacific Northwest, United States - 15_EM | ecosystem: Host-associated > Plants > Roots > Unclassified | place...
ATCAAGTCCGATACTCATCTATCAATGCATAATGCGTATGCATTAGTAAGAGTAGAGAACTGGTTCTCTAATCATCGTTCCAATCAGTTAGCCATATCTTGAAACGTGAACTCTTTTGAGGTTCCTGCGTAGTCTCCCAGATGCCTCCGGGAAGTCCCTACTCAGGAAGCTTGGGTTCGGATATATGCTCTCCCCTATGGTGGCATATACCTCGCGCATAATTATGCAAGCTATTCCCGCTAGGGTAATAGAGTGATTGTTAACGACTGATATTATAACATAGACAACAATTATTTTACATGGCAAATGTTTTCATGATATGTTTACATGGCAACCATCCTGTTGTCACCACCAAGAAACAGAATGGTTGCTACCATTTGTACCAAACAGTCATTTTACTTACACCTTTTCAAAACGGAAGCAAATGGGCGTTTGTATGGGCCAACGGAACAGAACCATTTCATCCGAACAGGCCCTAAAACTGTACTCGTGCGGCCTATATAAGCTCTCTCTTCCCCCGGTTCCATCTTCTCTCCATAATCCTTTCCCCAATCACAATCATATCCTCGATCCGCCAGCCCATCCTAACACGACACACAAAGCTCAGCACAAGCTCTTACTCGTCCGCAGTATCACCAGTGTATCCTCAGCTCATTTCAGATTACCTATCTGGGTTTCCTAAGCCAATAACCTTTTCACAGCCATGACCATCCCCGAACTCCTTTTATCGTTTGCCAGGCCCGCTCTATTTCCATTTTAAAAGCTTCCACAATCCTTCATCCACAAAAGTACCAGCATCTACTAGTGGCCATCCTCCATTTGCTATGGGACCATTTAAGCCGTCCAAAAAAACTGGCGCTTTCTAATCCATCAACCACCCCCCACCCCGATCACTATTACAATGGCAGCCTCAAAGGTTGGTCTCACTTTCGAAAAATTGGCGTCCTTTAAAAACCACGGTGATATTACCTCGTGTAAGCACATTTGCGGCTTTCCCCACCCACAAACCTCGAGTCCGGAGTATAAAGAGTGGCGAAATGCTGTGAAACGTAAGATGGAGCAAGGCTGGATCCCAGGGCTGAAGCAGAGTACTGCCGCACCATGGGCGGCGATTCAGGCACATGCTTTTACCCTCCAGCCTGTTAGGCAGAGGTCGAGACTCTGGCAGGCTAATAACACCGTGGCGAACATTTTACCAAATGCCTTGACTTTTTGCTAAAAGACATAGCAAAAAAACATCAGGGTATCTTAAGAGACATGTTGAGAGCACCTGCTGCGGGTATTCCAGTTGCAGACCCCACCCCTGCCAGAAATCATTGTAAGATATCTCCAAGCGCCGCAATAAAAATGTATCATATAGGCTAATACAGCTCCTGCAGGTCACGCCGGTCGGCAGTCTGTCTGTCTTGGAATAGATTCGATATCCGTAGTTCGCCCAAGCAGCCCACTTCCTGTCAGGATGGACAAGATCCAGTGGCCATGTCGTGGACATGTTTACTGGATAGAGCTAACTGTGTCCACCTTTCTGAACCTGCTAGTGGGCATAGACAAAAACATGGCACCGGGAGTCAGATTTTGTATGATTATTCGTGCGAGGAGACAGGGTACACCTCTCCTGCAGGATGATCCACAGGAGCCGCTGCCACTTGCTGAAATGACCCCAAATACAAATACCCGACCTGTCCCCCTATGGTGGTCTTTAAATCCGCCAAGCGAACCAAGGGATCTGCTCCTCTGTTGCCATCAAAGGAATGATACAGAGGATAGCACTCCTCCTCCCGGTGAGATCAGGTTTGCAGCAAGTGATAACCGGGGCCCCCTTCCAGATGCCTCAGATGACTGCTCTGCTTGTAACGATGATGGACAGAGCTCAGATGGCCACCAGGCAGGGTCATCCGCTGCGGCCGCAAAGTAAACCCCCTTATCAAGAACCACCAGGAGCGGTAATACCACCAAGAATTCTGGATGAACACGGTGCATCAATCGGGTGGACGTTTGCGAATCAGAGCCAGAGTCTTCTGGTACGCAAGCCTCTATCCCTCGTGCAAACTTGGGCACTCCTGTTTTGAGGTCTAGTAGACAAGGAGAATGGGAAACTGGCCTAAAGATAGTATTCAAGACTTCAGCCAATAACAGTCGTAAACGCAACCTCGCAGTGATGCAAGAGGCCGATGAGGCATAAGGTTCGAATGGAGGTCAGGAACCCCAGAGGAAGGTAGCCTGCCTGGTGGGGGCAATCGATGCCGGCATTGAGGTTGAGCAGGACACATGCGATGGGGAGCATAATTGGAGTCAGCAACTTGCTGACAGGCCTAATCCGACCAACAGTCCATCTCTGTTTGCTCCCAATCTGGGTCACCATCATGTGTCTGCAGCCTCTGAGCAGGCAGAGGTGAGATGCTCAGCCGCGCATCTATTCATAGTGGCCTCAGGGGCTGAGCAGGCTGTCAACACATTGGCGACAGAAGTGGACGCCCGGCAGAAGCCATTCGCCCTCCGATCTGCATACTGGCGATGTGTCTCCTGATAATCCGACAGCTGCAGTAGTTGGACGAGAATTAAGCCTGCCAGTTGTCTGACCAACCGAGTTGCGTGCATACTCTATACCTGGTAAGTTCCTGTTACAACTATCAGTTTTTTCATCCATTCTGTTGGCAAGGTCTGCCGCAGTTCTGGCTGAAAGGGGTGGTGGGAGTCGGCTCAAGGCCGTTTCTGTCCTGGCTGACTGGCTCTGCGAACAAAGCTCTCCTGCCCCGACCAATCTGCCTAATGTCTAGCTAGCCCAGAGTTCACGGCCATTTCAAGCAATTTACAAGTACTAGGCTACGATGGACCCTTCGACATTTCCTTTTCATGTTTTCACTTTTGGTTCTAGAGTTCATGTTTTTCTCCCTGTTGCCTGACAATTTCTGTTGTAGATTAGCCCGCTACGTCTAGGCTCCTTGCTCTGATCAGTATACTTAATTTAGCCCTGCGACTGTCCGCAGAGCCTGTGGGTCTTTCCTTTAAGTGTTTTTCATTTGGAGTTTAACTTTCAGAGTTTTGCGAGTTACTCTTGTATTTTTTCCCGCTCATTTCTTGTTTGGATTGGCCCAGCTGTTGCTGTTCCCGGTTGCCCAAACCCAATGTTGTCTACAGATACTTTGTTGCTCTAAGAGGTCCCACTTAGAGCTTTGCAGAGCATTCTTGTTCGCCACAAGCTCTTCTGTGTTTCCCGGGTCGGCTGGTGCGACCTGCTCTCGGAAGCTTCGCAGATCATTCTTGCTCTTTTCCGGCTCTTTTTCGTTTGGTACATGCTTTCTCTGCTGGCTTTAGTGGTTTCCTCTTTGGACTTGTGCGGATCATTCTTGTTCTTCTCTTGCTGTTTTTCCTTCGGGGTTGACCCTTTCATTACTATTCCTATCCTAGCTTTTCATCTTATCTCCCATCAGTTGAGCCATAGCGCTAGCTTTCACTATCTGAGATTACCGTCCGGGCCCGGCCCTACCTTTCCCCGTATTTGTTTCTGTCCGCTTGGCAGACCTACTCACACTAGATTGGTCCGTACATTCTGATAAACCTGTTTTCATCTGATTCAGGAACCCAAAGTACCTAACACTTGTTTTGCCTCAGTGAAATCGCAGCCAAGTCTTCGTGTGCAAATTCCTATATCAGATATCAAGCTGCAATTGGGGAGCGTGGTGTGTGCTAATGCCAGCGGATATGAAAGCGAGTAATCAACTGTGAATGCCCTTAGTTGTTAAGGAAGCTGGACCAACCATTTCGATCTTCCAAGTTCATACCCCATATCGTGGCCTTAGCTACCTACCAATAGAGGATTCCTGACACCACCTGCACCTCAACTTCATACACTGCAATTCTCTTCTATCACTATTCAGCTGCATACTATGTCACAACAACAGTGGCCGCTCATGGCGGACCAAGTGCGTTCATCGAGACAGGAAAGGGAAAGGCAAAGAGAGGTGGTTGGCGGACATTTCCGGAGATCTGGGTCCAGGGACGTATTAACTATAATAAGATGCCCCAGTGTTGAGTCTGTTATGGCTGAGTCTGCTGTATGTAGGAGGAAGGATGCTATGAGGGAGCCACCTTCTTCACGCCTCCAGATACCAGAACCTGTCCTGTACAACCGGCAGCAGGTCTCAAAGTCAGCGGATGAAAGTTTAGACTCTAATGATGGGGAGTATGAGGGTAATGATGGCCAGAGTGAGGAGGAGAGTGAGGAGAGTGAGGAGAACGAGTTAGCCCAGTGTGAGGACGATATGGATCATCCATGGGCCTGGAGAGCGCGCGGACAAGTTGGGCGTAAGTTCCTTGGCGAGCAGCTCTCGATACAGACAATCACGCGTGAGAATACGCAGAATTCCAGCCGCAGGATTAGTTATCCCGGACAGAGAACGTCTGCTCAAGTATGAGTTAGCCCAAACTGTTTTACATCTGCCATCCCCTGCCGTTCGCCCACCGACTTGAATCGACTTGCGATGCTGGTGATGGTGTCTAGTCACCCAGATCAAATGGTGCGGGAATTGGCTAGCCGAGGACAGCAAGGCAGCTGTAGGCGAAATATGGCCACCGGGCTTCAGCGTACCATTCTGGCCAGATCCCGTGACTTGATGTGTCACAGGACGATTTTGCTCAATCCGTTTCCGGACCCAATTACGCTGACCGAAGACGTCTGGACATGTTGGAGCGACTCGGATGCCGGACCAAATTAGCCTTTCCCCACTTTGCTGATGCTACCCTGCCCTCGACTGGCCTGGTAAGTTCAAGTTACCTTTAATCGATAACCAACATCCTGTCCTAGATTAATGAGAGTGGCGCCTGGTCACTGATTTGCACATCCTGGCAAAGCACAGTGGATGCAAATCTCTGTATCTGCATACTGCAAAGAAGGCTGTAACAGAACTCTATAAGTTCAATATTGAGGTTCCTACAGCCTGCGCATGAAGAGTGCAATACTTACTGTCAGAGGATAGGTTCATTTGCCTGCCAGGCAGCTAGGAGGTATCTTTTTAACATTTGTTAGGATTGTTTCTCATCGGAGTAAGACCATATCGATCTCATCCGGCAGACAGCAAATTTCTCTTCGATTGCTAGAACCGCAGATTCCGGGTATGATAGTTGCTCACTATTCCTCAGGCCCGAAAAGGAAGGGCATGACGGATGAGGGTTTCCAGAATAACATCGATGGCCCGTTTATCTCTCTGCCAGCGGTCCTATTATGTCATTCACTGCCATGTGGGCGGACTGGGATTTGTATCGATAATAGGACTTTCACAAGTGCCCCTTCCGGGAGTAAGAAAAACAATATGTAATATGAGGCTTCAAAAGTGTCCGGGTTCCCAGATGGCCAGGGCATCTTGACACTGTTGAAATCAGCTGCTACCTGAGTTGGGTGAAAGGTTAGCTAACAGAGAGAAAGGCCTGCCGGAAGGTCAGACACGATCCGGGGGCAAACGGGAAGAGTTTGACAATGTCGAATAATCCAGCGGATAAGGACAACATTAGTGGCCAGAATCGCGAAAAGGTGAGGATAGCGGGTCGAGAGGACGGCAGAATATGACAATAATGAGGACACATTGAGGCGAGAGTTTGGTAGTGATATGGAGCTGGATGAATTGGAGGCGGCTGGTAGCCTCGTGGATACAGCAGGAGGACATGGTTGCCATGAGCAGCGGTGAGAACATGGGCCCAATCCGGGAGTACTAGTTGGTACTATTACAGGGTAGCTAACAAGGTAGGATTCCGGGCTAACTAGGCCGATGATATTCGCGACAACGGATTATGGGTCAGGAAGGCTCAAGAAGAATTGTTCGATAAAGTAATAGAAGAATATCGTAATAACTTATAATATTATTAAGGTTTCTTCTCCGTTGCTTGATGATATACTCAACCATCGGGGAGAGCCCTACTATTTATATTAATGTTCACGCTACTTTGACTTCTCTAGTAAAGAAGTATCTTTCTAGAAGTTCAGTTCGTTAGAACAAAGTGCGAACATTGTTTGACCCTGAATCTTGCCCAGCTTGACTCTGAGAATCTCCGGACTGCTATTTCTTCTGAGGGTGTCTCCACTCCACCAGTAGTCAGTCTTCGATCTCTTCGTCCTGATAGACTATAATGGAATACGCAGTCTAAATGCCTACATACCAATTGTATCATGAATATGAAGTGATCAAGTCCGATATTCATCTATCAATGCATAATATGTATGCATTAGTAAGAGTAGCGAACTGATTCTCTAATCATCGTTCCAATCAGTTAGCCATATCTTGAAACGTGAACTCTTTGTGGGTCCTAAGTAGTCTCCCAGATGCCACCGGGAAGTCCCTACTCAGGAAGCTTGGGTTCGGATGTATGCTCACCCCTATGGTGGCATATACATCGCGCATAATTATGCAAGCTATTTCCACTAGGGTAATATTAGCTCCCACCAAAGGGTTTTGACCTCAAACTCCTTATAATACATGTGTAGCCATAAATATATAAATTCCTTTTAGTACTCTGCTTGATAGGGTAAAAAAGCTTCCGCCTTTACTTGGCCACGGCTGGAAAACCTTTCCTTGTAATACTAGTTAGCCTAAATTTGGCATATCTGGATTCTCCCTATGGAATTCTTCAACCAATTCCTTAGCATGTTCTAAATGCTCAGGTGGTTCCCAGGTGTTTATATCTTCTAAACCCCCTTGCCATTTTATGAAGTACTGCAGTTCTTCAAAGGTTCTGGTACTTCCACGAACTCTTCGTTCATAAGAGATTATTTCACTCTTTACTACTTTTTCTACCTCGCATTCAAGATCTCCATCTATCTGTTCAGGGGTCATCAGTGGTTGTTCTCGGGCAGGTCGAATGGAAGTTCGGTAGGGCTCAAGAAGTGACACAAGGAATACCGGCTGTATTTTCCATCAATCCGATATTTCTAACTTGTAGGCAAGTTCTCCTCTTTGTTCTAGGAGTTTGAAGCGACAGTAAAGTTTTGGAGCTAACTTCTTGGAGGGGCATTTCGTTCGGATATTTTTAGCATTGAGCATAACCAAGTCACAAACTTTAAAGTCTGGTTGTTGCTTAGCTTTCCTATCGTAATATAGTCTTATAGCTTCCCTTGTCCGTTCCAGTGATTGTCTCGCTTGTGGATGTACCATTTGCATCCAGTGGGCATAAAGGTTGGCTCCTGAATTTTGTGCTTCTTGTTCTTTTAAGTATTCGGTTTGTGGATGATAACGGTTGTTTGCGAAGAAGGGGGTCATGTCATGAGCCGCTGTAATAGAGTTATTGTAGGCATACTCGGCTATGGGTAAGAGGTGATACCAATCATCCTGATTGTAGTTGACAAATATTCGAAGGTACTCTCCCAATAGTTGATTGACTCTTTCGGTTTGTCCATCGGTTTGGGGATGATAAGCTGTCGACATTTTTCTCTTAACCGCAAGTTTTTTACACAATGCCTCCCAAAGTTCACCCCCAAACTTCGCATCCATATCCGAGATTATTTCCGATGGTAGCCCGTGAAGTTTCCATACCTCCTTAAGAAATGCTTCTGCCACGTCTTTAGCGGTCGCGTTTTCCTATAATCCGATAAAGTGGGCCATCTTTGTGAATCGGTCTACTACAACGATAATCTGAGTATCCCCTGCCGAGTCTGGTAGCTGCGTGATGAAGTCTGCCGATGTAGAGGCCCAAGCTGCATAAGGCACCTTTACGGATCTAAGCAACCCAAAGCGAGCATTGCTTGGGGCTTTCGCTTGTTGGCATGTGGTACAGGATCGGACATAGTTGTTTATGCAATCAGTTATCCTTTTCCAACAGAAGTCTCGTATGATAATTTCCAGGGTTTTGTCTTGTCCGAAATGTCCTGCTATTTTGGAATCGTGACAACTTTTAGCGATAAGGGTTTGAAGATCTTCGTTATCAGGATGAATATGCGATCCTTGTAGTAGAGTAGGCCTTCGGATATCGACCATTGCTTAGGTAGTTCCCTTTCATCCTTGGTTAAGGTTTCCAACTCTTCCTTTCTTCGCATCCAGTTCTCATCATCCTCTGGCGCCTCTTTCACAGATGATAGAAAATCCGGTTCCAATTTTCTTAAGATGGCTTTAGGGATAATCGCGTTAGATCGGTAGACTTGTCCCTTGCTTAGTATAGGGTGTTGATTAATATCAAAAGGATCGTAGAACTGATGGTTGCCATCTGCTTGAAGGACGCATAGCGTTCGTTGAACCTCTTTCAACTCCGCTCTTAGCCCGCTACTTCCAAAACCTTTTTCTGCCATTTCTGTTACATCCAATCTTTCTACCTCCAGCCAATCTTAATTATCCATTCGTTCCACAATTAGCTGAGCTATGCGGTCACCTTTCCTCACATCATAGTTCACCTCATTATGGTTAACAAGCAGGACCTTGATTTCTCCTCCATAATCAGCGTCAATAATCCCTGCGTCTACCGAGATTCCTTTAGTCGCCAAACCACTTCTAGGTGCTATGTGACCATAGGTTCCTTCTGGTACTGTGATGGCTAAGCCAATCTTAATAAGTGCGCGGTTATTTGTGGGAATTTTGATGTCTTCGCTACTGTAGAGGTCGTGTCCTGCTGCTAGCTTTGATCCTTTTTTCGGGATTGGTGAGTCTTCTGCGAGTCTTTGTACCGGAATCCTCATTTCCCTTTCCATCTGAGGCAATTCCTGTTGCAGTTGTTCCGCTTTTGAACCCCATACAACGGCGATCTGGAATTTTCCGAAGTGCTTGGGTTGCAGAATTTGTTGTTCGCGATGCGTAGCTTGCTCCTCAGGGTGGTACTCCGGCCGCCTACTTAAGGCATCTGGCTTGCCTCCTTTGGTTCCGGGACGATAGACTATTTTAAAGTTAAACTCACATAATCTTTGAGCCCACCTTATTTGTCTATGCGTCCAGACTTTTGTTGTAAGCAAATACTGGAGGTTTTGATGATCAGTATAAACTGTTACTGGCTTTGCCGTTCCTTCCAGGTCATATCTCCATTCCATGAAGGCGTCAACGATAGCTAACAGCACTTTATGGTGAATGTCGTAATTTCGTTCGGCGGGTGAGAGTTTGCGAGACTGGAAAGCCACGGGATGAAGCCTTTTGTGATGGAATTGTAATAAGATACAACCAAGTGCATAGTCACTGGCATATGTTTCGACCACGGTGTTCGAATCAGGATAGTAGTGACATAGGATAGGAGCCGAGATGAAACGATATTTAAGGTCCTCAAAGGCTTCTTGTTGTTCTTTTCCTCAGGAAAATATCTTAGGGTCCCCTTTTTGTAGGTTGGTAATTGGTGCGCAGATTGCCAAGAAGCTTTTTATAAAACGGCGGTAAAAATTAGCAAACCCAATAAAGATTCGAATGTCTTTAACAGTGTCACAAATCGTAACTAGGCAAGGCAGATTTCACATGACTAATAATTATTAGTCATAAACGTATGTTGGTTTTTGCACTATGACGTCATTTGACTCATAGCTTTCACATGACTGCGCACGTGCGAGTCATTGGTTGATTATGATTGGTTAATGATTTCATGACGTCACGATCGTGACGTCATATGATGTAATGATTTCGCACCTGACTCAGATTACGAGTCATGGGTTTCACGCATGGGACTCATTTTAGCGCATGATCGGGTTTATGGGTTGAGATCGAGGAAAGAGGACGTGCGCAGTTGATTCGTAAGAATCAGCTGATGGATTTCGCACCATGACCAATCATGAGTCAGGGGGCTATGCTATGTAATAGTGACGCGTCACCAAGGTTAGGGTTGTGAGAAGATGCCTATATAAGGCGCTTGGTTCCGACCAAAAGATAGGAGACGCGGACACCACCTGCCCCTGCTGTGGCTTGGAGCCCGAAACCTTCGAACACGCCATCCTTTTCTGCCCCTCGAGCCAGCACAGCAGGTCGCGCCTCCTCCATGGTGTTACCAGCGTCGATCCCGAGGCCCCACTCTGGACGTCCCTCCCTCTGCTAAAAAGACTCGCCACCTTCATAGGCGTCACCTCCACGGGATTTCCCCCCACGATGTTCCCACCCACCACTCCCC